>OLPZ01001914.1_pt1 | contig 12880 bp, 8 predicted proteins | sample 1672711 | NCBI WGS metagenome assembly OLPZ01 (sample SAMEA3136716, study PRJEB25190) | human gut metagenome
AAAAGTGGAGTTTAATGTTTGTTCTAATTTAGGCTCAACCTTGCCTTTCAACTTTCGATTAATAAAATGATCAGAAGACATAGATTGTTTTTTCAGATACTTCTGTTCCTTCTTTTTAAGTGTTTTATATTCTCTATTATACGTGAATTTCTCTAGTGTTTTCATATGAAAATTATAAATAAGGACTTAATATAGGGCAATAATATTTGATTATGAGGTTAAAAAAATATAGGTTTTGTTTATAAAAATTAGAAATTATCACACAATGTTTGTAAATATTAACTAATCTAAAAAAATACTACAATTTTAAAGGTTATTTTAATTGTAAATGACCTGAATTGTGTTAAAATATGTGTAAGATAGGAGTAGTTTATATCTTGTTTGGTAGTAAATAAAAAGTGTATTTTTTGGGTAAATATGCAATTAAAGTAATTCCAAAATCAGAAATATTCTATTCTTTATCAATACAAATAGAAAAGGAGGAGAGTTTGTATGATGAAACACTTGAAGCGGTTTGTTGCCATAACGATTTCTATGGTCATGGCCTTCCAGTTCTGTACAAATGATTTCTATCTATACGCAGAAACTGAACCGGCAGATCCTGGTCAGACTCAAGTAACAAATGAACCAGAGAGCGAACCAAGTGATTCAACAGGGGAAGCAGCTGAAGAAACTCCGTCGTCGGATATCGGGACACCAGAACCTAGTGCACCAGTAGAAGAGCAGCCGGCAGCGCCAGTAGAAGAACAGCCAGCACCACCTGTGGAAGAACAACCTGAAGTTGCAAGTACACTGAAGGTTGAGTTCGTGGATGCGAATAATGCATCAGTTAAAGAAACCGTGGAACAAGCGCTTACGTCAAAGTATGTAAAAGACACAATCAATTTAGATGAACTTGGAATTGATATAAATGTTGAAGGCTATACTTTGACAGAGATTAAAGACAAAAACGATAACACTCAGGTTTATACAACTGAAACGAAAGATTTTGTCTTAACTGGAAACGTAACTGAATTGCAGTTTGTATATACCCAAAATGTACAAACAGATCAGCCTGAAGATTCACAAGAACCTAGTACACCACAAGGTGGACAGGAAGATCAGAATTCAGAGGAAGATCAAGAAGATACAGACGATGAGGATTCAGACTCGCAAACTAATGAAGATGAGAATGAATCAGAAGATTCATCAAAAGATGATGAATTAGCTTATCCTGAACAGATTCTATCTGCAACAGCTAGTGATGGAGCTATTATTACTATCATAGCTAAAGAAGGTGCATTGCCTGAAGGTGCTGAAGTAGTAGTAGAACCAGTAGAATCTGATTCTATCGCACAAATCGTAGAAGATGCTTTGAGTCAAGAAGGGAAAGAGCTTCAGACATATAAAGCTTATAATATTACTATCTTGTTAGACGGCGAAGAAATTCAGCCGGAAGTTCCTATCCAAGTAGGAATCACAGGTAGTGGAGTCAGTGGTACTGAGAAATCATTGTTCCATATTGCGGATGGTTCTTCAACAGCTGAAAAAGTATCTGCTATTGATACAGGAAATACCCAGACATTCAGTGCAGATGGATTCTCTATTTATGTAGTAACTGGATCTGAATCACAGGCACAAGGAAGAAGTATAACAGCAGATAAAACCACAATAAATGTAGGAGAGACAGCAGAGCTTACAACAAATAACAAAAATGGAAGAAACCATAGTTGGTCTTCTTCCGATTCAACAGTTGTGAAAATATTAAAAGATAATAAAGCAAATGGAGCAACTGTTGAGGGGGTTAGTGGAGGATCAGCTATCATTACACATTCTTGGCAGGAATTTGTTTATTTTGTTGGTTGGAAGTCTTATAGTGAAAAAATTAGTATCACTGTAAACGGTGACGTTGTTATTCGTTATGATCTTAATGGGGGAACTGGAGTAAAACCGGAAGACGTAGAGGTTCCGTCTGGGACAATGATAAATCTTCCAGACGGAAGCGGTATATCAAGAGAAAACTATACGCTTCTTGGATGGTCAACAACAAAGAATCCTAATAATGTCGATACAGGTTATGATGCAGTAGTGTATAAGCTTGGAAGTGAATACGAAGTAACGGGAACGGTTACAATGTATGCTGTATGGGGACAATCATCTGGATCCCAATCTGGAAGAATGAGTGTTGCTGTTCGAGTTGATGGGACGGTACCGCCAGAACCAACATTACAATATGCAAACTATACCTATTTAGTAGACGGTCAAGATTTTGATAATATTCTTGATTATGTTAATCCGGCGCATACCGTTGCAGGAGTAGATGCAGTAAAAGCTGTTTTAACGGATGTTTTTTACGATCTTGTGGAACAACGTAATGCAACGATGAACGTTTATAATCCGAATACTCAGTACATTGAATGGTACGTTGTAAAATATCAAGATAACGATAAGACGTGGCATATTGATGGAGTGGTTAGAGATAGACAAAGTATATATCTCAATTATGACGGTAATGAATCAACTGGAGGTTTAGTGCCTGACAGCATTCAAGTATATGCTGGTACACCTGTAGAAGTAGCTCAAGCTGGAAATTACTATAATGAGCAAGATCCAAGTTCTTGGCGATCTCTAGTGAAATCGGGTTATGATTTTATAGGGTGGAATACGAAAGCAGATGGAAGTGGAAATCCATATCAGCCTGGAGAAACTATCACTGTGAGTGAAACAACAACACTTTATGCACAGTGGAATCCAAAGAATAATGTGACCATCAACTATGTGGCAACTGAAGGCGGAAGTGTTAGCAGAACAAGTGAGCAGCTGAACCCAGAGACGGGAAAAGCCAAAGGTTCTACAGCAACAGCCAAAGAAGGCTATGCATTTGTGAACTGGACCGATGCAGCCGGAAATGTAGTCAGCTGGAATGCAGAGTATGTACCGAAAAAAGTAGACGGTCTGAACGTGGCAGCAACCTATACGGCAAACTTCGAAAAAGATGTATATACTTTGACAATTAATTATTTGGATGATGCAGGAAATTCTATTGAAAATTCATATATTAACAACATACGATACATGGATCCTTATTCTGTAAGTTCACCAAGTATTAGTAACTTTGCATTAATAGACATTTCTCAATCAGTTATCACTGGAAATATGCCTTCAAATGATGTGGTTGTAAATGTTTATTATTCTGCTGATACTCATAGTACAGATCCAAATAATCCAGATTCATCTGATGGAGTTCCTGATAAATATCAGGCACGTATTGATTACACTGTAACAAATGGTGCATTCGATTTTGTTTATACTTACGTAACATTATTTGATGAAGATGGTAACTGGTCTGAAACTGGTAAGGGTACTTTAGATGATACTCAAATTCCTGCAGCTACAGCAAACGCTGGATATGATCAGAACAGTTTTGCATGGCAAGGCAATACACCAGTTGCTGGATATGAAATCACTGGAAATACAACATTTAATGCATTATTCAATGCAATTCCAGTAACCCCTACACCAACACCAGATGGTGGAGGAACAACTACACCTACTACACCAACAACTCCAGGTGCTAGAACAACAGATGATGGTGCTACAACGGATGAACCAGAAGTTGAAGAAGTTGAAGATGAAGAAACTCCATTATCAGATGGTGATGTAGAAGATGTTGAAGACAATGCAACTCCAAAATCTAACAATAGTATTTGGGCATTGATCAACTTGATTGCTGCTATCGTAACAGTAATTCTTGGATTATTCTTGTTATTATCTAAACGTCATAGAAATGATGAAGAGGAAGACGAAGAAGAAAGACAAGCACGTATGGCACGTGGTGAAGAAAAAGAACAAGAACAGAAACGTGGATGGATCTGTAAAGTTCTAGGTGTTATCGTAGCTATCGTTTCAGTAGTATTCTTCATCTTAACTGAAGACATGAGCTTACCAATGGGATTAACAGATAAGTGGACAATCTGGATGGTTGTTATCGCTATCGTTGAATTGGTATTAGTTCTTGTTGGAAGACATTGGAAAGATGTTGATGACGAAGATCAAGAACAACAAGCTTAATATTCAATAACCAAAAAAGAGGGAATCAATTTTCCCTCTTTTTTATATGTCTGATTTGATATAGAATAGTTATAACGATAAGGAAATTATGATTATGGATGATTATCAAATTAAAAATGATAAACGCAGATTAATGATTACTTCAGTTGTGATCATATTGGTATTGTTAGCTGTTGGCTTTGGTGTTTTTGAATTGTTTACCAATGCGTATGAACAGACAATGAAAGATAGAATGCAGGATGAGGTATATCGTTATGAAAATCAGATTAGTGCGCAGATCGACCAGGATTTTCAGATGATGAATACTATTGCTGCTTTTTTTGGTAGTGCTGAGTCTATACAAAATGAACAGTATTTTAATATTCTTCAAAGAGTGGATGATGCTAATGATTTTTTGACATTAGGTGTTTTTAATCTTGAAGGAAATGGTTTGATTTCAGATCGTGATGCTAAAAAGGTTTATGATTATAAAGTTTCTGAAATGAAGGATGAAGCACGTTCTGTAATTGAAAAAGCTCTTCAAGGAGAAGAGTCTATGTCAGATGAATTTATTGGTGCTTTAACAGAAAAAGATGTTGTTATGTTTGCAGTTCCAATTTATTCTGATGGAAATATTGTTGGATGTACTGTTGCCAGTACAGAAATCAGTGTTTTTTCTGAGGCTGTTGAAAACAATAATGTTCTTTATGGTTCGGGTTCTATGAGTTTGATTGATGGTAAGGGGAATTTTTTGATCCGTGGAGAAGATTCAAGAGTAGAAGATCAAAAAAAATCTATTTTATCTGAATCAGAGGATTCTAATTTAAATGAGTATGAGATTAATAATATTATTGAATCCATGGCAAATCGTGAACAGATTGAATTTAGTTTTGTATCGAATAATGAAAGGTATAATGTTTTACTATCTCCTTTGGAATTTAATGATTGGTATTTATTATGTGCAAATTCCTTTTCTCAATCTTCTAAGGGTTTGCTTCGTTTGGAATTAACTTTATTGGTATTCTTTATAGTTATTGTATTGATTTTTTCCTTGTTGTTATCGTATTGGTATAAATCTATCAAGAAGGGCAATGAGAAATTATATCAAGTTGTATATTTTGATCAATTGACCAATGTATATACAATGACGCGTTTTAGTTATCTTGTAAAGGAAGCTTTACAAAGTGCTTCCAGCTATGCAATTTGTGTATTTGATATTCGTCAGTTTAAATTTATTAATGAGATTTATGGCAAAGAACTTGCGGATAAGTTACTTTGTTCCATGGCTAAGACTTTAAAACAATCTTTTAGAAGTAATGGATTGGTATGTAGAGAAAGCGGAGATACTTTCTATGTATTTGTAAAGGATCCAGATCAAAATGAGTTGTATCATAAGTTACAGGGAGTATTAAAAAACATTATAACGGGTGATATCTTTTCTCAATTAGGATATCCTCCAAAATTATATTGTGGTGTTTCTTTTGGAAACAAAGACCAAAAGCTACAGACGACGATTACAAACTCTATGTTTGCTCTTGCAAGGGCAAAGGAAAAGCATATTGATGTCTGGTATTTTGATACAGATCTGCATGAATTGGAGAAAATTGAAAACTATGTGGAAACAAGGGCTGAAGATGCTCTTGAAAAAAATGAATTTAAATTGTTCTTACAACCAAAGGTATATTTAAAAGATGGTTATCTTTCTGGAGCAGAAGCTTTGGTTCGCTGGATCAATCATGAACAGGATAAATTATATCCTTCAATCTTTATTCCAATGTTTGAAAGAAATGGTTTTTGTATCAAATTAGATCTTTATATGTTCGAACATGTTTGCCAACAACTTCGTGCATGGATGGATGCCGGGTATGATCCGGTTCCAATTTCAGTTAACCAATCCAAGATTACATTCTTTGAAAGTGGATATGTTTCCAAGCTGTCAGATATTTTACATAAATATGATATTGATGCTTCTTTGATCACTTTAGAAATTTTGGAAGGTTTGGCTTTAGAGAATGCGGATGAATTAAATCAGCGAATTGATGAATTGAAAAAAGTCGGTTTTAGAATTTCTATGGATGATTTTGGAACAGTGTATTCATCATTGAATACACTTGGTAAATTAAATGTTGATGAAATCAAGATTGATCGAAGTTTATTGTTGGAGGCAACAAGCACGGAAACCAACAAATATCGAATCATTCTTGAAGAAATTGTTCGTTTAACTAAAAAACTTAGTATTTCTACAGTTGTTGAGGGTGTAGAAACGGCAGAAGATGACTCATTTGTTAAACGTTTATCGTGTGATCAAGGACAGGGATATTTCTATAACCGTCCTGTAAGTGCTGAAGAATTTACGCAAAGCATCTTATTAAAGGCAATTGAAAAAAAGAGCTTATATAACGAGAATATCGCAAATGTAGCCATTAAAAATGTTTCAATCAGTTCAATGGATGAAATCTTACAAAATGCCAAGATTGGGATCTGGGTGATTGAGATTTCCAATAAAGAAAATATTCGTCCTCGTATGTTTGCCAATGAGAATATGATCAATTTATTAGGGTTGGAACATTCGCTAAATCCAGAAGATTTATATCAATATTGGTTTGATCGTATCAATAAGCCTTATTTGTCTTATATTGAAAACGCGATAGTAAAATTGATGAATGGCAAAAAATCTGAGGTAGAATACTTATGGAATCATCCAAAACTAGGTTGGATCTATGTTCGTTGTGGTGGATATTTACATTCCAATGATGGAACATGTAGTCGAATTGAAGGATATCATCAAGTTTCAGCAGATTTAACAACTATCTTTGATTCAAAGAAATTTACTTTATATGATCAGCTTCGCTTGAATAATTATTCCAGCTATTACATGGAAATATATGATGAATTCTGTGAAATAGATCCAGCATCAAAAAAGATGCAGTGGATCTTCCAGATCAAAGATAAATATCTGCCAAGTGAAGAACAGATGTACTTTGAGAACTTTGTAAATTCAAGATTCCATCCATTTGATGTGGATAATATATTGGCTGCTTTTGAAGAAATAGCGGCAGGAAAACGAAAAGATAAAGTAATTGAAGCTAGAGCGTACAATCTAGATACAAGCTTCTTTTGGGTTCGTTTGATTTTTGTCTCAGGAAGCTTCAATATGAAACCAAAAGTATTAATGGGCGTTATTGATGTTCAAGATGAAAAACAGGCAGAACATTCACAAAAAGATAGAGAATTTGTGCTTTCACTTGTGGCTGAAGAGAATCAGTTTATATATGATGTGAATCTGGAAGAGCACTCTGTGTTTGTCCTAAAAGGTCATGAAGTCCAAAACAAAAAGCTCACATTAAAGCAATTTATCGAGAATGGCAAAGTGTTCTTTAAAGATTTTGTGGATAAAGATTCGATATTGGAATTTTTATCGTTTAAACATCTAAAAGAGGTTTATGATAAAAAGGAACTTGTATCGATGGATATTCAAAAACAGACTGATGAATTCAAACAGTTTATCCATGGCTGGTATCGAATTACATTGGCTACTTCTTCATCTTTGGTTAACAGAGTTTTAGTGTTTGTAAAGGGCATTGATGAAGAAGAGGTGCTTTCTCCAATTTTGCAACAATACATCAAGAAGAATTTTGAAACGATCTGTTATGTAGATGGAAGTACAAATACATTCTCGCAGTTTGCGGCAAATGGTCAGGATAAAAAGCTTTTATTTGATGTCAATCTATCTTTTGATAAAGCTTGTGATAAATTTATTAATGAAAATGTGATAGACAAACAAAAGGATCAGTTAAGAGTACTTTTAGATATCAATCATATCCTGGCTCGATTGAAAAAAGAAGGTCATTATGCATTGGATGTCAGTTTATACGACAAAGAAAATGTATTCTCACATAAAATCATTTACTTCTATGTTTATGATTTATCTAAAGATATCTTATTGATGATGGTAAGTGATAATACAGAGCAGTATTTAGAAAAAGAAAAAGAACAAAAGATGATAGCCGATCTAAAAGATAAGGCAACATTGGATTCTCTGACTGGATTGTACAATCGTTATTATTGTCAAGTGACAATAATGGATTATTTGAATCAGGAAGGACAGGATAAGTTATCTGCATTCTTATTGATTGATTTGGATAATTTTAAACTAGTTAATGATAATTTAGGTCATAGAGTAGGAGATCAAGTATTGATTGAAGTAGGTCGTGTATTAAAGAATCATTTCCGAGAAACAGATATCGTATCACGCTTTGGTGGAGATGAATTTGTTGTTTTAATGAAGGATATCAAAAATGCAGATGTATTAGATATATTGATGAAACGCTTGTTGGATGCGCTGAATTTAGAATTTGGAGACGGCGAACGTGTGATCAATGTTCGAGCTTCTATTGGTATTGCCTTGACTCCAAAAGATGGTGTCGATTTAGATATACTTTATGAGAAAGCAGATAAAGCTTTGTATCAAGTCAAGAATCAAGGTAAGAACAATTACGCTATATATCAAGCTGAGGATAATAATTCATGATGAAGTGGAAAAAATTATTACTAAGTTTGAGTTTGTGTATTTTTGTAACCGGATGTTCTTCTTCCCAAGAATATCCTACAGAATACCCCGAAAGCCCTGCTCAACAAGTTTCAGAAATATTGTGGCCGCAAAGCCCTGGTGTGGATGTGTTGACGGATTCCAGGTATGCGATGGTGGATATGTCCAATGTCTCTCAGGGTTATGTGACTGCCAGACTTTTAAGTTCTGCATCAAAGATCAAACTGCAGATTTCAAAAGATGACAAAAAATATAACTATGACCTAACTTCAAGCGATTATACAGCTTTTCCTCTTCAAATGGGAAATGGTATCTATACGATCAAGATCCTTTCTCAAATCGAAGGAACTAAATATGCCGTTGTGGCAAGTACACAAAAAGAAGTAACGATACAGGATGAATTCTCGGTATATCTATATCCAAACCAAGTCGTTAATTATGGTCCAGACAGCATTGTCGTAAATAAATCCTTTGAACTGACAAAAGATGATAAGGATAATCTAACGCGTATCTATCACTTGTTTGAATATACAGTAGATGTCTTGGATTATGATTATGAAAAAGCAGACTATGTAAGTGATACATATGTATTGCCGGATCTTACACAGGCAATTGAAAATGGCTCAGGTATCTGTTTTGACTATGCCAGTTTATTGGCTGCCTTGTGTCGTATTCAGGGAATACCGGCAAGAGTCATTGTAGGATGGACAGATATTGAATATCATGCCTGGGTGGAAATATATTTAGAGAATGAAGGTTGGATCAATCCAAAGGTATACTTTGCGAAGAATGACTGGTCTTTGGTCGATCCAACATTTTCGGATTCTGGGAATGCAGATTATACAGGAAAATATGAGGAAGTTTATCATTATTAGGAGGGGCACATGAAGAATAAACAATTATCTTTAAAAGACAAACAAATATTAACCAATGAATGGGCAATGATCTTATCTAGTGGCCTTCCAATTAGTGAAGGTTTGTATATCCTGCAGGACCAGGTAATGAATAAAGATCTAAAAGAAGTTGTTGAATCTATTCAGAAGGATTTCCTGGAAAACGGGGATTTTGCTGGAGCTATAAAAAACAGTAAGGCTTTTGATCCCTATATGGAAAAAATGATTTATATAGGTCAACAGAGTGGGCATTTAGATGAAGTCATGCAGAAGATGGTGGAATACTATCAAAGACAGGAAGATATGGAAAACCAGGTCAAAGAAGCTTTGACATATCCAATGGTCTTATTGTGTATCATGTTTATAATCGTTGCCTTGATGGTCTTCAAAGTGTTACCAATTTTTGAAGGATTGTTGGATAATCTGGCTTTATCAGTTTCAGATTTTTCATTCTCTTTGATGAATATAGGAACTTTATTTGGAAAAATCAGTTTAGGTGTTTTGGTTGTGATCTTGCTAGGATTCTTGTTATTCTGGTTAGGAAATCAGTATTTTAAAAACAATTCAAGTTGGAATAATTTTTTAAGTACATTTGTTTTAACGAAAAAGTTGTATTTGAAATTATCTTTAGCTAAATTTACATATGCGATTTCTTTGTTCTTTGCCAGTGGATATCCAATTGATGAGGCAATTGATATAGTGAGCGATTTTATTGATCATCCGCAATTAAAGAAAAAGATATTGGAAATCAAAGATGATTTGATGAATGGCTCTTCTTTTATCTCTTTGTTATTGAAACAGAAGGTTTATGAAGGCTACTATGCTAATATGTTGGCTATAGCGGATCGAACTGGTCGGCAGGATGAAATGTTTCATAGATTAAGTGATCTCTATCAAAAGGATGTAGAGGATACGACCTCTCGTTTCATTAATGTGATAGAGCCAAGTATTATTGCCTTTCTTTCTTTGATAGTCGGCGTTTTATTATTATCGATCATGTTGCCATTAATGTCATTGATGGTGGCATTATAGTCTAACTGTATGCTGCAGAAATTAAGTAGATTTACTTCGCTTGTTTTATTTCTTGGAGCTTTATTGATTCTATGGTTTGGTTTGATCGATGCCGATCACATAAATATCGTCCAAGATAAGGAGCGAATCGAAGATTCGATAGTTAAGGCAATGGTTGAATGTTATAGCGTAGAAGGTTTTTATCCATCCAATCTTGATTATTTAAAAGAACATTATGGTTTGATTTTGAATGAAGATCTGTACTTTATTTCTTATGAATATGAAGGGGAAAACCTCATGCCAAATATCTATGTTTATCGGAAGGGGGAAGATGTATGAATCAATTAAAAAATGTTTATATTTTCTTTTCTCTATCGTTATTATTTATATTTGCAGGATGTTCATTCTTTCTTTTGAATTCCCAATTAATAGGAACACAAAAATTAGAAGATAAAATTGCTCAAGACAGCAAACTCTATACACCGATTGCCTATTTGACACAAAAGATTCATAGTTATGACAGCCAGGGACAGGTGACAACAGAAACAATTGATGGGATTCAATGTTTAGTTTTATCGGATGATCAAACGAAGACATATATCTATCAAAAGGAAGACTCTTTACAAGAGTTGTATGTTTTATCCACTTCTACTGTAAACTTAAACAGTGGACAAAAAATGATGTCCTGCGATTCATTTGAAGTTCAAATAGAAGAAAACGTAGTTAAAATGAAAGTGCAGGATCAAAGCTTTGAAGTAAGCTTGCGAAGTGGTGATTTATATGCGTAAGATTGAAACTTCAAAACCATTTGCCTTCTTTTTGGAATTGTTGCTGGTGATATTTTTCTTTGCGATTTCGGCAACGATCATCTTGCAGGTATATGCTTCAGCCATCCAAAAAAATCAGTTTGATCATGATCGAAGAAAAGCCATGCTCTTTGCCCAAAATGTAATCGAAGGAAATCAAGATTTGAATACGATCCAAAAAGAATATGATCAAAACTTTGAAGATGAAGGCAATTATTTTCAGGTGGAAATCGTTGAAAGCAATGAAGATTTTCCTCATTACACGCTTTGTATTTGGCAAGATGAACAGCTACTGGTAGAGTATTCTTTGTATACAGGTGAAGATTATGAATAAAAAAAGAAATATAAAACCGGGAACCGGGATAGCAACGATTTTATTGATTTTTGTTGTTTTGGCTATGACGATCATGGCAGCTTTATCATATGTTCGAACTTGGCAGGATGATCAATCTTTACAAAGAGAGTATGCATATAAACAGGCTTATTATAAGGCGGATGCTAAAGCTAAATACATTTGTGATGAAATCATGCAGTTAAAAGATGTTGAAGAAATATCAACACAAAATCAGGTTGATATTCAGTTTGAAGAAAATATATATAGCTTTCAAATAGAAATACGATCTAATCAAGTTCTGGAAGTACAAATGGATCAGGATGGAAATATATTAGAGTGGATGATGAAAACGAAAGAAGAGATGTAATATGGATGTAAAGAAAATATTAGAACAGGCAGTAAAGATGGATGCATCAGATATATTTTTTGTTGCAGGAAGTCCATATGCCTTTAAGATCAAAAAAGAAATAATTAAACAGGATGATGTTCGATTGATGCCAGAGGATCTAAAAGATATCGTGCAGCAGCTGTATTCATTTGCGCCATATTGTCGATATGAAAATTTTCAGGAAAATGGAGAAGACGATTATTCCTTCTCTTTAGCGAACATAGGTCGTTTTCGTGTCAATGTGTATCGCCAAAGAAATTCAGAAGCTGCAGTACTGCGAGTTGTAAAGTTTGAACTTCCGGATCCTAAAAAACTAAGTATACCGGATGTTGTTTTGGATCTTGCAGATCAAAAAAAAGGAATGATTTTAATCAGTGGACCTGCCGGTAGTGGAAAATCTACTACACTTGCCTGCATCATTGATCGAATCAATTCAACTCGAAATGCACATATTATTACGATTGAAGATCCAATCGAATATCTTCATTCTCATAAAAAATCAATTGTTAGCCAGCGTGAGGTATATCATGATACCAAAGGGTATCTTCCAGCGTTACGTGCAGCTTTGCGAGAGACTCCAGAGGTAATCTTGTTAGGAGAGATGCGTGATGAAGAAACAATTTCTACAGCTATTACAGCAGCAGAAACAGGGCATTTAGTTCTATCAACATTGCACACTATTGGAGCAACAAAGACAATTGATAGAATAATAGATGTATTTCCACCACATCAACAACAACAAATAAAGATTCAACTAGCATCAGTATTACAAGCTGTTATCTCACAACAATTATTACCTAATATAAGAGGAGATGGAAGAATAGCAGCTCTTGAAGTTATGGTTATAACTCCTGGAATTCAAAATCTTAT
>OLPZ01001917.1_pt1 | contig 12856 bp, 9 predicted proteins | sample 1672711 | NCBI WGS metagenome assembly OLPZ01 (sample SAMEA3136716, study PRJEB25190) | human gut metagenome
CCGCAGTTTATCAGAAGGAGCTTGCACTCCTCCTGATACAAGCAAGTCCCCACCCGCCTGCTTATTGCTTTTCGCAATGGAAACAGGGGACTTACTTGATTCAGTTAAATTAACATGATTTGTATCAGCCTTTGACTGCTCCGATTGTGATACCCTGTACAAAGTATTTCTGTACCAGCGGATATGCCAGAACGATCGGGCCGGTTACTACAATGGTAAGTGCCATTTTCAGGGACTGGGTCGGCAATGAGATTGCGCTGACGGCAGAGCCTGCGGCGTTGTTTGCAAGAAGCTTTTTATATGCCTCAATATCATTAACCTGCTGATACAGGAAATACTGCAGCGGATACTTGTTCGTGTCTTTGATATACAGCATCGCATTGTACCAGTCATTCCAATAAGCCAGTGCAATGAAGAGGCCCACGGTAGCAAGTGCCGGTTTGATCAGCGGCATTACAATCCGGAACAGAATACGGAACTCGCCGCAGCCATCAATCTTGGCCGCTTCAATCAGAGAATCCGGAAGTCCCACGATGTAACTCTTCATGATCAGAAGGTTGTATACGCTGAACAGCAGCGGAAGGAGCAGTGCAAGGTAGCTGTCCCGCAGATTCAGGGTCTGTGTCATCAGTACGTAGTACGGAACAAGACCGCCGGAAAACAAAGTGGTAAAGTAGAAGAAAAACGAAAACTGATTTCTCCACTCAAACTCCTTACGTGACAGTACATAAGCTGTCATAGTCTGCAGCAGCAGACCAAGTACCGTTCCGACGATGGTCAGACCGATGGTCGTGCCGTATGCGCGGAAGACAACCATAGGATCTTTAAATACGGTTTTGTATGCCTCCAGGCTGAAATCCTGCGGCAGAAGGCTGAAACCGTTCTGGATAATGGCCGATTCCGAAGAAAACGAGCCGGATACGATCATGATGAAAGGAACGAGGCAGACCAGCGCGATGATTCCGCAGAATCCGTACGCGATGATATCAAGTGCAACCGCATCTTTTCCTCTTTTGATTTTACTTGTATGACTGGAAGATCCCACTTTTCATCCCTCCTAGAATAAGGTGTAGTCTTTATCATAAAGACCAACCAGTTTGTTTACGATTACGACAGTGATAAAGCACAGTACCGACTGATACAGACCAACAGCTGCGGACATTCCGAAGTCGTTGCTGCTGATTAAGGCACGGAACGTCAGGGTATCAATTACATCGGTGTAGTTGTACAGAAGACCGTTACTTCCAACCAGGTTGTAGAACATATCAAAGTTTCCTTTGAAGATGCCTCCGACGGATAGCAGAAGCAGGATGATTGTGGTCGGCATGATCATCGGGATTGTTACTTTGAAAATTCGCTGGAACACGTTTGCTCCGTCGATGCGGGCTGCTTCATAAATCGAAGTGTCAATTCCCATAATTGCTGCCAGGTACATAACAGAACCGTATCCGATTCCCTTCCATACATTAAAGAAGACAAGGATAAACGGCCATGCCTTTGGTGTCGTGTAAAACTTGATTGGTGTTCCACCGAAGGTTTCAATCAGTCGGTTTAGAAAACCGTAGTCGGAACTGAAAATATTGAATGCCATAACTCCTACGATAACCCAGGAAATGAAATACGGCAGAAACATCAGCGACTGTGTGATCTTACGGTAATGTTTGTTGCGGATCTCGGTCAGAAGCACGGCAACGGCAATCTGCATCGTCGTGTTGATCGCAATAAATGCCAGATTATACAGCACGGTATTTCTGGTAACGAGTCCGGCCTGTCCTGATTTAAAGAAGAACTTGAAGTTATCAAATCCGTTCCACGGGCTTCCCCAGATACCTCCTGCGTAGGAGTATTTTTTGAATGCCATTACAATTCCTGTCATCGGGTAGTAGGAAAAAATCAGGGTATAAATTACTGCCGGTGCAAGCATCAGAAGAAATACCCGGTACTTGTAGAGCTTTTTGCAAAACCCTTTCCAACCATTCTTTTTCATCTTCTCATTCCCTTTCTTGTTTGCGCAACTTTTTTGTTGCTCAACTCTTTATTTTTCTTTGTGCCATTATCATATCATTTCGGCATATTGTTTACAATTCGCAGTTTTTATAAGATATTTCTTGTCGAAATATACTGTTTTACTATTTTTTGTGCAAAATGCGCAACTTTAGCGTTTTACCTTGTTGCGCATTGATTTTTCCATTACCGTTTGCGATTTTCACGTTCTCTTTTGATATTCCGTATTTTTTCTTGTGTATTCTGCCAAATATTCTGCAAAATAACTTCCTCAATTCCGAAAATCCCGTTGTAAGAAAAGAAAAAGTGCGCAACGTTTCGCATTTTCGTTGCGCACTTTCTGGTTTCTATTCACTTTTTCCCTGTTTCTGCCTTATTTCGCAGCAATGACATCCTGCATGTCATACATGCCAGCCGGTTTTCCAGCCAGGAATTTTGCAGCCTCTACAGCTCCTTTTCCGAAAACTCCTTTGGAATATGCCCTGTGGGAAAGGATAACAACCTCGTCCGGTCCTGCGAAGATGACATCGTGATCTCCGACGATCGTGCCGCCGCGTACGGCAGAGATTCCGATTTCCTTCGGATCACGCTGCTCGTGGCGCTGGCTTCTGTCATAAACATAGTGGTACTGGTTGTCCATTGCCTCATTCAGGCTGTCAGCCAGGGCGATGGCCGTTCCGCTCGGGGCATCGCATTTCAGTTTGTGGTGTTTCTCCACGATTTCCATATCAAAGCCTGCTTCGGCAAGCACTTTTGCAGCTGCCTGTACCAGTTTCATCAGCGTATTCACACCAAGGGACATATTTGCAGAGCGGAGAACCGGGATTTCTTTGCTGGTCTCCTGCACTTTTTTGAGCTGATCCTCGGTGAGGCCTGTGGTGCAGAGGACGAGTGGAAGTTTTTTCTCCTTGCAGGCATCGAGCAGTGCGTCGGCTGCCTTGTAGGAAGAAAAGTCAACGACTACGTCTGCCGGAACATCGCATTCTGCCAGGCTTTTGAATACCGGGTAATCGTTCTGGCCGTTGTCGTTCATATCGATTCCGGCTATGATTTCTGCATTTGCATCTTCTTTTACCAGGCCGGTGATGACCTGTCCCATATGGCCGTTGCAGCCATGCATAATAATTTTAACCATTGTCTTTTTCCTTCTTTACTTCGTGTATTCTTAACTTAAGCCAGTTTGATTCCAAAATCTTTCATAGCCTTTGCCAGGCGCTCCTGGTTCTGCGGCTCCATCTCGGTCAGCGGCAGACGAAGCGGTCCAACCTCTTTGCCCATCAGGTTCAGCGCTGCTTTTACCGGAATCGGGTTTACTTCGCAGAACAGCGCATCGATGAGCGGCAGTGCTCTCAGCTGGATTTCTCTGGATCCGGCCACATCGCCGTCGAGGAATTTCTGTACCATGTCGTGGGTCTCACGCGGTGCTACGTTGGAAAGAACGGAGATTACACCGCTTCCGCCAAGGGAAAGGATCGGCACAACCTGATCGTCGTTTCCGGAGTACAGATCGATCTTTCCATCGGTCAGCTGCATAATTTTTGCGACCTGGGAAATGTTTCCGGAAGCCTCTTTGACTGCAACGATATTCTCAACGTTGTTGAACAGATAGACGATCGTTTCCGGTGCAATGTTTACGCCGGTTCTGCCCTGAATGTTGTAAAGGATGACCGGCACTTTGACGCTGTCTGCGATTGCGGTAAAGTGTGCAATCAGGCCCTTCTGTGTTGCTTTATTGTAATACGGAGAAACGAGAAGAAGTCCGTCCACGCCGTATTTTTCTGCTTCCTGAGACAGATAAATTGCTGTCTCCGTGCTGTTGGAGCCGGTTCCTGCAATTACCGGGATTCTGTGATTTACTTTTTCCACGGTATATTTGATGGCATCCAGATGCTCCTCATGGGACAGGGTCGAAGCCTCACCGGTGGTTCCGCAGATAACGATGGCGTCGGTTCCGCCGGCGATCTGCTCCTCAATCAGTTCTCCGAGTTTTTCGTAATTCACTTCCTGTGTTTCGGTCATCGGTGTGATAATTGCAACAGCTGCACCTTTAAAAATAGACATTCTCTTTTCCTCCTGTATGTTGTGTCAGATAAAACCATAAGAAATCAGTCGCCGGAGCTTATCTCCCACGGAAAATTTCACTTTCCGTTTAAAAAAGAGGCGCCTCATCCCAGATAAGATCGCCTCCAAATTCACACATACGCAGTATCTATGATCAGATAGCTCTCCATCTCTCGATGACAGTCGCAGATTTTTTCAACCTGCGCCCAGGAGCATACCGGTTCAGCGCCGGATGTCCTTCGGCATTCTTCCCTTTTCCTCTTCTTCTTTTGCTGCTGAGGCATCCGAAAAGGTACTCTTGAAGTAATGCGACCTCTATCCACTTCAGTTCTGCTTTTACTATAGCATCATTAAATTTTCTTGTCAACAGCGGATCGCGCTTTAACTCTCACTATATTCCAGCTTGCTCACCGAAACCTCATATGCAGTCCGCTTTTCCATTTCCGTCTCGCTCAGCCGCTTCATATATTCCCGGCTCTGGATCCGTCCCCAGATGAGAACGTGGCCGCCCACGGCAAACGCAGAGGCATACCGCGCATTCCGTCCCCAGCAGATGCACGGGATATAATCTGATTTTCCATACGGACGGTTGACCGCGATCAGAAGGTCGGCGATCTCTCTTCCCAGAGGTGTTTTCCGGTAGACCGGCGGTTTACATATGTATCCATCGAGGTAAATCTGGTTGGATTTGACGGAATCGTCCTCTTCCTCCACGAAGCTTAATTCCCGCGCAAATACGGAGAGTACCAGACGGTTCTTCTTCTCCTCGTGGCGGTTGTAGGACCGGAACTGACCGCTGATGCAGATCCACTCACCCTGGTAATCCTGTGATACGTCCACCAGCCGCTCGGAGACCATCACCGGAATGATGTCCTGCGATTCACTCAACCGCTTGACCATCACATCGACGAGGTAAAAGCCCTCTCCGAATACCTGATGGCTGAATGTAAACGGGGAGACAATCTCTCCCATGATAACCACCTGATTGTTTTCAATCATCTTGTCTGCCATAATGAAAATCCCCTTCCTTTGTCTTTTCTTTCTGAATATTGATTTCTGATCGGTACTTTGCTGATCTATAATCCTAATGTATGAACCACATTTCTTTTTCAGAACCACTTTTTTCCAGTTTTTTTTATTTCTATTCAAATCAGCATTCTGCCCAATTTTTTGTATATGTTTCTGTAAAAACCGCACCACATGCTTCGTATTTTCTACCATTGCAATACAAAAAATGTCACATCTTCCCTGTTTTTTTTCTCTGTTCTGTGCTATAATAGTTCAGATAGGCAGGCATCCAGCAGAGACAAAACGGCAAGGCACCTGCCTTTGTGCTGTGATAAACATTCCCGGCCGGCTTGAAATTTTGAAAAATTGAACCCGGCAGGGTCAACCCATAGGAAGAGGAATGAAGAAATGAAAACAACGAGAGAAGATGTAAGAAACGTTGCCATCATCGCCCATGTCGATCATGGTAAAACTACACTGGTAGACGAGCTTCTGAAACAGAGCGGCGTTTTCCGTGCCAATCAGGAGGTTCAGGAACGTGTCATGGACTCGAACGATATCGAGCGTGAGCGTGGAATCACCATTCTTTCCAAAAATACAGCAGTTTACTACAAAGGAACGAAAATCAACATCATCGACACCCCAGGCCATGCGGACTTCGGCGGCGAGGTTGAGCGAGTTCTGAAAATGGTAGACGGCGTTATTCTGGTTGTAGACGCATTCGAGGGCGCTATGCCGCAGACCAAATTCGTGCTGAAAAAAGCACTCGAGCTGGATCTGTCCGTTATCGTCTGCATCAACAAGATCGACCGCCCGGAAGCACGCCCGGATGAAGTTATCGACGAAGTGCTCGAGCTTCTGATGGACCTCGATGCATCTGACGAACAGCTTGACTGTCCGTTTCTGTACGCATCCGCAAAGATGGGTCATGCAGTACTCGATCTGAACGATACCCCGAAGGATATGACTCCTCTGTTCGAGACCATCCTGAAATACATCCCGGCTCCGACCGGCGATCCGGAAGCTGGCACACAGCTTCTGATCAGTACCATCGACTACAACGAATACGTTGGACGTATCGGTGTCGGCAAAGTTGAAAACGGAACGATCCGCGTGAACCAGGACGTTATGCTGGTCAACCACCACGATCTGACCAAGAAGAAAAAAGTAAAGGTCAGCAAACTGTATGAATTTGACGGACTGAAAAAAGTAGAGGTTACTGAGGCAGGCATCGGTTCTATCGTTGCTGTTTCCGGTATCCCGGATATCCACATCGGAGATACTCTCTGCGGCGATCTGGACAACCCGGTTTCCATCCCGTTCCAGAAAATCTCCGAGCCGACTATTTCCATGAACTTCATCGTAAACGACAGCCCGCTGGCCGGTAAAGAAGGTAAATACGTAACTTCCCGCCACCTGCGTGACCGTCTGATGCGTGAGCTGAATACTGACGTTTCTCTCCGCGTCGAGGAGACTGATTCCGCAGACTGCTTCAAGGTTTCCGGCCGTGGTGAGCTGCATCTGTCCGTCCTGATCGAAAACATGCGCCGTGAGGGATATGAGTTCGCAGTAAGTAAGGCAGAGGTTATCTACAAAGAGGACGAGCGCGGACGCAAACTCGAGCCAATGGAAATCGCATACGTTGACGTTCCGGATGAGTTCTCCGGTACTGTCATCCAGCTCCTCAGCGAGCGTAAAGGCGAGCTTCACGGCATGAGCCGCGCAAGCGATGGTTCCACCCGTCTGGAGTTCGAAATCCCGGCACGAGGCCTGATTGGTTTCCGTGGAATCTTCATGACCTCCACCAAAGGAACTGGTATCCTGAACACCGAGTTTGAAGATTACGCACCGTACAAGGGCGACATCGAATACCGCAAACAGGGTTCCCTGATCGCTTTCGAGGCAGGCGAGTCCGTTACCTACGGTCTGTACTCCGCACAGGAGCGCGGTACTCTGTTCATCGGACCTGGCGAGAAGGTTTACGCCGGTATGGTTATCGGACAGAACGGTAAGGCCGAGGATATCGAGCTGAACGTCTGCAAGACGAAACACCTGACCAACACCCGTACTTCTTCCTCCGACGAGGCACTGCGTCTGACTCCGCCGAGAATCCTTTCCCTGGAGCAGGCTCTGGACTTCATCGACAAGGACGAGCTTCTTGAGGTTACTCCGGTTTCCTTACGTATCCGTAAGAAAGAGCTGGATTCCAGACTTCGTAAGAGAGCGGCAATGAAATAAATTTTTATAAAACGACATAAGAACCGCCGGTTCACTCTTGATTTGAGAGTAAACCGGCGGTTCTTTGTCGTTTTTCTATTCTGTTTTCTATTCGTTTGTCGTTCCGCCATGGAAGCCGTAATACGTCTCTCCCGCTGCAAGATCCACGCCGTTTGCCGCTGCAAGAGTATGAATCGTGACAAGCTCATACCCGCGGTTGATCAGCTCCGGCACAATCGTTGCACACGATTCTACGGTCGTCTCGTGGATATCATGCATCAGGATAATGTCTCCCGGGCTTACACTGTCGAGAACGGCGCTGATGTTTGCCTGTACATTTTTCGTCTGCCAGTCCAGGGTATCGACATCCCACATGATGCTCGGGCGGCCGATAGATGCGAGCAGTTCATCGGTGCTGTTTCCATATGGGAAACGGATGACAGTTGCACCCTGTCCGTTGTTGTACTGGGCGATCAGCTCATCCGTCATCTGGAACTGGGCAAGGCCGTCGTCGAGGCTCAGTTCTTTCATATTCGGATGCGCATAGGAGTGGTTTCCAAGCTCACAGCCGATTGCCGCCATGCGCGGGATCACATCTGCACCGTATTTTTCCACATTGCTGCCGAGCATAAAGAACGTCGCCTGTGCCCCGTACTGCTCCAGCGTATCGAGAAGCGTGCTGGTATAGACATCCGGGCCGTCATCAAAGGTCAGTGCAACCATCATCGAACCGTTGCGATCCGGCTGGTAAACACCCTGGTCATCAAAGTAACAGCCTTTTCCGCCGATCGGTTTCCAGCCGGTCGCCATGTAACCATTGGAATCAAAATGGTACTGGTTTCCGTCGATATCTGCCCAGCCGTTGACGTAGTACGTTGTGGCATCCGTTGCGTACCACCAGCCCGACGAGCTGTACTGCCATCCCGGCGTCTCATTCGGCGGCGTGGTCTCCGCAAGCTTCTTAATTCCCGCATTTCCCGATCCGTCCTCCGCCTCCGGCGCCGTCTCGCTCACCGTCTTTGCGGCTGTGTCATTACTCAGTACAATTCCTTTTTTCGCAAGCTGCGCTCCCGCAAATTTCCAGATAAGCGCAAGAAAAAGAAGGCCGACCACCACACACAGGGAAATCCGTGACACTTTCTGCATCATCCGTCTGCGGCGCATCTGCTTTCTTCTCTGTTTCAATGATTTTTTTTCCATATGATCTGTTTATACTCCATCGTCCCGCCCCTTTGCGGAACTTTCTTCCATCGTAACACAAACGTTTTTCGACATTTTTCTACTTACTATCATAACGTGATCTGACCTAAGATGCAAGGCACAAATTCTTACATTTTTCCACTTCTGGTAAATTAATGTTTATCGTTTCTTAACATCTTGTCACAAAAAAAGAGTGACTCTGCACCCATGGTAAAAGCGGATACAAAATCACTCTTTGTCACTCTCTTTTAAAAAACCTGGTTTCTTTCTGGTGCTTTGCCACCAAATCACAAGTCTTTCACCTGTCCAGCCTGATTATCCTCTCTGCTTAAGAGTAACTGCAAAGTTTTAACGTTGCCAGAACAACGGAAGCAAACACCTTATGCCTCATGTCCTATTTTAGTCAGGAAATCGCTGCCCATCACCCATTTTTCGTTTTCCAGCGTCACAACAGACTCGAGTTTCCAGGTGACGGTCTCTATTTTGGTTTTGCGGAAGAAATGGAGGAAACGGGTTCGTCGCTCGATCGCAGCGGTCACGTTGGTTTCAATCTTCATCTGCTTGGATTCGTTGGTTACGGTTGTGGAGACGCTGCTCACGGTGATGCTGGTGATTCCGGTGTTGGTGTCGCTGTTTAGGTAGGCATCGCAGAGCTGCTGGTACTGTTCTTTGGCGGTTTTCTGTACGGCGGTGTCGGCGGAAAATTCATTTTTGATGGTGCTGAAGGATTTTCCGGCGGCTGCGGCTGTGAATACCTTGTCCAGGGACTCTTCTGCGCGGTCGGCGATGGTTTTGCCGGTGGAATCGTTGAGTTTTAAATCCGGCAGGAATTCCATGCTGCTGTTGTCCTGCACGAGGACGATCTCGCGGTATGGGTCTTTCTGTTTTTCGGTCAGTTCAATGGTGTGGCCGCCGAGGAAGAGATACGGGATTTTGTAGATGCTGACGTTATCTGCTGTCTCTTTTAAATACTTTTTCCCGACCTGCACGCCGTCCAGATAGAACGAGGCATCCGCCGGGACGGTGATTTCGACATCCGTCACGCAGCTGTCTTTCGGCACAACGTACCACTCTTTGAAGTTCCATTTTACGGTATCCCCGACGGCGATCTCCAATGTTTCTTCCTGCGAGTCGCTCATGCCTTTTAACGTGTACCGCACAGTATAAATCCTGTTTTCCCCGGTCTCAAGATTCTGTTTTCTGCGCATGAAAAAGCTCTTGATCTCCGGTGTTTCCTGCCCGTCAGTGCCGTCCTGTTTTGCTTTCCAGGTCATTGCATTGACGTAGTTCTTCCGCGACAGAAACGTGCTGTCCGGGAACTGACATACATCGTATGCACTGTTCCAGTCTCCTGCCAGACATGCTTCCACGTAATTCCGTCCTGCCGCCTGCGGCGCATACAGATACGCGCCTGCCATAAAAAATGCGGCGCACAGAATCAGAAACAGACTGAGATTCACGATCAGAATCCGCAGACTCATCGGCAGATCACGAAATTTTGCCGCCCGTATTTTCACAGAAAGCTCCGTCGTCTCTTCTCCGTCTTTTTCCACATGGCGGAATCTTTTTCCTTTTCTTTTCCACTTCTGGAGCATAGTTTACCTCATCTTTTCCTCTTATTTAGACTGTTCTTTCACCGCATACGTATGCACCCGGTCGCTCTTCTGGCTGTATGCCTCTCCCTCGGAGTAATACTCCTCCGATGTCGTGGAAAAACGCGTAATCGTCTCTTTCACACGCTCCCCCGTCGTTCCCTGATGAAGAAACAGCCCCACGATCATCAGAATCGCAAACACATTCAGAATCAGTACCGCCACATTTACTGCAATGCCAGGTATCTTTTTGATCCACATAGGCTTCCCTCTTTTCTGTCTCCATTGTAACAAAATGCTCCCGAAAACACAAGGAAAGCAGAGACCCCGGCGAACCGAAAATTCTCTGCTTTTCACAAATGACATATTTATTTTTTAACCTTGAAGGGTTTACTCCTCGGTATCATCCTTTGACGGAATCATTTCCTCAAAGTCGAAGTCGAGCATCGGCTTTTCCTCTTCAGCTGACGGTTCTTCAACCGGAGCTTCTGCCATCGGAGCTGCCGGAGCATCGTCCTCAAGATCTTCGGTCAGAATCAGATCCTCGTCCTCTTCTTCCTCGATCATGCTGTCGGTATTCAGATGAATGTTGCTGTAACACTTCATACCAGTACCAGCCGGAATCGGTTTACCGATGATAACGTTCTCTTTCAGACCTACCAGGTGGTCAACTTTACCTTTGATAGCGGCATCGGTCAGAACCTTGGTGGTCTCCTGGAAGGATGCTGCAGACAGGAAGGAATCGGATGCCAGGGATGCTTTGGTAATACCAAGCAGAACCTGTTTTCCTTCTGCCGGCTCTTTGCCTTCTGCGATCAGCGCTTTGTTGGTCTCATCATACTCCAGGAAGTCTACCATGTCGCCCGGAAGGAATTCGGTATCTCCGTTTTCCTCGATGCGGATCTTCTTCAGCATCTGGCGAACGATAACCTCGATGTGCTTATCGTTGATTTCTACACCCTGCAGACGGTAAACTCGCTGTACCTCGCGGAGCATGTAATCCTGAACGGCACGTACGCCTTTGATCTTCAGGATATCGTGCGGGTTTACAGAACCTTCGGTCAGCTCGTCTCCAGCTTCCAGAACCGTTCCGTCAGCGATCTTGATACGGGATCCGTAAGGGATCAGGTATGTCTTGGATACGCCATCGTCCGGATTGGTAACCACGATTTCGCGTTTTTTCTTGGTGTCTTTGATCTGTGCAACACCAGGGATCTCGGTGATGATAGCAAGTCCTTTCGGCTTTCTTGCCTCGAAAAGCTCCTCGACACGAGGAAGACCCTGTGTGATATCTCCACCGGCAACACCACCGGTATGGAAGGTACGCATGGTCAGCTGTGTACCAGGCTCACCGATCGACTGTGCTGCGATAATTCCGACAGACTCACCAACCTGTACTGCCTCGCCGGTTGCCATGTTGGCACCATAGCATTTTGCGCAGATTCCGTTACCGGAACGGCAGGTAAGAATGGTACGGATTTTTACTTTTGTATAATGCTCACCGTTCTCGTTGATGCCGTCTTTGATGACACGGGCAGCACGTTTCGGGGTGATCATATGGTTTGCTTTTACAATGACGTTGCCGTCCTTGTCTTTGATCGTCTCGCAGGAGAAACGGCCTGTGATACGATCCTGCAGACTCTCGATCTGCTCTTTTCCGTCTGTGAACTCGCTGACCCACATACCCGGAATTTCGTCCTTGCCCTCGGCACAGTCGATTTCACGGATGATCAGGTCCTGAGAAACGTCTACCAGACGACGGGTCAGGTAACCAGAGTCGGCGGTACGAAGCGCGGTATCGGACATACCTTTTCGTGCTCCGTGTGCGGACATGAAGTATTCCAGTACCTGAAGACCTTCACGGAAGTTTGACTTGATCGGCAGCTCGATGGTGTGTCCGGTTGTATCGGCCATCAGTCCTCGCATACCGGCCAGCTGTTTGATCTGCTTATCGGAACCACGGGCTCCGGAGTCAGCCATCATGAAGATGTTGTTGTATTTATCCAGTCCGTCGAGCAGTGCTTTTGTCAGCGCATCGTCGGTCTTCTTCCAGGTATCTACAACCTCTTTGTAACGCTCTTCGTCTGTAATAAGACCACGTTTGAAGTTTCTTGTAATCTTGTCTACCGTTGCCTGTGCTTCTGAGAGCATCTGCGGTTTCTGCGGCGGCACGGTCATATCGGAAATGGATACGGTCATGGCTGCACGGGTGGAGTATTTATATCCGGTTGCCTTGATATAGTCCAGAACCTCTGCGGTTTTGGTAGCTCCGTGTGTATTGATAACTTTTTCCAGAATCTGTTTCAGCTGTTTCTTTGCAACGAGGAAATCAACCTCAAGCGCAAGCTCGTTACCCGGAACCGTACGGTCTACGTATCCCAGATCCTGCGGCAGAATCTCATTGAAGAGGAATCTTCCGAGTGTGGAGCTTACGTTCTGCTGCATTACAGTACCATCTTCCATCTCTTTTTCGCAGCGGATGGTAATCTTGGTCTGCAGGGTAATGTATCCGTTCTCGTATGCCAGGATAGCTTCGTTCATATCGCGGAAGAAGCTTCCTTCGCCCTTCTCGCCCGGACGCTCCTGTGTCAGATAGTAGATACCAAGAACCATATCCTGGGAAGGAACGGCTACCGGACCACCATCGGACGGTTTCAGCAGGTTGTTCGGAGAAAGAAGCATGAAACGGCACTCTGCCTGTGCTTCTACGGACAGCGGCAGATGGACAGCCATCTGGTCACCGTCGAAGTCGGCGTTGAATGCGGTACAAACCA
>OLPZ01001919.1_pt1 | contig 12846 bp, 9 predicted proteins | sample 1672711 | NCBI WGS metagenome assembly OLPZ01 (sample SAMEA3136716, study PRJEB25190) | human gut metagenome
GGGATCGGCCCGCGCGAGGACAGGCTCAAGACGGCGCTTGCCGCCGGCGCGCTCGACGACTACGCGGTCTCGGACGACCCGAAGGCCGACGGGTGGCTCATGCCCGGGGCAAGCGACCTCGTCATCATCGCCACGCCGGTTTCCGCCGCCCGCGAATGGTTCGAGCGTCTCGAAGCCCGTAACTTCGACGGCATCATCACCGACGTCGCCTCCACGAAAACCGTGATCACGAAAATCGCCGACGAGGTGCTCTCCGACCCGACCCGCTACCTGCCCGGTCACCCCATGGCGGGCTCCGAGGTCAACGGCTTCGGCGGGGCGCGTGCCGACCTGTTCCAGGGCGCGTACTGGATCCTGTGCCCCGAGCAAGACACCCAAGACGAGGTGTTCCTGAAGCTGCACGAGACCTTCAGCGCGCTGGGCGCCCGCATCATCTCCATCTCGCGCGACCAGCACGACAGCGCGGTCGCCATCATCAGCCACGTGCCGCACATGGTGGCCTCGTCGCTTGTGCGGCTGTGGGGCAGCCACGCCGACGAGCGCAAGGAGCTGCTGCGCCTGGCGGCGGGCGGCTTCAAGGACACGACGCGTATCGCGGCAGGCTCGCCCGAGCTGTGGTGCGGAATCGCCATGGACAACTCCGAGGCGATCGCCGACGGCATGCGCGAGCTGCGCGGGATACTCCAGCAATTCGAGGACGCCATCCGCGACCACGACGAGGAAACGCTCACCAAGCTGCTCGCCGAGAGCACGGAGCTGCGCCGCAACCTGCCCGCCAAGTGGATTCCCGAGTCCGCCAAGCTCACGTGCGTGCGTATCCCGATGTCCAACCGCAGCGGCGTCATCGCCGAGGTCACGGGCTTTGCCGGCCACGCCGCCTGCAACATCCAGTCCATCGACATCGACCACATCAACGAAGACACCGCCGTGCTCGAGCTCATCCTCACCGACGAAGGCGACATGGGCAAGCTCGGCGCCGAGCTCATCAACGGCGGCTACGACTTCTCGTTCCGCGCGCTTTCGGAGTAGGCAATGGCATACACAGGCACCATCCGCGTCCCGTCCGACAAGTCGCTCTCGCACCGGGCGGTGCTGTTCGCGGGCATCGCGGCGGGCATCTCGCATCTGCAAGACCTCCTGCCGAGCGACGACGTGCTCTCGTCGATCGACGCGATGCGCACGCTCGGCGCCGCCATTGACCTCGAGCAGGGAGCGCACGGGCTGAACGGGACGATAACCGGCATTGGCGGGAAGCCAGGGGTGCAGGGCACGGCAGACATCGACTGCGGCAACTCCGGGACGACGACGCGCCTGCTCATGGGGCGCATGGTGGGCGAGACAGTGCTCGACGCGCTGCGCGAGACCGACGAGGACGAGCTTGCGCTCGAGGATATCCGCGGAACCGGCTTTGCCGGCGTGACCTGCGTCGAGTCCGGCGGCCCCGAGCCGGGCGTCGGCTGCGCGGGGCGTGGAATCATCGCCTCCATCACCATGCTCGAGCAGCTCGGTGCCTACGAGGAAGATCTCGATTACGTGTTCTACGACGTGCTGGGCGATGTGGTGTGCGGCGGTTTTGCCATGCCGATCAGAGACGGCAAGGCGCAGGAAATCTACGTCGTGGCAAGCGGTGAGCTTATGTCGCTGTATGCCGCCAATAACATCTGCAAGGGCATCTTGCGTTACGCGCGCAGCGGTGGGGCGCGTCTGGCGGGCGTCATCTGCAACAGTCGCAACGTCGCCGGTGAGCGCGAACTCGTATCGAAGTTCGCCGAAGAGCTGGGCAGCAAACTCATCTCGTTCATCCCGCGCGATGGCATTGTGCAGAAGGCGGAAATCTCGCGCAAGACGGTTATCGAGTACGCACCCGAATCGAATCAGGCCGCGAAGTACGATGCGCTTGCCGCTCGCGTGGAGGAGAACACGGACTTCTGCATCCCGACGCCCCTCACCCAGGAGCGCCTCGAGCAGCTCATGATCGAGTACGGCATGTAGGCAGCGGTGTAGGGGCTCCATGTCGTGCAAGAGTTGGGAGAGACAATCTCCCTGCTAGAAAAGCAAACCGCTGAGCTGCGTGTCTGCAGGTTTTTGAGGTTAAGGGGCCTTGAGGTGACGCATTTTGCCCGCCGCGTCTACGTCTTCTAGACGTTTCCCAAGATGACGTCGTCGAGGTAGCGCTCGGCGAGCTCTCTTGCCCGGTACAGCGTTTCAAGCGGAGTCGGTTCGCGGCCAGCATAGAGGTAGCGGGGGAAGAAGCGTGTCAGGTGCAAGGTGGGCACGGGGTCAAGGGACGCGAGCCACCGTGCTTCTTGCTCGAGTTGTGTGGAATCGTCGTTGAGGCCGGGGATGAGAAGCGTCGTGACCTCGACATGACTTGACGCGTTGGCATGCACGATTGTTGCCTTGACCTGCTCGAGCGTACCTCCGCACACGTCGTAGACGTCTTGGGAGAAGCCCTTGAGGTCGATGTTGAACGCGTCGATGAAGGGCAGCAGCTCCTCGAGCTTCTCGGGCGCGATGAGCCCGTTGGTCACGACGACGTTCTTGAGCCCGCGTGCGTGCACGACGCGGGCGCATTCAAGCACGTCGCGCCAGCGGTAAAACGGCTCGTTGTACGTGTAGGCGACGCCAATGTTTCCCCGGTCCAAACAGCTTTCGGCTAGGTCCGCCACCTGCTCGGGGGTGAGTTCGCGCACGGGCAGGCGCGCGGGGTCAGACGGCTGAGCAATCTCGTGGTTCTGGCACCAGGGGCAGTGCATGGTGCATCCATACGAGCCGATGGAAAAAATGGTCGAGCCGGGGTGAAAGCGTGCGAGCGGCTTCTTCTCGATTGGGTCGAGTGCGAGCGAGGTAATCTTCATTCGTGACGCACCACCTCGAAGCGCTGCAGCTCACAGCTCTCGTAGACGGCGATGCCAGCTTTGCGTTTTGCGATGGAGATCTGCTGCTCGACCGTGTCGACACCGTCGAGGTTGGGGAGCAATAGCCCACGACGGTAGCCGTTCGTCACGATGACGCCGTAGCGCTTCACGTCGAGCTCGTCGGGTGACTCTATGTGCTCGGCGGGACTCAAAACGTCCACGCTGATGTTCAGGTAGGGCAGCTCGTCAGGCTGAATAGGGTCGAAGCGCGGGTCTTTGCTGCAGGCGGATATCGCGTTGTGCAAAATCTCTTCTGCGATGTTTCCGTAGGCGGCGCCGATGGTCCCTATACAGCCGCGCAGCTTGCCGTTCTCGTGGATCGACACGAAAGTGCCGGCCCTCTTGGTCAGCATCTCGTCAGGCAGCCCCTCGGGCAATGCCGGCTCCTCACCGCGCACGTAAGCCTCGATCGCGCCACGCGCGAGCGCAACGTACGCATCCTCATGTGTGCGCTGCCCATCCACTTCTTGTCTGCGCTGCTGTTGCAGCAGCTCGCCGAAATTGCGGGATCGGTCGACGCCGGTGGGCAGGTAGCTTGCCACGGCGTAGCCCACGCCAAACGGCCCCTCGTAGGAGAGCAGCTCGGAGCGGAGTGCCTTGCGGTCGAGCGCACCGGCCATGATCTGGAACGAGCGCGTGCCGCAATCGCCGATCTTATCCAGGAAGCTGTCCTCGAACGTGAGGAAGCGCATGAAGTCGCCCGTTGCCATGGCAGCCGTGATCTGCTCGTCGTATACGGGCCCTTCGGGCGTGTAGCCATAGGGACCGTCTTCGGCGAGCGTGTGGGAGAGGTCTCCGCTCGCGACAAAGACTGCCTTGCGGCCCAGCTTTTCGACGCATTCGTTGATGAGCTGGCCAAACTGGTAGTGCTTGATGCTGTCGAATCCCGAAAGACCGATGCGCACCGCACGGTAGTCGGTGTAGAACTTGTCGATAAACCACAGCGGGATGTACGTTGCATGGTCGAGCGCGGCATCGCGCTCGCCAGCCGTCCCCGCCGGAAACCCCTGCCTCTCGGCTTCTGCGCAGAGCGCGGATACAAACTCGGTGTCGTAATCCACTGTGAGCCTGGTATCGTACGCGTGGAACTGCGAAAGGTCGCCCGACGCGCGCGTGCCGGGAGAGACGTGGAACCAGTCGCGGTAGGCAGGCGCATGGGGCGAGGTCACGATGACGAGCTCGGGCTCGAGCGCGGCGATGCGGCGTGCAACCTCGTCGTAGGCGTCGATGGTCTGCTGGATCTCCGCCTCGCGCCCGTGGCCGACGGCGGGGATGATGAGCGGCGGATGAGGAACGATAAACGCGGCTTCGATACTCATGGTTGACCTCCCGAACCGAACAAGACGGTACGGTTCCATCCTAGCGCGCGTGCGACAGTGCGCGGGCACATTTCCGGGTCAGGATGCCACGAAGAATCGACGCACGATCGCCCCGATCAAGCGCATGGCATATACAAGAGAGGGCTACTTGGGATCTTTGGGGATGTGCCATCTGCCCGTGTCGAGCGTGGGCAGCGTCGCGACCGTCTGCTTCTGGAACAGCGCACCGTCTTCGGTGGCGATGTTCTTGCCGGTGCGCGCCTCGTAGTAGGTGACGAAGACGCCCTGCAACGTCGCGATGATGGGGATGGACAGCAGCATGCCCGCCACGCCGCCAAGCGCGCCGCCGATGAGGATGGCGATGAGGATGAGCGCTGGGTGGACGTTGACAGAACTTTTCATGAGCTTAGGCGAGATGATGTTGCCGACGACGTTGGTGATGATGACATTGACCACGATGGAGCCGATGCACACGAGCGGCGAGACGAACAGTGCGACGACGGCAACAATCGCGGCAGAGACCATGGGGCCGATGTAGGGCACGAAGTAGGCGATGCCGCAGAGAAAGCCGAGCATGCCGGAATACGGGATGCCCATGATCCAGAAGACGACTCCGCTGCATACGCCGGTGATGACGGCGCAGACGAGTGTGGACTTTGCCCACCCGTAGACCGCGTTGCGAAACGCGTCCGCGAAGATGTCGATGTCGTCTTGGTACTTGTCGGCAAACAACGACCTGACCTCGCGCGATATTTTGGGGAGGTCGAGCAAGATCCAGAATGCGCATACAAACGAGATGAAGCCGATGACGACAACGTTGCCAATGCCGACGATGCTTCCGACGAGGCCGTCGGCGAGGGTGCTGGCAAGCTTCGTGCCCTGGTTGCGGATCCAGTTGCTCGCGTCGTCGAGCAGCTCTGAGATGGTGAAGCCCCCAATGGTCGTATCTTCATCGAAGTTAGATGATATCCAGGTGTGGAGTTCCGAGATATGGCTTGGCAGCGCGCCGATGAAGTTCGAGATCTGCGTCACGAGCGCTGGGATAAACGCGAGCACGCATCCGACGATGATCGCCGAGACGACCACGAAGCAGATGGTGGTGCCGAGCGCGCGCGGGATGCCGTGGTGCTCCATGCGGTTGACGAGGCCGTGCAGCAGAAAGACCGCAAGTGCGGTGACGACGATAGTGGCGACGGCTTGCCACAGGATGTTGCAGATGTAGAGTACGACGCCGGCGAGGATACAGAAGCCGACGAGCGTCCAGGTCTTGTAGGCGCGACCCTTCCACTTGTAGTACTTGTCTTGTTTATCTGCTTCCAAGGGAATCCTAAGTGTATCTGGCGGAGGAGGAGGGATTCGAACCCTCGTACCCGGGGATACCGGGTAAACGGTTTTCGAGACCGCCGCATTCAACCACTCTGCCACCCCTCCGCGAGGCAGCCCAGTCGGGCGTGAGCACGATTATAACGCAGGCAGCACCAAGAAGTGCCGACTTCTTTTTGCCATTGCAAATACCTTCTGACATGCGGGTCAATCGGCCCTTTCGTCTGATAGGTGGGCTTGCCGGGGCGCCTAGAGCGCGCTTTGGTGGGTATACTTTGCTGCTGAACAAGTTGCACGTACCGCTGACCAACAGGAGGCCGCATGGCTGATCAGGAAAACCTCGAGCTCGACGAGGTCCTCGAGAAAATCACCTTCTACTGCTTCGACGAAGCGCGCAAGAAGATCGAGGCGGGCGAGGAGTGCGTCCCGTTCACGTGCGTGGTGTCCGGCGAGCAGATGTTCGTCGAGAGCTACCCGGGCGAGGATGTGACGATGTGCCGCAAAAACGCCGAGGCCAATGTCAAGTCCTCGAGCAGCTTTTCGAGCTGCTACGCGTTTTGTTACGACGGCTTTCTAATGACCGACGACGGGCAGCTCGACGCCATCTTGGTCGAATGCGCCCAGAGGGACATGGAGAGCTCCTACGTCATCGGGCTGCTGTACAAGAAGGAAGGCGACCAGCTGCAGTTTGCCGAGACGCCGGCGTTTATCCAGGCGGGCGAGACGTTCTACGATGCCGCCGCGGTTCAGGCTGCGGAGGAGCAGGAGCGCGTTCTCGGGACGGACGCCGATGAGATGTCCGCTGCCCAGCAGGCCATCAACAGCCACCTCAACATGGGGGCAGACGAGGAGTAACCATGCCCATCGAAGTCGATTGGCGCCAAGCGTGGATCGACGCGCAGAAAGCGCGGCGTCGCGCTGACGATTCCGCATACTGGGACAAGCGCGCCCCAAGCTTTGCCAAGACCTGCGGGACCTCGCCGTATGCGCGTGCGTTCATCGAGCGCGCGCAGCTGGAGGGGGGCGAGACCGTGTTCGACATGGGATGCGGCTCGGGCACGCTTGCCGTTCCGCTCGCCCTGGCCGGCCACGAGGTGTATGCCGCCGATTTCTCGCCCGCGATGATCGAGCTCATGATGCGCAGGGCGCGCGTGGAGGGCGTCGAGGAGCTCATCCACCCAATCGAGATGTCGTGGGATGAAGAATGGAAGGCGGCACCTGTGTGCGACGTGGCGTTTGCCTCGCGCTCAATCGCCACGCAAGATATGGCGGCCGCCCTTCTCAAACTTGACGCGCATGCTCGCCGCCGCGTGTGCATCACGCTTGCCACCGACACCTCTCCGCGCGCCGACGAGGTGCTGCTTAGGGCGGTGGGGCGTACCAAGGACTACGCGTCCGACTACGTGTACGGGATGAACATCCTGTGGCAGCTCGGGTTCCAGCCGGACTTGAGCTACATCCGCAGCAAGCGTGCGAGCGACTTCACGAGCTTCGAGGAAGCCATTGACACGACGTGCGAGATCATCGAGGCGACTCCAGAAGAACGCGACCGGCTGATCGAGTACTCGCGCGCGCATCTCCACGAGGGCGTGAACGAGCAGGGCGAGGCGGTGTGGAGCTACGACCACGTACGCGTGACGTCGTGGGCTTTTATATCTTGGGAAAATAGCCCTGTTTACGTGAAATGACGCTTGAGGGCGATTGTTTTTATGGCATAATGTGCAAACTGCTTGTCCCCATCGTCTAGCGGTCTTGGACGCCGCCCCTTCAAGGCGGAGATCGCGGGTTCGAATCCCGCTGGGGGCACCATCAACTGCAAGAAGAGCCGTCATGAATCCATGGCGGCTCTTTTCATTATGATAGAGACCCGCCCAAGAGCAGGCGGCGTTGATTCGAGGAGTAGTCATGGAACCTGTTTGCACAGTCGAGAACGTGAAAGAGGCGGCAGAGGTCATTCGCGCCGCCGCGCCGGGATTCAAGCCGAGCGTGGCACTGGTGCTCGGGTCCGGGTTGGGCGGGTTGGCGGACGCCATCGAAAGCCCGACGGTCGTCGACTACCGTGATGTGCCGCATATGGCCAAGTCCACTGCCCCGATGCACAAGGGGCAGTTCGTCATCGGCACCCTCGAAGGAAAGCAGGTCATCTGCATGCAGGGGCGTCTGCACGCCTACGAGGGCTGGAGCGCCGACCAGATTGCCTTTCCCGTCTACGTCATGCACGAGCTCGGTGCCGAGGTGCTCGTCGTCACCAACGCCGCCGGCGGGGTGGACGCGTCGTACGGCATCGGCGACCTCATGATCATCGAAGACCAGGTCAACCTGCTCGGCATGGACCCGTGCATCGGGCCCGACCAGCCGGACTTGCGCCCCCGCTTCTTCGACATGACCAACGCATACGACCCCGAGCTGCGCGCGTCTGCCGACGCCGCTGCCCGCGAGCTCGGCATTTCCGTGCAACACGGCGTGTATGCCGCCGAGCTCGGCCCCTCGTTCGAGACGCCAGCAGAGATCCGCGCGTATCGCGCGATGGGCATCGACGCCATCGGCATGTCCACGGTGCTCGAGGTCATCGCCGCGCGTTCCTGCGCGATGCGCGTGCTTGGCATCTCGCTCATCTCGAACCCTGCGGCCGGCGTCTGCGACGAACCGCTGCAGATGGACGACGTCGCCAAGGCAGCTGCCGCGGCGGCGGACAAGATCGAGGCGCTCGTCGTGAAAGTTATCGGGACGCTGTAGAGGTTATCACGGTTCGGTAACGGCACCCGTTCCCTGAAAAACAGGGCGGGGCAGTCCATTAGCATGGCGAATAGCTATAATCGAGTCGAGAGCAGTGCCGCGCTCTCGGACTTCTGTGTTGAAGGAGGTGCGCACGTATGATCAAGGTCAACATCGAGTCCCTTGTCGTCGGTATTATGCCCATGCCTTCTGTGATCACGCTGAGGCCTGCTGAGGTGCGCGACGATATTCCTCGAGACAATGTGCTGCCCATCTGGATCGGATCGATGGAATCCTCTTCCATCGCCGCGTCGCTTGGCAGCAACACGCACGAGCGCCCGCTCACGCACAAGCTCATGAGTGACGTCATCACGGCAATGGGCGGCTCGGTCAGCCGCGTCGTCATCGACCGCGTAGAGGGCACGACGTTTTTCTCGACAATCTACCTGCGCTTGGCAAACGGCATGTTCACGCGCATCGATGCGCGTCCGAGCGACGCCATCGCGCTGGCGGTCCGCTCCAAGGCGCCGCTGTTCGTGGAAGAGACCGTGTTCCAGTCCGCAGGGTGCCCGCGTTCGTTCAGGCCGGGGCAAGACGACCAGATCGTCATCGAGGAGTTCGACAAGTTCATCGAAAGCGTCAATCCAGAAGATTTCATCACTCACGAAGGTCATGGCGATTCCAAGTAACAATCGCATGTCAGGGCGTGTATAGTGAAACCATAAGAGAGCCTGCTCGTGGTCACCGCGCCGAGCCGGCTCTCTTGCTTTTTGGGCGCGTCAGCAGCGGAAACCTCGCCTGATCCTTCTTGGAAGGTACGATAAACCGCCAGCCCGTAGTATGCTTGTCAAACGATTGTGTTTGGGATGTGTTGGCGTTCGCGCGGGGAGAGGCGCAATGAGGGCAGAAGAGGAAGATTATCTGACTGGCTTGCCCGCGCGGCGCGGCTTTGTCCGCTGCTTTGGCCAGCTCCCCGCCGATTCGCGGGTCACGATTTTTTACATCGACCTCGACAACTTCAAGACCGTGAACGATGTGTACGGGCACAACGTGGGCGATAACGTGCTGCGTTCGGTTGCCCGCCTGTTCGCGCACCGGCCCGACATCGCGTTTGCCGCGCGCATGGGCGGAGACGAGTTCGCGCTCGTCTCGACGACGATTCTGCAGCGCGCGCAGGCAGAGCATCTCATGGGTGGCCTGTTCGCGAGCATCAGGGGATTGCAAGAAGCGGACGAGGCCTTTGGCGTCATCACGATCAGCGCCGGCATCCTGCTGAACACGCCTGCCTCAACCGAGCTTGAGACCCTGCTGCGTCAGGGCGATGCTGCGATGTACGAGGCAAAGCGCAAGGGCAAGAACTGCTACGTGTTCTACGAAGATGTCGAGGAACGTGTGCGCGTCGAGCACGAGATGATCGAAGAAGTGGTCTCTGCACTCGACGAGGAGCGCTTCGAGATGCTGATGCAGCCCGTCCTCGACATCGCGACGGGCAAGGCGGTCCAGACGGAGGTGCACTTTGTCTGGCAGTTTCGCGATGGGGAGAAGTACTACGCGCACCAGTTCAGGGCGGTGATGGAGCGCAACGGCTTTATCCGCAGCCTCGACCTGCGGCTGTTCGAACAACTCTGCCGCGCAATCGCGCAGAACCGCGAGCTGGTCGAGGGCATGCCGCGCTTCAGCCTGATCTTCTCGGCGCAGTCGCTGTTCGACGACAGGATCTGCGAGACGCTGATGGAGATAATCCGCCGGCATGGGCTCTCTCCAGAGATGTTCGACTGCGCGCTGTACGAGACTATTTTCGGGCGGCGCGAAGTGCAGACGATTATCGAGCGGACGCACGAGCTCGCCGAACTTGGCTTCAGCATCTCGCTCTGCGCGTTTGGAGAGACCTTCCACAGTACCAAGTACCTGCGGGAACTTCCCGTGGAGATTCTCAAGATCTATCCCGAGTACTACAAGACGCTTCTGGCGGGTGACGAGAAGGACAAGGGGCTGCTGCGGCTGATCATCGGGTCCATGGCGTCTCTGGGCACCTACGTCTCGTGCGGCGAGCTCGACGATGCCGAGCTCATCCTCGTGTTGCAGGACATGGGGTGCCGCGGCTGCGAGGGTCCGGCGGTCGTGCCGCCGACAACGCTCGACAAGTACAAGGAGCAGCTCGCACTCGGCAAGAAGCGTTTGGCGAATATCGTGCCCTGAGGGCGGCTGCGCTCTCCTCCTCGTTGCGCCAAAACGGTGGCAGTGCCACGTTTCCCGCGCAGAAAACACGAGATGTGTGGCAGTGCCACGTTTCTCGCGCGGGGTTCGCGCGGGGGAGTTCCCGCGTGGGGAGGGGCTGCGTTATGAGGGGCGGCCGGGGTCCTGGGTCGCGAGAATCTCCGCGATCTCTTCCGTCGTCGCCTCGCGGATATCGGTCGTGGGCATCGCATGCAAAAACGACTTGCCGTAGCCCTTCGTCTTCAGCCGTGCATCCGCCAAGACGAGCCAACCGCTGTCGGTCGAGGTGCGGATGAGGCGTCCCGCCGCCTGCTTGAGGTCCATGATTGCCTCGGGCAGAGAATAGCGTCCCCACGCCGCGCGGCTCTCACGCGCCTCGCGCTCCTGCGCGATGGGGTCGGTGGGCCGTCCAAAGGGCAGCTTGGGGATGACCACGCAGCGCAGGGTCTCGCCCGGCGCGTCGAACCCTTCCCAAAACGACTTGAGCGCGAACAGGCACAGGGCCTCGTCCTGCAAAAACCGGTCGCGCAGGTTTTTCGTGCTCGTTCCGCGCGTCTGCGCGATCAACTCGATGCCCTCGGCCTTGAGCTGCGGCTTGAGCTCGTGGTACAGCGATTCCATCTCACGCCGGTTGGTGAACAGCGTGAGCACCGAGCCGCCCATGGCGGTGTGCACTGCCAGCAGCAGCTTCTTGAGCGCGCCACGGTAGGCGGCCTGGTTGGGCTCGGGCATGTCGTCGGGCAGCAAGACGCTCATGTGGTGCTCGAAGTCGTAGCTCGAGTTGAGCTGGCGCGTGCGCACGCGCTGCTTGTCTACCAGGGCGAGCCCCGACGTGCGCAGGAAATGTGCGAACGGCTTGTCAGAGCCGCCGGTCCCCAGCGTCGCCGAGGTGAAGACGACCGTCTTTTGCTCGGAGTAGAAATCGTTCGCGAGCGTCTCGCCGATGTCGAGCTTGGCGGCCGTGAGCGCCTCTGCCACGCGTTCCGGGTCGCGGTCGAGCTCGGCGGAATACACGTACGAGTCGTCCTCGCCCTCGAGCACCAGGTTGAGCGCGAAGAGCATCTCGTCGAGGTTGGACGTCGTCTTGGACAGGTCGGCCTGCGTCGCGTCGAAGGCGCCCTCGAACTGCTCGAGCATGGACATGAGGTCGCGTAGCCGCTTGGTCAGCCCCTCGAGCTTGTCCATGAGCGAGCGGCCGGGCCCGTAGAGGTCTGCCCAGCTGCCGCTTTGCCTGAGCGCGGGGCTGATCCACAGCGTCGTCCTGCTGTAGGCGCTGTTGCTCTTCTCGCCGCTCTCGAGTTCCTTTACGTATGCGAAAAACGAGCCCGACACCGCGCGCAGCGTGTCGACGCGGTCGTCGACGTCTGCGGTGACGCCGTAGAGCACGTTGCCGCCCTCGAGCTGCGAGGCGGCGCGGCGAATCTTCGCGATGAGCCCGCCGTGCGCGCCGGTGAGCCGGTTGAACGCGAGCTCGAGGTCGCGGGCGCTCACAGAATGCGACAGCTGCTTGCGCGCCTCGGACTCCATGGTGTGTGCCTCGTCGATGACCCAATGGCGGATGGGCGGCAGGATGCCGTTGTCCATCTGCACGCTGCGAAACAGCAGCGCGTGGTTGGTGACGACGATGTCTGCCGATTTGGCGAAGCGACGGGCCCCGTGCAGGTAGCAGCGCGAGTAGAAGGGGCATCGCTGCTTGAGGCAGTCGTTGAGGTTGGCGCGTACCGCATCGCGCGGCAGGCCGTACCAGTGGATGTTCAGCGCATCGAGGTCGCCCCAGGTGGTCTGGCTCACGAAATGGTACAGCGTGGCGATCATCTGCAGGACCTCGACGGGCTTTGGCTCGTCCTCGCGCGCGAAGCGCTCGAGCTTGCGCAGGCACGGGTAGTGGTCGTAGCCCTTGAGCGCGATGTAGGTAAGGCCGCCGAGCGCGTCCGAAAGGCGCGGCAGCTCGTGGTAGACGAGCTGGTCCATGAGGGCGTTCGTCTTGGTGGCGACGCCGATAGTGATGGCGTTGCCCTTTGCCGCGCGCGCCGCAGGCAGCAGGTACGCCATGGACTTGCCCACGCCGGTGCCGGCCTCGAGCACGCTGAACAGCTCGTCTCTGAACGCATGCTGCACCTCGAGCGCCATCTCGACCTGCTCGGCGCGCGGCTCGTAGCCCGGGTACATGCGCCCTGCAATGCCGTCTGCCGCAAACGCCTGCTCCACCTGCTCGTCTTCGTCGAAGAACAGCGGGACCTCGTTCGCGTCGTACTTGGTGTGCAGCCCCTCGAGCTCGGTGCGCTCGCGGCGTGCGACGCGCAGCGAGAAGCCCACACCCGGCTGTGCGCCGGCCGCCTGGGCAAACAGCTTGC
>OLPZ01001922.1_pt1 | contig 12829 bp, 9 predicted proteins | sample 1672711 | NCBI WGS metagenome assembly OLPZ01 (sample SAMEA3136716, study PRJEB25190) | human gut metagenome
GAGCGTCCGGGCGGTGGACGACCGCACCTGCGAGGTGCGCCGCGTGCCAGGGCTCTACGTTGTCGGCGAGGCGCTGGACGTGGATGCGGCGTGCGGCGGCTTCAACCTGCACTGGGCCTGGGCCTCGGGGCTGCTCGCGGGCTGGTCGGCGGCTGAAAGGTTACGTGCATGATTCAGGCTTCCAATGTTCCGGTTTCTCTTGATGCTCTCCTGCCAGAAAACGAATCGCTCTTCCGCCGAGAAATCACGCGGACGCTCGGGGTTAAGACGAGCGCTATCACTGAGGTGAAGCTGCTGAAGCGGTCGATCGATGCGCGGAAGAAGTCGAACGTGCATGGTGTCATGACCGTGGCGGTCGAGCTTGCGGAAGGCGCTGATCCGCGGCCGGTGAAGGGCGTGGCGGTCAAGGCCTACGAGCCCCCTGAGCCTCTTTCGATACCGCACGTGGAACCGACTGGGCTGCGGCCCGTCGTGGTCGGGGCGGGGCCGGCGGGGCTGTTCTGCGCGCTGTATCTGGCGCGGGTTGGGTTGCGTCCGCTGGTGGTGGAGCGGGGCGCTTCCGTGGACGAGCGCGTGGAGATCGTCGAGGCCTTCAACGCCGGCGCGCCGCTCGATACGCGCACGAACATCCAGTTCGGCGAGGGCGGGGCGGGCACATTCTCAGACGGCAAGCTGAACACCGGTATCAAGTCGCCCCATATCCGCCATGTGCTGGAGGCCTTCGTGGAAGCCGGCGCCCCGGAGGACATTCTCGTGGACGCCAAGCCGCACATTGGCACCGACCTGCTCGTCGGCGTCGTGCGCAACCTGCGTCGGGCCATCGAGGAGGCGGGGGGAGAGGTACGGTTCCTTACGCGCCTCGACGGCCTTGTGCTTGAGGGCGGAGCTGCTGATCGTCCGGGCGTCGCTGATGCTGTGGATGAGGTTGGCGGCGAAGATGGCGAAGCGCGCGTCACTGCCGTTCGCCTCGTCGATGAGCGCACGGGAGCGGCGGAAGTCTTCGCCACCGATTGCGTCGTGCTGGCCTGCGGGCACTCCGCGCGTGACACCTTCCAAATGGTTTGCGAGGCCGGGGCGGACATGGCCCGCAAGCCCTTCGCCGTGGGCGTGCGCATTGAACATCCCCAGGCTCTCGTGAACGAGGCCCAGTACGGGCCAGCCGCTGGTCATGCGGCCCTCGGGGCGGCCGACTACAAGCTGGCGGTGAAGACCGACGACGGCCGGGGCGTCTACAGTTTCTGCATGTGTCCGGGCGGGGAGGTGGTGGCGGCCGCCAGCGAGGAGGGGCTGCTCTGCGTGAACGGCATGAGCCGCCACGCCCGCGCCGGGACCAATGCTAACGCGGCGCTGCTCGTGGAGGTGCGCCCCGACGATTTGCCCGGCGACGACCCCCTGGAAGGGGTCGCCTTCCAGCGTCAGCTGGAACGGGATGCCTACCTTCTCGGGCGCGGGTTGATGGCTGACGACGCGGAAGGTGCCGACGCTTCTTCGGAATCTGTCGGCGCACTTTGCCCGCCGTATACCGCCCCAGCCCAGACCGTCGGCGGCTTCCTCGCGATCATCATGATGCCGTTCACCTACTCCATCGCAAACGGCATCATGTTCGGCATCCTGGCCTTCGTCGTGATCCGCATCTTCCAGGGCCGCGTCAAGGAAGTCCACTGGGTCATGTGGGTTTCGACCGCACTGTTCGTGCTGCGCATCATCACGCTCGTCGTCTAGGCGGCACGCGACAGATACCTGCCACGCAAGGGAAAGGGGATGGCCGAAAGCTCGGTCATCCCCTTTTTACGTGTATCATCAATTCGCTTTGTATTTAGCGGAGGCTCATATGGACGACAAGAATCAAGAAACCCGGCAGGACCCGAAACCACGGGCGCGTGCCCTGCTGCCCATCGCCATCTTTCTGGTGCTCTACCTGGGAAGCGGCGTCTACTTCGAGTACATCGCCCCACAGGATGGCCAGATGGGCTTCTACGTCATCTCGGTGGTCGTCGCGTTTGCCATCGCCTTGATCGTGGCGTTCTGCCAGAACCGCCGCGTCAGCTTCGACGAGAAGATCCACTTCTGCGCCCAGGGCATCGGCGACGACAACATCACCATCATGCTGTTTATCTTCCTCATGGCAGGCGCGTTCTCGGGCATCGCGAGCGCCGCCGGCGGCGTCGAGAGCACGGCGAACATGCTGCTCAACGTCATCCCCGGGAGCCTTGCCGTGCCGGGCATCTTCGTGATCGCGTGCATCATCTCCATGGCTATGGGCACGAGCGTCGGCACGATCACCGTGCTCGTGCCGATCGCCGTCTCGGTCGCCGGGTCCGCAGACCTCAACCTCCCCCTGTGCGTCGGCACCGTCATCGGCGGTGCGATGTTCGGCGACAACCTCTCGTTCATCAGCGACACGACCATCGCCGCGACGCGCACGCAGGGCGTGGAGATGAAGGAGAAGTTCAAGGCGAACTTCGCCATCGCGCTGCCCGCGGCGCTGGCGACGCTCGTCGTGCTCGTCATCGCGGCCCTGACGAGCGGGGCGCCGCAGCTCGAGCACCACGACTTCAACCTCATTCAGGCGCTTCCCTACCTGATCGTGCTCGTCGCGAGCCTGTGCGGCGTAAACGTCTTTCTCGTGCTGGGCGGCGGCATCGTGCTGTTCGCACTCGCGGGCGGAATCACCGGCTCGCTCACCTTCGCGTCGGCGTTCGAGGCGATGGGCACGGGCACCTCGGGGATGTTCGAGACGATGATCGTCACGATCCTCGTCGCGTCCATCAGCGCACTCGTGCGCGAATACGGTGGATTCGCGGCCATCTTGAAGTTCATCCGCGACCATTTTCACGGCAAACGCGGGGGCATGTTCGGCATAGGGCTGCTGACCGCTCTCATGGACATCTCGACGGCCAACAACACGGTGGCCATCGTCGTCGCAGGGCCGATTGCCAAAACCATCGCGACGGTCTACGAGATCGAGCCAAAGCGCACGGCAAGCCTGATCGACATCTTCAGCTGCGTGGCGCAGGGCATCATCCCCTACGGCGCACAGCTTCTCGTGGCGGCAAGCCTCGCCGGCATCTCGAGCGTCTCAATCATCCCGTTTTGCCTGTATCAGTTCCTCTTGCTCGTCTGCGTCGTCGGCTGGATCGTGATCCGGGGCAACAAGGCGTAGCGCCGCCCGGGATGTGTGGCAGTGCCACGTTTCCCATGCAGAAACCGCGGGATATGTGGCAGTGCCACGGTTCTCGCGCAGCGTGCACCGGATGTGTGGCAGTGCCACTGTTCTTGTGCGTTATGCGGCAATCATGTGCGGGAGGAAGGGCGTACCTTCGCGGCGTACACGTTGTAGGCCGTCGCGGCGCAGACGACGATGGCGGCGCCCACGAGCGAGAACGGCCCGATAGTCTCGCCCACGAACACCGCGACGAACACCGGGTTCAAGATCGGCTCGATCGTCGAGGTGAGCGAAGCGGTCACCGGGCTGATGTGGTCGAGCGCGAGCGACAGGAATAGCGCGCCGAGCCCCAGCTGCACCACGCCCAGCGCGACGACCGCCACCCACCCGGAAAGCTCGAGGGCAGGCTGCGAGGGGTAGAGCGGCAGTCCAATCGCGAAGCAGACGAGAAATCCCAGAATTGCCGAGCATTCGTAATCGCTGCCGTCCATCTTCTTGATGAGGAACACGCCCGCATACGTCACGCCCGACACGATCGCGAGCGCATTGCCCCAGGCACCCGCCGTGTCGATGCCGTCGAGAAAGAACAGCGTAATGCCGACGAGCATGACAAGCGCCGTGACGAGCGCGGATGCCCGTGGCTTGTTCCTGAAGACGAGCGCGCCGAGGAAAATCACCCAGATGGGCTCCGTGAACTGCAGGACGATCGCGTTGGCCGCCGTCGTGAGCTTGTTTGCTGCCACGAACGACACGAGCATGGCCGCATACACCGCCGCGCCGATGGCTATCGACTTGTTGACATGCAGCCTTCTGCGCGTATGGCGCAGATACCAGTACATCGGCACGATGGCGAACAAGCTTCGCGCGCCGTTGAGCGCGACGGGATTCCACGGAACGAGCTTGATGAGAACGCCCGCCGTGGAAAACGCCACCGCGGAGATGACGATGAAGATGATTCCCCTGAAACTTGAGCTATTCATGCTGAGAGTGTAGCGAATTCCCACCGCAACGGTGAGGTGCAATCGTGAGCGAGTCCGAAGCTCACGCCCTCTTGCAGTCCCGCGCGGCATCGGAGCACGCGCGGTTGAGCAATGCGCCAAGCTCCGAGCCGTCGCCCTCTTCGAGCCTACATGAGGAAACGACCGGGACCTCCTCGCCCGTCGGCCCGTTCGCCTTGACGAGCTGCAACGTGCCCGGCTGGTTGCCGTAGAGGTCGGACCAGTCGTAGCGCAGGAAGTACCCGGGCAGCATTCGGAGGGCAAACCACTCGCGTCCCTCCTGGCCGTCGTCTTCCTCGTGCTCGAAGCGGTCGTCGAGCGCGATTTTCATGGTCACCTGCGCGGCAACCTACTCGTCAACCCACGCATGGCGCTCCGGCTCGGGATCGTCAGAGCGTTCGACGATGACATCGGGGGATTTCGCAGCCTGCTCCTTCACGGCGTTGATGAGCTCCTCTGCCGTGAGCGGCTTTCTACGCGCCTCGTAGTCCTCTTCTTGCTCGACGTCGGTTTCGATGCAGTGGCGCAGATCGGAAAGATCCGTGTCGATCTGCATCTCCCGCTCGCCCTCTGCGGCCTCCTTGACCTCTTCCCCAAAGGCCTGTCCTTGCTTTTCGTCATCCATGAAGCTCACGTCCCCCGTCTTCGAATTCCATTCTTCAGTCTAGCCCTCTTCCCCGGGAGGATGCGCGAAGACAACGAACCCGTTACAAACGCTCTTCCTTCGGCAGGCGTCTCGCGCGTTCTATAGAATGGCTAGTAACAAACGCCCACCCGCATGTTCTCCATTCGCCATATGGCGTATCTACCCGATGGGATTATCGATGCTCCAGCTCAAAAACATCTCGAAGAAGTACGTCACGGCCGGCTTCACGCAAACCGCGCTCGACAACGTCTCGGTCTCGTTTCGCGACAGCGAGTTCGTCGCCGTACTCGGCCCGTCCGGCTCGGGCAAGACCACGATGCTCAACATCCTCGGCGGCCTCGACCACGCCGACGAGGGTGAGATCGTCGTCAACGGCGTTTCCACGAAGAACTACAACTCCAAGGACTGGGATACCTACCGCAACCACCGCGTCGGCTTCATCTTCCAAAGCTACAACCTCATCCCCCACCAGACGATTCTCTCCAACGTCGAGCTCGCGCTGACGCTGTCGGGCGTGGGCCGTGCCGAACGAAAGGAACGAGCCGCCAAGGCACTCGAGGAAGTCGGGCTGCAAGACCACATCCACAAGAAGCCCTCGCAGCTTTCCGGCGGGCAGATGCAGCGCGTCGCCATCGCCCGCGCGCTCGTCAACAACCCCGACATCGTGCTCGCAGACGAGCCGACGGGCGCCCTGGACACCAAGACCGGCGTGCAGATCATGGAAATCTTGAAGGATGTCGCGAAGGACCGTCTCGTCGTCATGGTCACGCACAACCCCGAGCTGGCAGAACAGTACGCGACGCGCATCGTGCGCCTCACCGACGGGCACATCACCGACGACAGCGACCCGATCGTCGACCCCATCCCCGAGACTTCCGAAAGGCCCGGACAGTCCAAGGGCAAGAAAGCCGGCATGTCGTTTCTCACCGCGCTCGGCCTCTCGTTCAACAACCTCATGACGAAGAAGGGGCGTACCTTCCTCACCGCATTTGCCGGTTCGATCGGCATCATCGGCATCGCCGCCATCCTGGCGCTTTCCAACGGCGTGAACAACTACATCGCGAGCACCGAGGAGCAGGCACTCACCAGCTACCCGCTCACCATCACCAAGTCGAGCTTCGACATCAGCAGCCTCATGACCGCGACCATGGGCTACAGCTCCGACGAAGGCGGCACGGACGCTGACGACAACGGCGGCGACAGCCAGACCATCCCCGAGTCCACGATCATGAGCGACATGTTCGCGCAGGTGAAGAACAACGACCTCACCGCATTCAAGAAGTACCTCGAATCTGGGCAGTCTGACATCGACAAGTACGTGAACACGATCCAGTACGACTACGGCATCACGCCGCAGGTCTACATGGCGGATACGGATGCAAATGGCATCGAACGCCTCAACCCGTCGTCGATGAGCACGATGTTCATGAGCCCCTCGGCGTCCTCGATGTCCTCCATGGGCGGCAGCTCGATGTCTTCGGGCTCGTTCAAGGAGATGCTCAACAACGAAGGTGTCCTGCAGGACACGATGGACGTCGTCGAGGGACGCTGGGCGCAAAACTACGACGAGGCGGTGCTGGTCCTGGACAAGAACGGCAAGATCAGCGACTACACCCTCTACAACCTGGGCTACTACAACCCCGAGGACATGAAGCAGATGACGCAGGACGTCTTGAACGGCAAGGACATCACCGTGCCCGAGGTGAACCGCGACTTCACGTACGACGACGCGCTCAACATGCACTTCAAGGTCGTGCCGCAGAGCTACCTGTACCAGAAGAACAGCAAGACGGGCACCTGGACCGACATGTCGGACGACGACGCGTTCATGAAAGACGAGATCGACAACAAGGCCATCGACCTGAAGATCGTCGGCGTGGTGAAACCCTCCGAGACCGCGACCACGCCCGCCCTGCGCGAGGGCGTCGCCTACCTGCCGTCGCTTTCGACCCAGCTCATCGACATGGCGGCAGGCACCGATATCGTCAAGCAGCAGCTCGAAAACCCCGACGTCGACGTCTTCACGGGAAAGACCTTCGAGGAGCTGCAAGACGAGAAGGGCTCTTCCTTCGACATGTCCTCGATGTTCAGCGTCGATGAGGCGGCCATGTCCAAGGCGCTCGGCTTTGACTCGAGCGCGCTTTCCGGCCTCTCCAACCTGGGCAGCAGCGCAAGCCCGACGCTCGACGCGAGCGCCTTGAAAAACGTCTTCAGCGAAGACACCATGCGCCAGATGATGGCAAACGCGCCCAAGTTCGACCCGCAAAGCGCGCTCGAAAATGCGAACGTCACGCTCACCGACGAGCAGTCCAAGCAGCTCAACAGCGGTGTGCAGCAGCTCATGGCCGCCTACAGCGCGTGGGCGATCGCCCATCCAGATGCCGCCGCCTCGTCTGACGGCATGCAGCAGTTCATGCAGACCGCCGAGGCGCAGCAGATCGTCTCCACGCTCAACGCCGAGCTCGGCCCCACGGTCTCTTCCGCGGTGAACTCGGTGATGGAGGACTACCTGACCAACAAGTTCGCCCCCTACCTGAGCACGACCATGGGCAACCTCATGCAGCAGGCGGCCGCCGAGATGGCGACCCAGATGCAATCGCAGCTCTCCGGGCTTTCCAGCCTGCAGAACAGCTTCAAGTTCGACCCCGCAGCGTTTGCCAACGCCATCAAGCTCAACGTGACGCAAGACGACCTCACGAGCCTGATGATGAACTACATGAACTCCGACGAGCTCACGTACGACTCCGACCTGAAGAAGCTCGGCTACGCGAGCTTGGACAACCCCGAGTCGATCAGCATCTATCCCATCGATTTCCCGTCCAAAGAGAGCATCATCAGCATCATCGACGACTACAACAAGCAGATGCAGGACAGCGGCAACGACTCGGCCACCATCCAGTACTCCGACATCGCCGGAACGCTCATGAGCTCGGTCACGAGCATCGTCAACACCATCAGCCTCGTGCTCATCGCCTTCGTGGCGATCTCGCTCGTGGTGAGCTCGATCATGATCGCGATCATCACGTACATCTCGGTGCTCGAGCGAAAGAAGGAGATCGGCATCCTGCGCGCGATGGGTGCCTCCAAGCTCAACATCGCGAACGTCTTCAATGCGGAGACGATCATCGAGGGCCTCATCGCCGGCATCTTCGCGATCGCCGTGGTGGTGGCGTCGTCGTTCCCCGTCAACGCCTTCGTGCTCGCGGGTTGGAAGGTGCCCAACGTCATGAGCCTGCCCTGGACCGCAGGCCTAGCGCTCATCGGCATCAGCGTGCTGCTGACCTTCATCGCCGGCCTGATCCCCTCGAGCATGGCGAGCCGTCGCGACCCGGTCGAGGCGCTGCGCAGCGAATAGCACCCGGCGCAACCAGGCAGGGCAAGGCCGCTAGCTACGGGCGAAGACGTGCACGTCGTAGCGCACGGCCTTGCTGTCGAGCGAATAGCTCGGCTTCACGCCCGCGAGATACGGCCCCTTCGGGGGCCGTTTGACGACGACCTTGCGCGGATGAGCCGCAAAGGCCGCCGAAAGCAGCTCCTCCTCATCGGCACACGGCAGCTCGAGGAGGTGGAGGAGCTGGAACTTCTTCTTGACCGATGCGCTTTTGCGCCGCTCTGGAAACATCGGGTCGAGCAAGACGACATCGGGCGCTTGCTCCATCTTATGCAGTTGCGCAATGCTGTCGCCTTCGAAGAAATGCATGCGCGCAATCGCCTCCACAAGCTCGGGAATACCCGCAGCCCGCTCGAGCGAGTCGGCGAGCAGTGCCGCGATGACCGGGTTCTGCTCGAAAAGCGTCGTCTCGAACCCGGCGGCAGCGAGCAGCAGGGCGTCTTGCCCCAGCCCGGCGGTCGCGTCCACGGCACGAAGCGGCCCGTCATGGCCCTTGATCTTGGCCGCCTTTACGAGAAGCTCCCTTCCCAGCCGGTCTTTCCGCACGCGTGGAACCATCGAGCCGAGGTCCGCGCGCATCTGCAAGCCCTCGTGCTCGAGCGCAAGACCGTCTTGCCCTACGGATACCACGAGCTTTCCCGCAAGCTCGTCCGAGCCCACGAGCGGTGCCTGCAGGCGCTGCGCCAAGGCGCGCGCACGCTCGTCGCTAGCCCCATCGCGCGCGCACACGGCGAGCTCAACGGAATCGAAATTGGTGTGTTGCTGTCTGTTGCTCATGGAGCAATCATAGCGTCAGGAAGTTCGGCATGGAATCTGGATCTCGGTCACGAACTGCGACTCGTCGGACGTCATCCCCGCGTCGATGAGGGTCACCTCGACCGAATCCCCGCAGGGCTCGAGGCCCATCTGCGCGATGCGCTCGAGCAGCAAGCGGTAATACGGCCCGGCATCGCGGTGCGTGCCTTCGAACTGCACGCATGCATAGCGCCCCGACGGCAACACTCCCGTCGTGCCGAGATAGGCATCCTCCTCCTCGACGAGGATGAAGACCGACGAGAGCTCGGAGAACGCGCCCAACCGGAGGTCCTCGAGCGAAAGCGACACGCCGACCTTGCCGAGGAATATCGCGTCGTCGAGATATGCGCGGCTGCTCAGGTCGCGGATAAGCGGCTCGAGGTCGTCCGAGGGGAGGAACCGCTCGGCAAGGGCGACGAAGCGCCGCTCGCCCAGGCTGACGAGCTCGACCTTGCCGCGCGGTGTCTCCTGGGCTCGATCGATCTGCGCGATCCTGCGCATGATCTTTCGCTCCACGAGCTCGAGCTCGTGGAGCTTGCGACGTACCTCGTCCAGCTGGTCTTCGAAGATGCCGCGCATCAGCTTGACCTCTCGCCCGTCGAAAAAGCGGGCGATGCGCTCGATCGGCACGTCGAGCGCCCGCAGGTACAAGACGGTGTTGAGACGCTCGAACTGCGCGGAGGAGTAGTAACGGTAGCGCGTCTGCTTGTCGACGAGCTCTGGCTTGAGCAGGCCAATTTGGTCGTAGTAGCGCAGCGTGCGGACGTTCAGGTGAAACAGGCGCGCCATCTGCCCTATCGAGAACAGCTCTCCCGCATCGCCGTTGACATGCCGCACGGCCATGATGTCCCCTGCCTTTCCGCAAACATGCGCTTGACTCTCTAGCTACTGGAGACTTTAGCGTATCCGCATCGGCAATTCGAGAGGTAACGGAGTCAGACGCATGATCGGAACCATCGCAAACACCATCGCGATCCTGGTGGGAAGCATCGTCGGCGGGATGCTGCGCCACGGACTCAAGGAAAAGTACCAGGAGATCCTGTACACCGCGATGGGGCTTGCTGCCGCAGGGCTCGGCATCAACGCCGTCGTCCAGAACATACCCAACAGCAGCTATCCCGTGCTGTTCATCGCGAGCCTCGCCATCGGCGGCGTCGTCGGAAGCGCACTCGACCTCGACGGGCGCTTCACGAAGCTCGTCACGCGGCACTCGAAGGAGGGCTCGCAGCTCGCGCGTGGCCTGTCGACCGGCATCATGCTGTTCTGTATCGGCACGCTGTCCATCCTCGGCCCCATAAACAGCGCGCTCTACGGCGATGAGACGTTCCTGTTCACGAACGCGATGCTCGACCTGGTGACGTCGATGGTCCTCGCTTCGACCTTTGGCTACGGGATGGCCGTTGCCGCCGGCGTCCTGTTTGCCTGGCAAAGTGCCATCTACCTGCTGGCCTTGTGGCTTGCGCCGCTGCTGACCGGCGGACTCATGGGCGAGATCTCGATCGTCGGCGGCTTTCTCATCTTCGCATCGGGACTTTCCATCTTGAAGATCAAGGAGATCTCGACGATGAACCTGCTGCCCGCCCTGTTCGTGCCGCCTCTCTGGTTCGCGCTCATGGCACTCGTGTAAAGCGTTTTGAGGCGGCGGTCATCCACGCGCGCCAAAAGGCGCTTCCCCCTGCGGCAAAGACGAGTAAGATGACTGGCTGTGTATTTACACACATAAATCACATAGTTGAATGCAAGGAGCTGTGATGTCAGTCAAGCAGGACAAGGGAGACGCCGGGTACGCGAAGGAGCTCAAGCCCCGCCACATCGGCATGATCGCCATCGGAGGATCTATCGGCACGGGGCTGTTCCTCGGTGCGGGCGGCCGTCTCGCACAGGGCGGCGCGGGGCTCATGTTCGCCTACGCCATCTGCGGCGTCTTCGCGTTTCTCATGGTGCGCGCCCTCGGCGAGCTCTCCGTGCGCCGTCCCTCCTCCGGCGCGTTCGTCTCGTACGCGCGCGAGTTCCTCGGCGAGAAGGGCGCCTACATCACCGGCTGGCTTTTCTTCCTCGACTGGTCGACGACGGTCATGGCTGACATCACCGCCGTCGCGCTCTACATGCACTACTGGGCGGTGTTCATGCCCGTCCCGCAGTGGCTCATCGCGCTCATCGCGCTCGCGCTCGTGTTCGTGCTGAACCTGATGAGCGTGAAGATGTACGGCGAGGCGGAGTTCTGGTTCGCGCTCATCAAGGTCGCGACCATCGTCATCTTCATGGTGGTCGCCATCGGCTGCATCATCATGGGCACCCCGTTGCAGAGCACGGACGCGGCCGGCACGGCGATGGTAACCAACGCCGGCATCGGCAACATCGCAGACTTCGGCGGGCTTCTGCCCATGGGCATCGCCCCCGTGTTCGCCCTGACGCTCGGCGTCGTCTACGCCTTCGGCGGCACCGAGATGGTCGGCGTCGCAGCCGGCGAGGCCCAAGACGAGGCCGTCAAGCGCCTTCCCAAGGCAATCAACTCGATGATCATCCGCATCTTCGTCTTCTACGTGGGCTCCGTAATCCTGATGGCCCTCGTGCTCCCCTATACGGCCTACTCGTCCAACGAGTCCCCGTTTGTCACGTTCTTCGCCTCGCTGGGCGTGCCGTACGCCGACACGATCATCCAGATCGTCGTGCTCACCGCCGCGCTGAGCTCGCTCAACGCGGGCCTCTACGCCACAAGCCGCACGTTGCGCTCCATGGCGATCGCCGGCTCCGGTCCCAAGTTCGCGCAGCGTATGAACAAGAACCACGTGCCCTACGGCGGCATCATCATCACCTCGGTGCTCGGCATCTTCGGCGTCGTGCTCAACGCCGTGCTTCCGGAAGACGCGTTCAACATCATCATGAACCTGGCGGGCATCGGCATCGCCGGTACCTGGACGATGATCCTCGTCACGCACCTCGCCTTCTTGAAGAAGGTTAAGCGCGGGCAGGCCGAGCGCCCGCACTACCGCATGCCCGGCGCGCCGTTCACCAACTACCTCGCCATCGCGTTTTTCGTGATCGTCGTGCTCTCCAACCTGACCGACCCGTCTGGCCGCTGGACGCTGGCGCTGTTCGCCATCGTCGTCGTGGCCATGGTCGCCGGCTGGTTCTACGTGCGCAACCGCATCGAGGGCAACCTGATGGACGAGATCTTGGACGAGGACACCGACGAGGCGCTCGTCGAGCAGGAGACCTCGACTGACCATGAAGGCGAGCTGGCAGATGCAGAGCTCGTCGACGCCCACATCGAGAGCCGCGAAGAGTAGAACAGGAGCCCCTATGCGAATCCACGTCACCTACACCGGCGGAACCATTGGCATGATCGAGACGCCGCACGGCCTGGCGCCCGGCGCTGACATGCGCGGCTGGCTCGACCATGTGCTCGAAGGCACGCAGGTCACGCGCGAGCAGGTCACGTTCACCGAGCTCTCACCGCTCATCGACTCATCCAACGCCACGCCCGAGAACTGGCAGGCCATCATCGACGACCTGTGGGCAAACCGCGACGATGCCGACGCCTTCGTGGTCTTGCACGGCACCGACACGATGAGCTACTCGGCCGCCGCGCTGAGCTACGCCCTGACGGAGTTCGGCAAGCCCGTCATCCTGACCGGCTCGCAACTGCCGCTCGGGCTGATCGAATCGGACGCGACCGCAAACGTGACCGGCGCCCTCAACGCCGCCGTGAGCGGGCAAGCACACGGCGTGACACTGTTCTTCGGCCACCACCTGTTCTTGGGGAGCCGCGTGACGAAGAACTCCTCGTGGGCGTTCGAGGCGTTCAGCTCGCCTGCCGCCGCCCCCGAGGC
>OLPZ01001928.1_pt1 | contig 12795 bp, 10 predicted proteins | sample 1672711 | NCBI WGS metagenome assembly OLPZ01 (sample SAMEA3136716, study PRJEB25190) | human gut metagenome
GCTCCAGAAGCGTTTGTCTCTGCTGCTCATAATCCAACCGCAGCATTTCCTGTAAAACCCCTGCATCTTCCACCGAATGATATACTCTGATCCTCTCCTGAAGCTTCCGAAGAAGCTCTTCTTCCGGTTTCCATTCACTGGAATTCTTTTTTAACTCAAAAATCTCCACGATCCACTGATCGATACTGGCCAGTACCTGTTTCTGAGCATTCTCCAACGCCAGCTCTATTTCCGCCTTCTCACGTCTGCATTCTTCCAGCTGGCTGGATATTTCATCGTACTCCCTGGAAAAAATTTCATACTGCTTAATGATCTGTCTGCATTCTTCAATAAGTTTTTTCAGCATATCCAGGTCTCTGATGATTTCTTCTGTTTTTTCAAGGTTTTCTTCTTCTATAATGCGAAAAGATTTTTCATGATGCTCCCACTGCAGAATTTCCTGCTGCTCCAGAAGCTCCTCCTGGTGGTGCAGGAGGCAGAATTCATATAATGTTACTTTCATCGCATCTGATATGGTCAGGAGGGGGACCCCATTCGGTCCCCCTCCATAGGTTTTCGGTACGAAACTGTGTCTGGCTTCTCTCGAAGCGGTCCTTACACCACGTTCCCGTTCCCCTGGGAAGAGTTGGCGTTGGACCACGCCTTCTCCAGGGCCTCCCAGTTGCGGATGGGCAGTGTCTTGGTCCAGTTTTCATACTTGGTCTTGTCGCTGTTCTCCTTCATCTGGTAGGTGTGGGAGTTGGTGGCTTCCTGCATGTCGGCGTAGTACCACTTGGTCTGGTCCATGTTGTCGGGCCACACCAGCATGTCCTTGGTGAAGTGGTTCTTGTCCGGGTGCCGGTCCAGGGTGCGGTTGACCAGGGTCACGGCCTCGGCGCGGGTGATGTTGCGGTCGGGCTTGAAAGTCCCGTCCTCATAGCCGTTGACGAAGCCCTTGTTGGCGGCCTGGTTGATGTAGTCCTTGGCCCAGTGGCCGCTGATGTCAGGGAAGAGGTCCTTGCCGTTGTAGGTCACGTCGAAGAACCGCGCCGCGATGGTCGCGAACTCTGCGCGGGTGATATACCCGTTGGGTTTAAAGCTGCCGTCCTCATACCCGGCAATGATCCCGGCGTTGCTCAGCGTGGACACGGCATTGTTAAACCAGTCCCCCGTCTTCACGTCAGAATACCCACTGCTCTGGCTCCAGAACTTGGTCCGGCTCTCGTCGGTCAGCATCCGGAAGTAGATCGTCGCCACCTCCGCGCGGGTGATCTTCCCCTCCGGCCGCACGGGCTTCTTCGTCTGGTCGGTCGTCGGCTGACCGGTGTAGTAATCCACAGGATAGCCGATGATGTAACCATAGTGATCCTTCGTGTTCAGCGAAGGCCGAGAGCCACCGCTGTGGCTACCAGAGCTGCCGCTGCTGACCGTGTAGGAAACAGAGGGCATGGGGAAGTCAGCCAGCTTTGTCTTATCATCCTTGTAAAGCGCAGCGCTCTTATTGGTATACAGCGCATTCTTCTTGTCATTCTCTGTAAAGGCAGCGTTCGTATCGTCCACTATTCCATCGCCGTCCAGGTCTTTCACACCATAGGTACCCGTTTTGGGGTTGGCCAGCTTGAGCTTGTAAGACAGCGTGACCTCAGTGCCTGCGTAAACACCCTTGTTGATGTTCCAGACAAACGTCTTGGTAGTCGGTGTGTAAGTAACGGTGTACGGATAGCTATTGCCCTCCAGCTGGCCAAAGTTTACCGTATATCCTGCCACTTCGCCCGTAATTTCCTTGCCTCCAACCGTCATGGTAAAGCTACCATTCTCTAGGACAGAGTCACCAATACCAACGAGCGTAAAGCCGTCGCCAATCTCGTCGATCACATAGGAACCCTTGCTGATCGCAGTGATCGGATCAGGCTGAACTTCCGTTTCAGGAGTTCCTTCCTTGTTTCCATTTACCGTCGGCAGCGTCAGCGTCACCGTCGTGGTCCAGTCGCTGGTGTCCAGGTTCTTGGCGGATTTGAGCTGCTTGGTGTCCCAGGTAGAAACAGGGTCGGAGTTGATGGGATTATTGTTGTCGCCATCCTTCACAATGGTGTTGACAATTTTGCCGTTGGGGATGTCTCCTGCTTTGACGGTGTAGGTGACATAGTAGGGCACAGTCTGCTCAGCGGGGACCGTAGCAGTCCAAGTGCCGTCCGTAAGCGTCACTTCCTGACTCAATGCCGCATCCTTATAAACTTTTACATCGCCCAGAGTATCCTTCAGCTGAGTGAAAGCCTGTGTGGTTTTAGTGTTTGTCACATTCACTTTCCAAATGATTTGTTCACCCACACGGGCAACCGTTTCGCCAGGTTTGAACTCAATGCCATTAACCTTGTAAGGCTCCTTCGTAACGCTCAAATCCGGAGCCTGGTACGTATTCTGGATGGTGAGAGGTTTTTCTTTCGATACAACTATCGCTGTACTGCCTTCTCCGGTAGTATACTTAACAGTAGCCTTACTGTTTTCGACTTCAATCGTCAAGGTGTACACATTGGAGTCATACTGCATCCCAGAAATCGGACTGGTCGCATTTTCCTGAACGGTGTAGGTATAGGTTCCTGCGGACAGGCTCAAGGTGTCCTTATCTTCAAAGTTAAACGGAACCGTGTAGGTTGTGTTGCCCTCTGCTTCTATCCCACCAGTCCACTGATCCGTGGTGGTACCAATAATAGCAGGCTGGGTGCCCTGGTCGCCTGTTGGCGTTGGCGTTACCTTTACAGTGAACGTCGTGCCCGTAGGCAACTCGCTGTCCTTCTTTACCGTCAGTTGTTTTTGAATCAGTTGGGAGAGGTCGACCGTTGCATTTTTTGTATAGGTGTTCGTCACGGTCATGGTGATGGTCTCACCCGCCGTCACAGTAACCGTAGCCGAGTTAGCCTGGTCAGCCTCCACATCATTATACTTTGCTGTGTAGGTATAGTCTTTCACATCAGCATTGCTCTCGCTGACTGTGTATTCACCAGCGGGGAGGTCGGAGATGGTCCAGGTGGCGGTTGTGTTGGAAGTATCTTTTTCAACGTTGTTGTCAGTCAGTTTCAGCGCCGTTGGAGCGCTTCCTTGGTCATCAATTACCGTAATCGCAAATTCATCACTCAAATTGTCCAGAGTGAGATTTTCTCCCTGTACTTCCTTGGTAACTTTCAAGGTACCGGTCGTTACAGGCGCTTCTACCACGGTCAACTTTCCGGGCTGATAGGTCACGGTGTAGTTGCCCTGTTCTGGGTCACCAGAAGCAGTAATTTCAAGTCCCGATCCGTCAGACGTAACAGGTGTATCTACAGTATAGTTCTCACATTGTATAGTACGGACGATCAGGTTTTCCGCCTCACCATTGACTAAACCCGTCACAGTATCCGTATAAGTAATGGACGCAGGAGCGGTCCCCTTTTCAACCTGTTGATCATTTGCCGTAACCGTCACAGATGCGGGTTTAATGGTAAAACTCGCAGGATAAGACCCGTAGTTAGCCTCTTTCGCACCTCCCTCAGTTTTATCCGAGAGCTTCAGATTAAAGTTATAAGTGTAAGGCTCAACCGCATTCTTTTCGCCACGCTTCACATTCGGAGAAGTTTTTATGTTACTAACGGCACCTGCATTCATTTCCCGATTGCCCTCATACCACTTACCCGCCGTTTCTCCCGCACGAATTTTGTAGGTGTAAGTAGTCCCCTCAACCGTCACCGTCAGTTCCATATTAACATAGGCGTTGTCAGTGCCAGTTGCTAAAGCATTAGCTTTCTCCGCAATCTTAGGGAGGATAGCAAGACCTGTTCCATCATAGGGTTTTTCGTCTTTAACCTCTGGATTTTTCAGCGAGTTTTCTTTGGAACCAAGGCTAATCGTCACAGGCACCGTGGGATCGTCAACCCAAATGATTCGATCTGTACTGTCTGCGTTAGCCTTAATATAAGCCCCGGCATTGGTAGGCTGGGTACCGCCGTAGTTGGTACGGCTGATGGTAAACTTAATGATGAGCTTCTGGCCATGAGGTTTATCACCATCAAGGCCACACCAGTTCTTGGAGAAATCAAAACCAGTGGTAGAAATCGTTTGGCTACCATCGTCATTCTTAGTTGAAGTGGAGGAGATTCCCTGCGCTGGTGTAGCTGGTGTAGCTTCATCCCAAGTAAATTTCTCATCATTCTTAGCTATACAATTTGCCGTATAGACCTTAACACTACCCCCAGTCAGCGCAAAGTTACTAGGCACATTATCAACGACAACTGCGCTAGCATTAAGGGGAGAAGTCACGGTCGTAGACTGCGAAATTGTCTGGAAAACCTGATCCAGATCACCTGCGTTATCTGCCTTGAAGTAGTAGCTACCGTTGGCACGTTTACCAAGGGTAACTCCAGAGGTATTATTATATGCTTTAACGGCCTCCGGATAATTAGAGGAAACACCATTCATATACTTATTGAAGTTTTCCTTGGTGTCAGAGGGATTGGCGCCCTCAAACATGCCAATGGTATATACCTTGGTTCCGGCGGCTTTCAGAGTTTTCGCTATATCAACAGTATTGCCAGCAACACTTGGCCAATAACCATTTTCATGGTTTGGCTCACCGTCAGTAAACATGATAACAATAGAGGGATTCTTTTTATTCTCACGTTTTGTCAGAACGTCTTTCGCCTTTTGCATACCATAATCTGCAGCAGTAGCTCCGCTTGCACTCAAGCTATTTACAGCTTCTTTCAGGCTGGCGCTATCCGAAACATCAGTCAGCCCTTTGACTATTTCCCCTTCACCAGAAAATTTAACAATGCTGATCCGATGCGCAACGGGAGTATTGCCGTTCTTCTGGGCTGCAACACTGTCGATGAAGTGGTTTACAGCTGTCTTCATCGCCTCTAGTTTTTCTACTTTGCGAGTATATAATGCCTGGTCGTAAACCGTGTTCTCCCAAGTGCTTTTTGTCACCTTTTTCCCCAAAACCGTGTTGTTGGCCTCCAGCCAGTAGGATTTGGAACCCAATTTACCGCTCTCGCGATAGGAGACAGGATAGTATTCATCATCAATTTTGGCATAGTAGGTGACATCTGTGCGATGCAAGCCACCCCAGTCATAGTAATCATTATAAACATCACTAACAGACCAGGATGTTTTGCTTGTTGCTCGATACGTATAAGATGCAATCTTCTCTGTCATCGAACCCGACACATCTAGTACGAGAACAAAATCCATCGGTACAGGAGCTTGAGTGGGAGTTACTGAACCGGTGGCGTATGACTCCAGCTGAACGGTATAGGTACCATCCCCCTCCGGTGTGACAGTTTTCTTCATGGTCAGGTTTTTGTCTGACGCTGTCTTCGTTACCGGCGCTTGTCCGTTCTCCTCGCCCACTGCAAACGCTGTCACGGGCAGTAGGGAAAACGCCATTGCCACGGCCATTAGCATGGCCACGATCTTCTTGCTCATGTCTTTCCTCCTTAGTTTTTTGATTTTTTGGGTCTCGTGTGGTCCAACGCATCCCTCCTAAAAACGTGCCAAAAGGTATACATTTTGGCAAAGCGGATCGTTTGGGAAAAACTGGGCTATTTACCGTGATTTTGACGGAAATTTACAGGGAACCGCTCTTGCTTTTTAGGAATATTCGCTGTACTATGTTGTTATAAAGGTGAGTCTCAAAAGGTATACCTTTTGACACAGGGCGTTTGTGGTTTTTGTGCAAAATCATGGAAGAATTTCCTGGCGGGGCGGGCGCAGGGCGAGGGGGGCTAAAAAACTGCACAAAAAAAGAGCCGGGACAACGGGGCGTTGTCTGCTCGGCTCTGGGGATGGGCTGTAAAATTTTATGAAAAATACCGGTGGTTTTTCGAGTTCTTTTTTCCGACAATATTTTTGTGTTTGTCGGGCGCAGGGAGCGCCGCTCTGCCAAAATCATCCACCGCAGACCAGGCGGGAATAACTGGGCAGAAAATGGTGGACAATATGGGTGCAAAGACAGGATATTGCATCTTTGGATATAAAATCGCAGGAAAGGTTTGAACGACTATGAAAGCTACTGGTATCGTGCGCCGCATCGACGACCTGGGCCGGGTGGTCATCCCCAAGGAGATCCGCCGCACCATGCGCATCCGGGAGGGGGACCCCCTGGAGATCTTCACCAACGGCGAGGGCGGCGTCGTGTTTCAAAAATACTCCCTCATGGGCGGCCTGGCGGATTTCTCCGGCCAGCTGTGCGAATCCCTGCACAAGAGCACGGGCAAGCTCGTCACCATCACCGACCGGGACACCTGCCTCTCCGTCGCCGGCGGCGGCCGGCGGGAGCTGACCGACAAGAGCATCTCCCCCGCCCTGGCCCAGATCATGGAGGGCCGGCAGATCTACCAACATCAGCCCGGCCAGCCCGCGCTGCCCGTGAGCGACTACACGGAGCGCTACGTCATCTCCACCGCCGCGCCCATTCTGTCCGAGGGGGACGTGCTGGGCTGCGTGGTCTTCCTCTGCGAGCAGGACCACCTGGCCGTGGGGGAAACAGAGTACCCCCTGGCCCAGACCATCGCCGGTTTCCTCGGCCGACACATGGAAGCCTAATGGCTTCCCATTATTCTGATCCAACGGAAGCCTGACGGCTTCCAGCTATTCTAAAAAAGACACACGCCCTGTCCCCGTTGACGCGGAGATCGGGCGTGTGTTTTTGGTTCTACTTGTCTCCGCCCCCACATAGAGTGGTGACACGGACAACGTTGGGAGTGGTGGAACTTGCGCACGGACATTGAGGAACGCGCCTGCGACCTGGCCCTCTACATCATCGAGCACCGCGGGACCGTCCGGGCTGCGGCGAAGCAGTTCGGCATCAGCAAATCCACGGTCCACAAGGACCTTTCTCAGCGGCTGCCGACCTTCAACCGGACGCTCTACCTGCAAGTGAAGGAGATCCTGGAGCAAAACAAGGCCGAGCGCCACATCCGGGGCGGCATCGCCACCCGGCGGAAATATAAAGGCGAATAAGAGCCGCAGCCTCGCAGACGCAAAAAATCGAACCAGCCCCCAGAGCTTGCTTCTGGGTCGCTGGTTCGATTTGATGTCGTCAGGGATCTGTTACTTCTTCTGCCCGAACTTGGCGTCGTAGTTCTCCTGGGCCTTGGCGATGATGTTGACTGCCGCCTCGCGGCCGTTGACGTCTCCGGCCACGGCCTCCTTGCCCTCCAGGGCCTTGTAGACGCTGAAGAAGTGGGCCATCTCGTCGAAGATGTGGCTGGGCAGGTCCAGAATATCGTGGTACATGTTGTACATGGGGTCCGAGAAGGGGATGGCGATGATCTTCTCGTCGTTCTTCCCGCAGTCGGTCATGGAGATGTACCCCACGGGGAAACAGCGCACCAGCGTCAGCGGGGCCAGGGACTCGGAGCAGAGCACCAGCACGTCCAGCGGGTCGCCGTCGTCGCCGTAGGTCCGGGGGATAAAGCCGTAGTTGGCGGGGTAATGGGTGGAGGTGTACAAAATGCGGTCCAGGACGATCAGGCCCGTCTCTTTGTCCAGCTCGTACTTGTTCTTGCTGCCCTTGGGGATCTCGATGACCGCCATAAAGTCTTCCGGTTGGATCCGGTCCGCAGAAATGTCATGCCAAATGTTCATGAGAACCAATTCCTCCTATCATATCATCCAAAAATCCGTTCTCATTATACCACACCGACACAGCTTGTCTACCAGTTTTCGCCAGAAAATGCGCCGCTTGAAGTTGCATAAACTTTTTGATATACTATGTGATACATCAATGAGAATCTGAATCGGGAGGTGGAAATCCTGTGGGAAAAAGCAAAACTGAGACATGTTGTTTGACGTTGCCCTTAAAACTGGAAAAATGGCAGGAAGACCGCCTTGCCAAACGTTTTGAAATTGCCAGACAGATCTATAATACATTGGTCCACGCTGAACTGAAAAAGTTGAATCAAATAGAGCGCTCCTCAGAATATCAAACGATCCAGGATCAAATCACCAATCTAGACCGAAATGATCCTGAGCGTATCAAAGAATTACCCTCTCTATACAAAAAGCGCACAAAACTTTTACGTGATGCAGGTTTCACAGAATATGGTTTTAAATCTGATGTCAAACATTATTATAAATACTTCCATAAGAACATTGGTTCCAGCGTTGCGGTACATGGCATTGCCCCGCAGGTGTGGGCCGCCTTTGAAAAAAAGCTATTCAAAAAACAGGGAAAGATCGTACACTATAAAAGAAAGGGGACCCTCCGTTCTGTCAAAGGAGGGTCCGCCACAGGAAAAAGCGGCGGTACCGAAATTATTTTCCGCGGTACATACATTCAATGGAAAGACCTGAACCTCCCCTTAAAACGATCCCCGGATAATGCCTATGAATCAGAAATGCTAGGGTATCGCGTGAAGTATGTTCGTATTCTTCGCAAGCCCGGCAAATCGAAGAACCGATGGTATGCACAGCTTGTGCTGGAAGGAAAGCCTGTCATCAAACGGAATCCAATGACTGGAGCCGCGCTCCACCCAGTTGGTCATGGCGCCGTTGGCCTTGACATTGGCCCCCAGACCCTCGCCTATTCTGCCGCTGATGGTGTTGGCCTGTTAGAGTTGGCAGACCAGGTACAAAACATCGAAAGGCAAAAAGCCCTGCTCCAACGAAAGCTGGACCGAAGCCGCCGGGCCTCCAATCCAGATAACTACAACGAAGACGGTACCATCAAACGAGGTGTAAAACTCACACGCAATCAGTCCAAACGATACTGTAAAACCCAGCGAGATTTAGCATACCTCCAGCACTGTCAGGCAGAAACTAGAAAAAGGCAGCATATTGCATTGGCCAACCATCTTCTCACTCTTGGCGATCGTTTTTACGTGGAGCAAATGTCATGGGTGGCACTTGCTCGCAGGTCGAAGAAAACGGAGGTATCTGAAAAAACCGGAAAAATAAAACGAAAAAAACGCTTTGGAAAATCCATTGCTAACAAAGCACCAGCTATGCTCATTGAAATATTGCGTCAAAAATGCATTTCTCTGGGTTTGCCAGGTGTGGTAGATGTGCCAACATCGATCAAGGCCAGCCAATACAATCATCAATCCAAAGATTACATCAAAAAGAATTTATCAGAACGCTGGAATGATATGCCAGATGGAGAAAAAATACAACGCGACTTGTATTCTGCATTTTTATTGCAGCACTGTACACCAGAATTAAATGCCTTTGACCAAGAATCTCTCCAACAGGACTATCCGCGATTCGTACAATACCACCATCAAGTGATGCAACAACTAAGCGAGATGCCAAAGACACCTTCCAGTATGGGCATCCGGCGACGTACTAGTTAACAGAAAAAACACGGGGTGTTCGCACCACAAAAACCGGTCGATTGTCCGTCCGAGGCTGTCGATAATGGCGACGTAGGTCGCTTTGGCAGCAGAAAAGTCTGGGAAAATAGTCAGCGCAGTCAACATTCTTTGTTCGACTGAAAAGCTATCTACCAACTTACAGCACATTCTACAAAATAGCGCAAAATATTTTTGCCGACGCAACCTACGTAGCGTGTGCTGAGGCAAAGTAACTCCAGGCGGGCTCTGGCCGCCGCGAGTTCCAACGCAACCCACGTAGCGTGTGCTGAGGCAAAGATATGAGAAATAGTGACACACATCGAGTTAACAGGACGCAACCCACGTAGCGTGCGCTGAGGCAAAGAATTCTCGCACCTTTGACATTATCTATATAAAAGAGAGGACAATAGTCTATATCTCTCAATGATAACAATAGCCAGAGCAGGAAAAAATCTGCTCTGGCTATTGTTCGCTTCCAATGTGTTTCTTACTTTCCCTAATTAAGTTACAGCAACCCTTTATAATTTCGGCGGGCATATAAAATTCTACGAATCTGCACCGTATCGCCAGCGATCACATAGAAAACCAGGTAGTTTTTCACGATAAGGTAGCGATACCCACGAGCCGCCAGTGCCAAATCTTTCGGTCTGGGGCATCGTTCCGGCATTTGGGAAAGTCCGGCAATTTCCTCCACCAGCAAATCATAGTATTTCAACGCAACATCAGGAGAGAGTGTATTCAGGTAGTCGATCACTTCCTCCATATCCTGCTTGGCTCTAGGAAATATCTTGATCTTATAATTTTCCATGGACTCTCTCCCGCAGAGATTTGGCCAGCGTCAAAAAGTCTTCCCCCTCAGCGCCGGAAGCGATCTCTTCTTCTGCTACTGCCAACTTTCCATAGAGGTCGATCAGCGCCTGCTGGCGCTCGTATTCCTCCATGCTGATCACGACCATGTCACCGCTTCCGTTGCGGGTGATATATACCGGCTCACGGGTCTGGTGGCAAAAGTCAGAGATCTCGTTGGCGCTGTTGCGAAGATCAGAAATGGGACGAATACTAGGCATAGTACGCACCTCCTTATTTACGCTTCTAGTATAGCAAAATTAAGAGTAATTAACAACATAAATTTTGAGTGCAAAGAAAGTATCTGACCCATGATTGCATTTTTTCACACAAAAGGATATAATTATGTGAGCAGAATCACAAAATTCTAAAGAAAAATGTGATGGAGGGGTGTTATGGAACGACTGATCTTACAACGGCTCTTGAAATGGAAACACTCCCCCTACCGCAAACCGCTCATTTTGAAAGGCGTGCGGCAGGTGGGCAAGACGTGGATCTTAAAGGAATTTGGTCGGCGGTACTATGAAAACGTCGCCTATTTTAACTTCGATGAGCAGGAGGAATATCAGCAATTTTTCGAGACGACGAAGAACGTGGACCGTATTTTGCAAAACCTGATGCTGGCCAGCGGGCAGACGATCCACCCGGAAAAGACGCTGATCATTTTTGACGAGGTGCAGGACTGCCCCAAGGTCATCAACGCCATGAAATATTTTTGCGAGAACGCGCCGCAGTATCACGTGGCCTGCGCCGGTTCCCTGCTGGGCATCGCGCTGGCCAAGCCCTCTTCTTTCCCAGTGGGCAAGGTCAATTTCATGCAGATCGACCCCATGACGTTCACCGAGTTTTTGCTGGCCAACGGCGACAAGAACCTGGCGCAGTATCTGGAGCAGATCGACACACTGGCCCCTCTTCCGGACGCTTTTTTCAACCCGCTCTATGAAAAACTCAAGATGTACTATGTGACCGGCGGGATGCCGGAACCCGTCCTCATGTGGACCGAGGCACGGGACATCGAGGCCATGCAGGAGGCACTCTCCAACATCGTGGACGCTTACGAACGGGATTTTGCCAAGCATCCCGACACCCGCGAGTTCCCCAAAATTTCGATGATCTGGAAGTCCATCCCCTCACAGCTGGCCCGCGAGAACAAGAAATTTCTCTATAAAGTCGTCAAAGAGGGCGCCAGGGCGCGGGAATATGAGGACGCCCTGCAATGGCTGGTGGATGCCCGACTGGTCCATAAGGTCTATCGAAGCACAGCGCCGGGCCTGCCCGTGTCGGCGTATGACGACCTGTCCGCCTTCAAAATTTATCTGGTCGACGTCGGCCTGCTCCGCCGCCTGGCCCAGCTGTCCCCCACCGCCTTTGGGGAGGGCAATCGGCTGTTTACGGAGTTCAAGGGGGCGCTGACCGAAAACTATGTCCTGCAATCCCTCCTCCCCCAGTTTGAGGTCATGCCCCGCTACTGGAGCCAGAGCAACCCGCCTTACGAAGTCGATTTTCTCATCCAGCGGGAAAACGACATCTTCCCTGTCGAGGTCAAGTCAGAGGCCAATATCACCAGCAAGAGCATGAAAAAATTCAAGGAGCTGTTTCCCGATCAAGTCAAGCTCCGCGTGCGCTTCTCGTTGGAAAACTTGAAGCTGAATGACGATGTGCTGAACATCCCCCTCTTCCTGGCCGACCAAGCAGACCGCCTGATCGGGCTGGCCTTGGCGCAGAGGAAGCACGAACATCCCCTCTCATAAATCGCAAAAACCACCAGGGCAGTTTTTTCTACCCTGGTGGTTTTCCGCCACGTGGCTTTCTTCATTACCGTGTCGTACTCGATCAGTCCGGCGTCCATTTCGCAAAAAATCACATCAGGCAGGCTTGCTCTCGTCCAGAGCCTTGACCTCATCAACCGTCAGACCCAAAGAGTTTGCGATTTCTTCATAGGACAGTTTTCCCAAAGCTAAAAACGAACGAGCCGCTTTGATAGCGTTTGCCTTGACTGCTTCATTTCTCATATCTTCCATAACCTTGCACATAATCGCAACTCCTTCCGTATCTTCTTTGAAATAGCGAACTCTGTCAGCCAGAATCTGATAGTGCATCTCTTCGGCGCTGGTGCAGGAACTCGGCACAGGCTTTGTCCTCAAACACCTTATTCATAAAATCATCGTCCAGCAAACGCAGACCGCGTAAACGCTGCAAATCCTCTGCGTGCTTGCGCTCAAAATCTAAATCGGACATCACTTCACATCCTATCTCATCTATAATATAACATGGAAATACCAATGGTTCAAGCTGTTGTTTTTGAACTTTTTCGCCAGTTCGTTATTTCGCTGGCGCTGTTCTGATAATAACATATTGATACTCCTATCAATAAATGCAGAGGGGGCTGTCTCATAAAGAGACAGCCCCTTTTGGTGCTTATTGATCGGGATGTGTTGATCGGGTTGGCTTACTTGCCGAAGTAACGCTTCAGCAGACCAGCCAGGGCCTTGCCGTGACGGGCCTCGTCGCGGGCCATCTCATGCACAGTGTCGTGGATGGCGTCCAGGTTCAGGGCCTTGGCACGCTTGGCCAGGTCGGTCTTGCCGGCGGTGGCGCCGTTCTCGGCCTCGACGCGCATCTGCAGGTTCTTCTCGGTGGAAGG
>OLPZ01001936.1_pt1 | contig 12761 bp, 8 predicted proteins | sample 1672711 | NCBI WGS metagenome assembly OLPZ01 (sample SAMEA3136716, study PRJEB25190) | human gut metagenome
CATGCTTTTTCATGCAAGCAAGAAACGCATGACCTTTTGACCCTTGTATCATACATAATAATAAAGTATAAGAGGTGCTTACAAAATCCGCAACCTGAATTTCGCAAAATTGTTGTAAAGTATTATGGAAAAGTGATATTATGAAACTAATATTTGGAAGGTTATGTGATGAACATTTATGGAATGTTTTATCGATTTGGACTGATTGATGTACCGGATAAAGTGAAAGAAAAAATGAAGGAAGTATGAAACAACAGAAATTATTAAGTCTGATCCGTCAGGCGATACAAGATTACAACATGATAGAAGACGGAGACAGGATCGCGGTAGGTGTTTCCGGCGGCAAGGATTCCCTGACTCTGCTTTATGCGATGAAGCTGCTGCAGGAATTTTACCCGAAGAGGTTCGAATTATCTGCGATTACCTGCAACGTAGGATTTGAAGGGATGGATTTTACGGGCGTAGCAGATTTTTGTAAGCACCTGGAGATTCCTTATGAGCAGGTCAATACAGAGATTGCCCGGATCGTATTTCAGGAGAATAAGGATACAAGACCGTGTTCTTTGTGTGCAAAGCTTCGGAAGGGTGCGATGTATCAACGGCTGGGAGAGCTTGGAATCAATAAGATGGCATATGCACATAATAAGGATGATTTTATAGAGACAGCATTGATGTCATTGATCTATGAAGGTCGGTTCTATGCATTCCCACCAGTGACAGAACTGCCGGAAGCGGGAGTGACGGTGATCCGTCCGATGATGTATGTTCCGGAGCAAGGTGTAGCGCATTTTGTTGCAGACCAGGGAATCCGTGTGGTTAAGAATACGTGCCCGGTAGACGGTTCAACAAAAAGAGCGTATGCAAAACAGTTGATGGAGCAGATCAACAGGGAGACGCCAGGGGCGAAGGACAGAATCATGCATGCGATCGTGAACGGAAGGTTTCCGGACTGGCCGGTGTAGTGATGGGAAAGTGATTAAGAAAATGCATTTTTTACTTCCCTATTTCGCCTATCTGTGTTACACTAACGAATGAGTTATTTAACTTTTTTGTAACAATTACGAAAGTGATAGGCTCATTGAAAAGGGAAAACAACATGGAAATGCATATAACTATTTGTAGAGAGGGATGCAGATAGTTAATAGGAGGAATTATTTATGTGTGGAATCGTAGGATTTACAGGAAATCATCAGGCAGCTCCGATTCTGTTGGACGGATTGTCTAAGCTGGAATACAGAGGATATGATTCAGCAGGTCTTGCAGTGCGTGACGGAGATCATCTTGCACAGGTTGTTAAGGCGAAGGGACGTCTGAGTAATCTTTCAGAGAAGACAGACAGTGGTAAGGCACTCAAGGGAACTTGCGGTATCGGTCATACACGCTGGGCGACTCACGGGGAGCCAAGTCAGATCAATGCACATCCGCATGTATCCGGAAATTGTGAGAGAAGTGGATCCGGTACAGTTGAGTCTGAGGTTGTCGGAGTACATAACGGTATTATCGAAAACTATACAGAGTTGAAAGAGAAGCTGTTAAAGCATGGTTATACATTCTACAGTGATACAGATACAGAAGTAGTGATCAAACTGGTTGACTACTATTATAAGAAATATAACTTAGGACCGATCGATGCGATTGCCAAGACTATGGTTCGTGTACGTGGCTCTTATGCACTTGAGCTGATGTTCAAGGATTATCCGGGAGAGATCTGGGTTGCCAGAAAAGACAGCCCGATGATCATCGGTATTGCAGATGGCGAGACTTATGTTGCATCTGATGTACCGGCAATCTTGAAATATACAAGAAACGTATATTATATCGGAAACCTTGAGTTTGCAAAGCTTGTTCCGGGAGAGGCTCATTTCTATGATCTTAATGGTGACGAGATCGAGAAAGAGACAACAGAGATCAAATGGGATGCAGAGGCAGCAGAGAAGGCCGGTTTCGAGCATTTCATGATGAAAGAGATCTATGAGCAGCCGAAAGCAATCCGTGATACTCTGAATTCTGTTGTGAAAGACGGAGTGATCGACTTTACAGATATTGATATTACAGAGGAAGAGATTAAGAAATACAGCCAGATTTACATTGTTGCGTGCGGTTCTGCATGGCATGTAGGAGTTGAGGCTCAGTATGTGATCGAGGAGCTGGCACAGATTCCGGTTCGAGTAGAGCTTGCATCTGAGTTCCGTTACCGTGAGATGCCGCTTGTGAAGGATGGTCTGGTTATCGTGATCAGCCAGTCCGGAGAGACCGCAGATACATTGGCAGCTATGCGTATGGCGAAAGATAAAGGACTTGCTACACTTGCAGTTGTAAATGTAATTGGAAGCAGTATTGCCCGTGAGGCAGATAAGGTATTCTATACACTGGCAGGACCGGAGATTTCGGTTGCTACAACAAAGGGATACAGTGCACAGCTTGTAGCTCTTGATTGTATTGCAGTTCAGTTTGCGAAAGTGAAAGGGCTGATCACAGACGAGCAGTACAGCTATTACATTTCCGAGCTTCAGACAATTCCGGAGAAGATTGAGAAGATTCTTCAGGATAAGGAGAGAATCCAGTGGTTTGCAGCCAAATATGCGAATGCGCATGACGTCTTCTTTGTAGGCCGTGGAGTGGACTATGCAGTGTGTCTGGAAGGAAGTCTGAAATTGAAAGAGATTTCTTATATTCATTCTGAGGCTTATGCGGCAGGTGAGTTAAAGCATGGAACAATCAGTCTGATCGAGGACAATATTCTCGTGATCGGAGTTCTGACACAGAGCAAGCTGTATGAGAAGACAGTCAGCAATATGATGGAATGTAAGAGCCGTGGCGCATATCTGATGGGTGTGACAAACTATGGCAATTATGAGATGGAAGACAAGGTAGACTTTACAGTCTATGTTCCGAAGGTGGATGAGCACTTTATGGGAAGCCTCGCAGTGATTCCGCTGCAGTTACTTGGATATTATGTAAGTGTTGCGAAGGGTCTGGATGTAGATAAGCCGAGAAACCTTGCGAAGAGTGTAACAGTAGAATAAAAATGTAAGAACTAGCAAAATGGCTGTGGATCCTAGTAGAATCCGCAGCCATTTCTTCCATTTTCTTTTACTTTGTACAAAGCCTTATCAGCATCCTCAAAAATGTTTTCCCCAGGGTTCTCACGGTCGGAAAATGCGACTCCGGCACTCAGTGATACTTTTGGGATTCCTTTCTCTGGTGAAGAGAGCTGTTGGTTAACAGAATCAATCTTATTTTTGATCGTGTACTGTAAATCTGTTGTCATCTCAACCATGAGAATCGCAAATTCATCTCCACCGATCCGACAGACGTAATCGTTGTTTCGAAAAGCAGCTTTTAGATAGTCAGCAACTTTTTTCAAAATAACATCACCAATTGCATGTCCGTAAGTGTCATTCACTGATTTGAATACATCGATATCAATGAGGATCAGTGCGAATGGATGGTTCTCGGCATCGGTTTCATAAAGACTTAGAAACTTATTGAAGGATCTGCGGTTGAAACAGTCGGTAAGCGCATCATACTCAGCCTGATGACGGATCAACTGTTGTGTCTGCTGATTCTCCCGATACACCTGATTATAAGTGACTGCAAGATTCTGTAATTCTACTGCTCCAAGTACAGGAAAAATCTCTCCAAGACGAATGCACTCATTATAACTTATCAGAGGTTTTACAATGAGATGTCTGATCGTAAAGCAAAAGGCAAGCATAAGAAAGACCATGAGAAAGGTGCTTATCTTAAGATTACGGAAACTGTCGAAAAAAATAGTCTGTGCACGATTCTGTTTCTTCTGAGTATAATCCAAAAGGCTCTGTGCGCAGTTTGCCAGATTCGCTTTCGTCTGAACAAGTAAAGCCTGATAAGTATTGTCGCAAAGAATAGAACTGGCTTTTTTTAATTTTTCTTCCGAACTTAATAAAGCGTCTTCATCAGTTAGTTTGACAGCTGCGACTTCCTGCTGCAGGGAATCTTCGGAAATCCTGTTGGCATCCGCAATGAGCCGCATAGAGTAATAGTCAATACTCATTAAGTCTCCGGAAGATTTTAATGCAGATTTTAAAGAGGTAAAAGTCTGTGTACCATCAAAATATTCCTCAAGCTGTTTTAAAGCATGTTCTCTTCGTTTGGTCATATGTGCTTCTCTGAAATAAAGATCCATATAATATTCATTTCCGGTCATTGCATAAAGTCTCGCCTGCTCTACCAGATAATCACATCCTTCTTCTAACTGCTCAACGGAATCTTTGCAGAGGACATATTGTTGGGATGATTCTTGAAAAGAATGAAACTGTTTCTGATTGAAAATGCATATGAATATGAACAGGGCTGTAAAAATCAGCGTGACGACAATACTCCAGTAGATGGTATTTTGTATCTTGATTTTTTTCTTCATAATATAACGTATTCTTCTTTCTATAATTGTAACTATATAAGTCCATTTTATCAGAATACAGACCGGATGACAATGAAAAACAAGCAGTTTGTTGTGAAAAAATAATAAAAAATGAAATAAAATCACAAAATAACTGGTAAAAATGCACTTTGATCAGAATTCTTGAATAGAAAGAGCCAGAATGGTTGCTGTATATGGCAACCGTTCTGGCTCCGGGTTTAAATTTAAGAGAAATCAGTTCTATTATCTAGGCATATCCCACTTTGTATGATCTGTATGAAGCAGCATATGTGATTTGTGTGACAATGGTTTCTCAAGGAAATCGTTGTACAATTTCATAACATCCTGATTCTCATGGGAGAAACGGATCTTTGCGTTCTTGTCAAGGAAGTAGAGGTTTGCACCGCGTGTGTGTGCAAGTTCTTCGCCGTCGTGGATCGGCTGGCCGCCTCCGCCGACGCATCCTCCCGGACAGGCCATAACTTCCACAAAGTCGTAGTGTACTTCACCATGTTCAATTGCTTCAAGCAGTTTGCGTACATTTCCAAGACCACTGACAACAGCAGCACGGATTGTAGCATCACCGATCTGGACTTCAGCTTCTACAACACCTGTTTCAAAGGATGGACTGCGGACGATCTTAAATGCATCCGGATCCGGGTTACGTCCTGTTACAAGATAGTGTGCGGAACGAAGTGCAGCTTCCATAACACCGCCGGTAGCACCGAAGATAACACCGGCACCGGACCACTCTTTCATAAGCGGATCACATTCGCGGTCTTTCAGGATCTTTGGATCAATATGCGCAGCACGGAGCATTCTTGTCAGCTCTCTTGTAGTGAGAACTGTGTCAATGTCATGTCCGGCATACTCGCCGTAGAAAAGTTCCATGTTGCGTTCACCTTTTTTCGCTACGCAAGGCATGACAGATACGGTGTAAATGTCCTCCGGAGCGACACCGATGGACTGTGCAAAATAAGTCTTCATAACAGCACCGAACATCTGCTGTGGTGACTTGGCTGTGGACAGCTGTGGCACCAGATGTGGGTACTGTGATTTGATGAAACGGATCCAGCCAGGGCAGCAGGAAGTGAACATCGGACGCAACTTTAATTCTCCTTTGGTGAAGCGCTGCAGGAATTCATTTCCTTCTTCCATGATCGTAAGGTCAGCAGAGAAAGAAGTATCGAAGACGTAGTCTACGCCGATCTTTTTCAAGGCGTCCATGATCTTTCCGATTGTTGCTTCTTCTCTGGACAGGCCGAGAGCTTCTCCCCATGCGGCACGGACTGCCGGAGCAACCTGTGCAACCACCACTTTCTTCTTGTCAGCAATCGCACTCCATACATCCTCTGTATCATCACGCTCACGAAGTGCGCCGACAGGACAATGAGTGATACACTGTCCGCAGAGAGAACAGGAGACTTCATTGATCTTTTTATTTCCGTTTACATTGATCGTTGTTCTTGAACCTGTACTTGTAACATCCCAGATGTTCAGTCCCTGGATCTTGTCACAAATCTGGATACAGCGCATACATTTGATACATTTGCGTGAATCACGGATGAGTGGGAATGTCTTGTCCCAAGGTGTATCTTCAAAGCGTTCTTTGAACGGAAGATCGATCAGGTTCAGATCATTTGCAACCTGCTGAAGTGTACAGTTCCCGCTTCTGACACAGGTTGCACATTTGCAGTCATGCTGGGAAAGGATAAGCTGTACAGTCTGTCTTCTTGCAATGCGTACCTTCGGGCTGTTCGTGTAGATCACCATGCCTTCGGTTACAACGTTATTACAGGATGTGACCAGACGATCTTTCCCTTCAATTTCAACAACACAGACACGGCATGCCGCAATCTCGTTGATATCTTTTAAATAACATAATTTCGGAATCGGAGTTCCAAGTTTTGCCGCAGCTTCCATGATAGTAGTTCCGGAAGGTACGGATATTTTTTGATTATCAATTGTAATATTTACCATTTTTCTTTCCGACCTCCTTTGAAAATACCATAACCGAAGTGGTCGCAGCGCAGGCATCTGTGGGATTCCTGTTTTGCTTCGGCTTCTGTCATACAGTTTTCAACACCTTCAAAATCACAGACACGTCTGCAGGCTTCACGTTCTGTAAGTTCAACTCTTCCGCAAGGTTCACGGTCGCTTAAGCGAGGCTCTGGAATCTCAACATCGCAGCTGATGATATGGTGGAAACCAAGATATTCATCGATATTGGCTGCAACAACCTTTGAAGCGGCGATTGCTTTGATTACAGAAGCAGGTCCGGATGCACAGTCTCCACCGGCGAATACGCCAGGGATGTTATCGAAACCGCCATAACGCTCTGTCATGATCTTACCGCGGGAAACCGGAACACCGGCTTCTGCAAAATGTTCGGATTCGATATCCTGACCGATTGCAACGATGAGTGTCTGACAAGGGATAAGGAAATCTTCTTCACCTGTCGGACAGACACTTGCACGCCCATCTTTGATCTTGCTGATCATCTGTGGTGTGACGTAGATACCTGAAACGTGTCCGTTCTCATCAGTCTCGATTCTTGATGGCGCTTTCAGTGTGAGTACTTCAATTCCCTCTGCAACTGCACCTTCGATCTCAGCCGGAAGAGCAGTCATATCTGCAGTACGGCGTCTGTAAACGATACTTACTTTTTTCGCACCGAGACGTTTTGCTGTGCGGACGGCGTCCATGGAAACGTTACCACCACCGATGACAGCAACTTCCTGTCCGGTAAGATCAGGGCTCTTGTCTTTCCCAACATCACGAAGGAAGGACACAGCAGAGATCACGCCTTCTGCATGTTCGCCTTCGATACCAAGCTTCTTATCAGTGCTTGCACCGATGGAAATAAGAACAGCATCATATTCCTGGCGGAGACTCTGAATTGTGATATCTTTACCAATACGTTTTCCAAATTCTACCTGAACTCCTGTCTCAAGGATTGCCTGAATGTCTTCGTCAAGACGATCTTTCGGAAGTCTGTAGTTCGGGATTCCATAGCGGAGCATTCCGCCGAGCTTTGGAAGCATCTCGAATACGGTTGTCTGATGTCCCATCAACTGCAGGTAGTAAGCAGCACTGAGTCCACCAGGTCCACCGCCTACGACAGCGATACGCTTTCCGGTGGAAGGTGCGCATTCCGGTGGCGGAACCTTGCCTGCATAATCAGCGGCCATACGTTTCAGTCCACGGATATTGATGGCATCATCTACGATATTTCTACGGCAGCGGGCCTCACAAGGATGCTCACAAATAAAACCGCAGGTTGTCGGGAACGGATTATCCTTACGGATCAGACGGATTGCGTCAGCGTAACGGCCCTCTCCGGTCAGTGCGATATATCCAGGGATATCAACATGTGCAGGACAGAGAGAAACGCAAGGTACAGGCTGTGTATAGTGGCAGGTACAGCGTCCCTGACGGACATGTTCTTCATAATCTTCGCGACAGTCTCTTAAGCTCTTATGTACCATGGCACCGGCTTCATATCCGATCGGACAGTCAGATCCTTCGCGGATGGATTCAGACAATGTGTCAATCAGATCAAGTGTTTCCATTGTAGCAGTACCGTTCATAACATCTGTCAGAAGGTTCTTCAACTGCCACAGCCCAACGCGGCACGGGGTACATTTTCCACAGGATTGTGTCTGACACATCTCGATGAATGCACGAGTCATGTCAACCGGACATAATCCCGGAGGGCTGGATTCAATTCTGCGTTCCAGATCTTTGTACAGCTCTTCAACGACGAGCTGGCCTTTGTCTGGACCTGGGATTTCAAGTCTACTCATTTTAAACCTCTCCTTTTACCATAACGTTCATTACTGACTGATTCTAAAATAGGAAATGTATTTGAAAAAACCTATCTTCAAACCAGTAAAGTTCCATTTAGTAATATTCTATAAATAAATCTAAAAATTATCAAGAAAAGTTTAAAAAATGACAAGCTTGTTATATATTATACAAACAACAAGCTTGTCAAAAATAAACAAAAATATTCTAAAAAATATTGAGAAACAGCTAAAAAAATTTAATTTATATAGCGGTAGCAACGAAAATAATAACAGAGCGTTCACCTAAAAATATTTTAGATTCTACCGTAGGCATTGAATTTTTGTGAAAAAACTGACATTTAGGATCGCCGGTGTTGACCGCAACTTTCCATTTGTAATGTTCAGGAAGTTCTGGCAGAGTGAGTGTAACCGGAAACCATCCGGAATTTACAGCCAGATAAACAAGGTCTTCTTTTTGGGTTGATTCATTATAGCCTGCGAATCGTACACAGACAACATGGCTGTCACCGGAGAAATTTGTCTCATCCGGAGTGAGCCCATGCGTGCTCATTGCCGGAATACCAAGATAGCTTGGTTCGAGATCCTTACGGATGACAGGATGATCTTTGCGGAACCGGATCATATATTGAAAGAAATCGAACAGATCCTTATTTTTTTTGAGGAGACTCCAGTCCAGCCAGGAGATCAGGTTATCCTGGCAATAAGGGTTATTATTTCCATAACGTGTGTCTGCAAATTCATCACCGGAGAGGAACATTGGAGTTCCGCGGCTGCAAAGCAGAATGGCACAGGCATTTTTCATCAGTCGTTTACGAAGTGCTAGAATGGCAGGATCATCTGTTTCGCCTTCTACGCCACAGTTCCAGCTGTTATTGTCGTCAGCTCCGTCAGTGTTCCCCCAACCGTTGGCTTCATTATGCTTCTGGTTATAACTGTACAAATCATAAAGCGTGAATCCATCATGACAGGTGAGAAAGTTGATGGAAGCATTTCCACCTCGGTAAGCAGGATCGTACAGATCAGGAGAACCTGTGATTCTTGCTGCAGCAGTCTGGGCAAGGAAGTCATCTCCTTTTAAAAAGCGGCGCATATCATCACGGTAGCGCCCATTCCATTCAGCCCAGCGCTTCCAGGAAGGGAAAGAACCGACCTGATAAAGTCCGCCGGCATCCCATGCTTCAGCGATCAGTTTTACATTTCCAAGGATCGAGTCGAATGCAAGGCTTCGCAGAAGCGGTGGTTGGCTTAGAGGGGTTCCGTCATCATTTCGCCCAAGAATGGAAGCAAGATCAAAACGGAATCCGTCTACACGGTATTCGATGACCCAGTAACGCAGACACTCCAAAATCATGTCTCGTACAACAGGGTGATTGCAGTTCAGTGTATTTCCACATCCGCTGAAATTATAATAATGTCCGTCCGGAGTCAACATATAGTAAATGTTGTTGTCAAAGCCTTTGAAAGAAAAGCACGGACCGAATTCATTTCCCTCAGCAGTGTGGTTGAAGACGACATCGAGGATCACTTCTATACCATTGTCATGGAGATCTTTGATCAGTGTCTTGAGTTCCAGTCCTTCGCGGTTATATTCCATAGAAGAACAGTAGCTTGTATTTGGTGCAAAGAAACTGACCGGATTATATCCCCAGAAATCAATAAGTTCATTTTCATCAATCAATCGTACATCACGCATCTCATCAAATTCGAAGATTGGCATTAGTTCAACAGCATTGACTCCAAGTTCTTTCAAATAAGGAATCTTTTCGCGCAGGCCTTCGAATGTACCGTGGTGCTTAACACCGGAACTTTCATCCATGGTAAATCCGCGGACGTGTAGCTCGTAGATGATCAAGTCTTCCATAGGAATAGAATGGTGACGCTGGTCACCCCAGTCAAAGTTGGATTGTACCACACGGGCACGATAACCATGCTGGGCGTTATTTACATGCCCCCACTGGCTCTGTCCGGTGACGGCGCGCGCATAAGGATCCAGCAGGATTTTGTTTTTATCAAAACGGAGTCCTTTCTTTTCATCATAAGGACCATCCAATCGATAGGCGTACTCAAATTCTTCGATATCCAGATCAAAGACGATCATAGAATAGCAGAATCCGATCCTGTAACTTTCCGGAAATGGAATCACGGCGTAAGGTTCTTCGGCTTTGCGGTGAAACAGCAGAAGCTCGCAGGAGGTAGCTCCGTGTGTATGAATCGTAAAGTTGACACCACCTGGGATAGCGACTGCACCAAATTCACGGAAAAAGCCGGGACGGATCTGAAATCCATTGACGGTATCGATCGGCTTGAGCTGTTCGGATATTACTGGCATATAGGAAAACTCCTTTCTAATTGTATTCAAGTTAGAATGAATTAAGAATTAACATAACAATTAACATAAGTATAACACTTAGAAAAATAAAAGCATAGGTTCAGCCTATCATTCTGTGAGAAAATGTGCTACAATGATACCACTATTTATTTGTAGAAAAGAGGTTATGGTATTATGGCAGAAGAGCAGAAAACAGCAGGATGTTCAGAGGAATCCTGCGCCAGCTGTGCCAGTGCAGGAACATGCACAAGTAAGAAAGTTGATATGCATGAACCGATGAACATGTATTCATCTATTAAAAAAGTGATCGGCGTTGTCAGTGGAAAGGGCGGCGTTGGTAAGTCACTCGTGACAGCATCCCTTGCAAGAATGATGAGAGCAAAAGGATATAATGTTGGTATCATGGATGCAGATATTACAGGTCCATCTATCCCAAAGATGTACGGACTTCATGAGATGGCAGTAGGAACTGAGCAGGGAATTCTTCCATGTGAAGCAGCAGATGGAACAAAGATCATGTCTGTCAATCTTCTTTTGGAAGACGAGGAAGCACCGGTTATCTGGAGGGGACCAGTGATCGCAGGTGTTGTAAAGCAGTTCTGGACAGATGTTATGTGGGGAGATCTTGATTATCTGTTTGTGGATATGCCACCGGGAACGGGAGATGTTCCGCTGACCGTATTCCAGTCACTTCCGGTCGATGGGATCGTGATCGTGACATCTCCGCAGGATCTGGTCAAAATGATCGTGAAAAAGGCGTATGGTATGGCAAAGCAGATGAATATTCCGGTGCTTGGCATTGTTGAAAATTATAGCTATATCCTCTGTCCAGACTGCGGAAAAAAGATCCACATTTTCGGAGAAAGCCATATTGATGAGATCGCTGCGGAACTGGAAGTGCCGGTTCTTGGCAGGATGCCGTTAGATGCAGCACTTGCAGAGGTCGTGGAAAAAGAAGCATTTTATGAAGCAGAGAATCCTTATCTGGAAGTTGAGGTCTTATAGAGATGAAAGGACAGGGAACAGAGATCTGGAAAAAAGAAGAATATTCTTATGAAGGAGCTCATGGATTTATTCCGGTGATGGTCAGTTATATGCATGAGGATGATAAGATCCATCCGGCTATGATCGTTGTTCCGGGAGGTGGATACCGGCAGGTTTCACGGACAGAAGCACATCTGGTTGCCATGGATTTTTACGAGGCAGATTATAATGTATTTGTGCTTGTCTATACAGTGAATCCGCTGGATGAAGTTCCACTGGGAATGCAGCCTCTTCAGGATATTTCAAGAGCAATCCGCATGATACGCGGGAAAGCAGAAGAGTACCGGATCACCCCGGAGAAGATCGCAGTATGCGGATTTTCTGCAGGAGGGCATTTATGTGCCAGTTTAAGTGTGCATTGGAAGGATATAAAAGATCCGGATCCGGTATATGACCGGGTGTCCAACCGTCCAGATGCAGCGATTCTTGCTTATCCGGTCATCACTGCAGGAAAGGCGGCACATCCAGGATCTTTTGTCGCCTTATTCGGGGAGAACCCGGATCAGAAGGATCTAGATTATATGTCACTTGAAAAGCATGTGACCGCAGATACGCCACCCTGCTTTTTGTGGCAGACAGCAACAGATGAGTCAGTTCCGGTAGAGAACAGTTATCTTTTTGCAAAGGCGTGTAAAGAAGCAGGTGTTCCGTATGCTCATCACGTATTTTCAGATGGTGTTCACGGAATGTCTGTAGCGACAGAAGACTGGCTGGAGGAAAGAGGCAGAGAACCTTATACGATGGAGCAGATCAGACTGCTTGGCGAAGCAATCCTGAGAGGTGAAACCAGGTTTGAGAAAAAGACCGGTGAGGAGCTGCTTGCGAAGTATGGAATTTCCAGACCTGCACCGGAAAAATGGAGTCGGGATGAGAAAGAACACTTGCGGAAGGTTTTAAAAGAAGTTGGTGCATGGAGGATGCTTGCAAAGTGCTGGCTTGCAGCAGTATGGGATGTGTAGGAAAGTAAGAAAAAGAGAGAACGACAAAGCTGATAACAGGAAGTGCAACAGAAAAAGCGGAAGGAGAACAGGATGAGAATTTTATTGATCCGGCACGGAGACCCGGATTATGAACATGATACCTTGACAGAAAAAGGACGCAGGGAGGCAGAACTGCTGGCAAAGAGGGCATCATCGCTTGCGATGGGAAGTTGTTATCAGTCTCCCCTTGGCAGGGC
>OLPZ01001942.1_pt1 | contig 12734 bp, 12 predicted proteins | sample 1672711 | NCBI WGS metagenome assembly OLPZ01 (sample SAMEA3136716, study PRJEB25190) | human gut metagenome
CGGCGAGGTGTTCGGCACCGCCTGGGGAGCCGTTGACTTGCGAACGCGCGAGCTGCGCGTATCGCAAAGCCTCACCGCTGATGGCGAGCTAAAGGCCCCGAAAACCCGCGCGGGAGTGCGAACCATAGCGCTTGACGTGACGACAGCGCGCCGTTTGGCGCGATGGAAGGAAGAGCAGGCGGCCTATCTGTCGATGCTCGGCCTCGACCAGACCGACGAGACGCCCATATTCTGCTCCAACGTCGGCGGCTGGTTCGACCTGCACAACTTCGAAACCTGGTGGCGCAGGTTCCGCAAGGAGAACGGCTTCGAAGGCCTGAAGTTCCATGAGCTGCGCCACACCCAGGCAACACAGCTATTGGCACAGGGCGTGGACGTGAAGACCGTTCAAACCCGCATGGGCCACAGCAACGCGAGCCTGACGCTCAACTGGTACGCCCACGCCATGCCGCAGAACGACCGCAAGGCCGCCGACATGCTCGGCGAGCTGTTCGCGGACAACGACGAAAAGGAAGAAAGGCCGCGCCTGCGGATGGTCAAGACGGCATAGCCGCGCGCCGTTTGCACACGGTTTGCACATTCGGCGATAGAAAGGAGGTTCAGAAATGAAAACAGGCCAGAAGCCATAAGGCCCCTGACCTGCGGTAACGACGTGGTGGAGATGATGGGATTCGAACCCACGACCCCCACGTTGCGAACGTGATGCTCTCCCAGCTGAGCTACATCCCCACGTGAGACGCGCTTGTGCGCAAGCAAGTATTTTGCACGTTTGTTGCTCAGGTGTCAACACTTAATTTCATCTTTGGGGAAATTAAGTGTTCGCTTGAGCGACTCAACGACGAAACCGCTTACAGATCGTCGTCGCTATCGTCCTCAAGGTCATCGCTCAGAAGCATCTCAAGGGCCGAAGCCGCGGCGCTCTCTTCGGTTTCATCGTCCATGAACTTGCCGAAGATGGGCTCTTTCGTTTCGGCGTCGAACAGCTCGACCATGCCGGTAAGAATGTCGACGTACTGGTACGACTGGCGAGCCTTGCGGCCACGCTTGCGGTCGACCTCGACGACGAACAAAGCGGGGTGCGCCTGCATGAGCGTGCCTTCGCATTCGACGATTTTCGAGCGACCCATATTCGCGCGAACCTTCAGGCGGGTATTGATGCGATCCATAAGCTCAGCACGAATATCGCCGACAAGATTTGCCTGCTTTTCAAGTTCCATTCGGTGGATTCCTTTTCATATATAGTACGGCGCCGACATTCAGCGCACTTATTACACGCAAGGGAGCATAATACCACGGAATGGAAGAATTCATAGAATCTGCAGGTAGATGCCTATTTATCGTTGAGATGCCGTTGCTTTTGCACCATGCGGTGACACCTATCGTTTTATTCCTCGGCCTTCGCCTTCGCAAGCACGCGGCCAAGTTCCACGAATTCCGACAACTCAAGCGTTTCACCGCGTCGCTTCGCGTCGATGCCGGCTTCGGCAAGAATTTCAGGAAGCTTCGCAGCGATGGCCTTGCCCTGCTCGCCACGGCTCGAGAAATAGCCCTTCATCGAGTTCGAGATAGTCTTTCGACGCGTGAAAAACGCCGCGTCGGCCGCCATGCTCGCATTCGCGATTTCCTCGGCAGACAGGCCCAGGTCGTTGCGGCGGTCAAGACGAATAACCGAGCTCGTCACGCGCGGCGGCGGGAAAAAGTTGCCCGGCGAAACCTGGAAGCGACCCGTAGCCTTTGCGATAAGCTGCAGCTTCACCGAATACGCAGCGTAATCTTTCGTGCCCACAACGGCCTCCATGCGGTCGGCCACCTCGCTTTGCACCATAACCGTGGCGCTCTGCAGGCTGGGGATTCGCTGGAAATAATCGAGCACAAGCGTCGCCGCGACGGCATAGGGCAAATTCGAAATGAACTTGTTGGGAGCCTCGCCCGCTTCGACTGCCTGCTTGCCAAATGCAGCAATCAAATCGTCGCCATTCAGACGCAAGGCGTCTTTGCCGATGAGCGTGAAATTGCCGAAATCGTCGCACGTCTCGTCAAGTACGGCAGGCAAATCGGGGTCGCGCTCAATGGAGAGCACGTGCTTCGCGCGAGGCAAAAGCGCCACGGTCAGTGTGCCAATGCCCGGGCCCACCTCGAGCACGTTGTCTTCTTCGCACACCTCGGAAAGCTTGCAAATGTTCGCGATGACGGCATCGTTCACCAGAAAGTTCTGTCCGAGCGAATGTTTCGTGGCCAAACCGTGGCGCGAAAGCACGTCGCGCGTCGCTCCAACTGATGCCAAATGCGATGCGATTGCCATAGGATTTCCTTTTCTTTGTCCCCATTGCTTTTAATTGGCACGTTTGCGCCTCACGGCTCACCGAGCCATGCGCTCCCACGGACCTTGAACTCCCGAAGGCGGGCACGCCCCACAAATCATGCCCATGGGCTACGAACCAAACGTTTCTTTCTGCGATTCCGCCTCTGGCTGGCCCCAGCCAATGCGGTCGACCACTTCTCCAACGCGCCAACCTGCGGCCCCGAATGACGAGCGCACGCAACTTTCCAGAGCGGCAAACCCATAGGGATCGCCGCCCGAACCTATCACGTACAACGTAAAGGGGCGCTTTGGCGCATCGGCAGCACCTGGCTGTCTATTCGGCCCACGCCGTTTCTCCCAGTATGGCTGAAGTCGGTCCAAAACGGCCTTGAACTGCGCCGTTGGCCCCGAGAAATACACAGGTGCCACCACATGAACCGCCGCCGCGCCATCGAGCAACGCATACAGCCCATCCATGTCGTCACGAATCACGCAATGTGCCAAATGCCCTGAGCATTCGACACATTGCAGCGCGCGGCGGCACCCCTCGCAACCGATACAACCGCTCACAGCATGGTCGGCCACATTCCAATGCTCAATAACGGCGCCCTTCGCTTCGAGTTCAGCGGTCAGCTGCGCAGCATAACGCGACGACACGCCGTTTTTGCGCGGCGAGCCACAGAGCACCAGCTCATAAGAACCCCGCGCGGCGCTCATCGTGCGTCCCTCGCCATATCGGCATGTGCACGCTGCCATTCCGTGGGCTCACGATTCAAAAACGCTACACCCGCATCGTGCATCTGCTGCAGCAATGCGCGGCGAGCCTCGCCTGGGACGACTCCCCGAACTTCGGCGATGCGCTCTGCGGTGAAAATCGTGAATTCAGGCCCGCACTCGATGCCGCGAAACGGCACAGGAGCCATATAGGGCGCATCGGTTTCGGTAAGCAGGCGTTCGGCCGGAACCATCGCAGACGACGCACGCAAATCGTCGCTTCGCTGGAAGGTGACCGCGCCGCCGAATGCCACATGCGCCCCACGCTCGACCCAGCGCGCAAGCTCATCGGGACCCACGCTGCAACAATGCAGCAACGTGCCAGCTTCAGGCCAGCCTTCTTCTTCAAGAATGCGGAATGCGTCTTCGTGCGCATCCCTCACGTGAAGCACGAGCGGCAAGCCCGCAACATGGGCCAGCTGCACCTGGCGACGAAATACGTTCTGCTGAACATCGCGTGGAGACAAATCATAGTGGTAGTCGAGCCCAACCTCGCCCAAGGCGGCGGTACGTGGATCGGCCAAGCGCTCAAGCAAGGCCGCTTCCATATCGGCATCCCACTGGCTTGCGACATGCGGGTGAACTCCGCACGCGATGCGCATGTGCGGTATAGCCGGCTCGGCGCCCCAGCACAAATTGCATGCGCGCTCATCAACAGCCACCGACTCCAGCAACGCCGCCGCCTCGGCCGCTTGGCCCGCATGCTTCTTGTCAGCGGCATGAGCCTGTGCTTCGAGCAGCTCGCGCTCGGCCGCCACGTTGCGACGCGTGGCCTCGAATACCTCGGGCAGCAAGCGCAACGCCTCGGCGCGCCATATGTCCAGGTCGCGATATGTGCGTTCGCATTCATCGCCCTCGGCCGGGTCGCACATCGCACATACGAAATCGACACCCACCACAGCGCAACGCGCAAGCGAGAGCGCCGGATGCGACAGCATGGCAAGGTGCGCATGCGTATCGGCCACGGGCGCCTCGAGCGCAGGCACCGGCGAACCCACATAGGTCCACCCCTTTTTGCGATGCTTGCGAAACAGCGCATCGCCATACAACAAGTAACCGGCGTCCCCTTCGGGATCGATTCCCACGTTCATTGGTGTTTCTGATTCCACGATACGAGCCTTAATAACCGAACTTCCTTCTTTTTCAAAAAAGCCCGGCACGCGCCATGCGATACCGGGCTTTCTGCGATTCTCAGAAACGATTAGTCGTTCTTCTGCAGGCGCGGGAACAGGGCATCGCCCTTCTCGACCGGCACGCCGCCGGCCAAACCGCCCCATACGCAAGCTTCAGCCAGATTGTCGCTGCCAGCCTCGGCCTCACACGAAATGCGACGCAGCGTCTCGGCGCTCGTGGTGGGCATGAACGGCTCGAGCAGGTGCGCGCAAATGCGAATAGCCTCGAGCAGGTTGTAAATCACGAACGCGAGCTGGTCGACCTTTGCCTCGTCCTTGGCAAGCGCCCACGGTTCGGAGTCTTCGATGTAGTGGTTCGCGGCATGAATAAGTTCCATGACAACATCTTTGCCCGCACCATAGTCGAGCACATCCATCGCGGCGGCATAACGATCGACCAGGCCGTCGGCGATTTTCGCGAGCGGATTGTCGAACGCATCGGCGCTGGCAGGCTTCGCGGGAGCGCAACCGTCGAAGTACTTCGCGCTCATGTTCAGAGAGCGGGAAATCAGGTTGCCCCAGCTGTTAGCCAAATCGGCGTTGTATACCTGCTCCATGCGCTCAAACGAAATGGCGCCGTCGGTACCGGGAACGACGTCGGTCATGAAGTAGTAGCGATAGCCCTCAACGCCCAAAAGGTCGATGACGTCTTGCGGAGCAATGGCGTTGCCGCGGCTCTTCGACATCTTTTCGGCCTTGCCGGTCTCGGAATTGCGCACCGTAAGGAAACCGTGCGCGAACACGTGCTCGGGCAGCGACTCGCCAATGGCCATGAGCATGGCCGGCCAAATAACGCAATGGAAGCGGATGATGTCCTTGCCCACAATGTGGTACTGCGCGGGCCAACGGAAAGCGAACTCAGCCTTGGAAGCATCGTCGTCGAGGCCATAGCCCACAGCCGTCATGTAATTCAGCAGCGCGTCGAACCACACGTAGGTCACGTGGCCGTCATCGAACGGCACGGGAACGCCCCAATCGAAGCTCGTGCGGCTCACGGAAAGGTCGTTCAGGCCGCCTTCGACGAAGCTGCGCACCTCGTTCATGCGGAAATCGGGCTGCACGAATTCGGGATGCTCGTCGTAGAGCGCAAGCAGCTTATCTTGGAACGCAGAAAGCTTGAAGAAGTACGACTCTTCCTGCACGCGTTCGAGCGGACGATGGCAATCGGGGCACAGATGCTGGCCCACCGAGCCATACTCCTCGTCGCCCTTCTTCACCTGGTTGTCGGTGTAGTAGGTCTCGTCGGGCACGCAATACCAGCCATCGTAGCTGCCCTTGTACAAGTAGCCCGACTCCTGCATACGCTCCCAAAGATACTGAACCGCATGGTGCTGGCGCGGCTCGGTCGTGCGAATGAAGTCGTCATTAGAAATCTCGAGCGTCTTCCACAGGTCCTGGAACAGGGGCGCCTGGCTGTCGCACCATGCCTGGGGCGAATCGAAGCCGTGCTGCTCGGCAGCCTCGGCAACCTTTTCGCCATGCTCATCCATGCCGGTAAGGAATTTGACGTCGTAGCCCATCGCGCGACGATAGCGCGCCTGAACGTCAGCCAAGATGGTCGAATATGCGGTTCCCAAATGAGGCGCCGCGTTTACGTAATAAATGGGCGTGGTAATAAAGAATGACGGCTTGGACATGCATGCTCCTTCTCGCCCGCGCGGCCAATGACGCCGCCGAGCCTTGGGGTTTTTCAAACTTTTATATTGTAGCGCACCCATGCGCAGGCCAAAAGAAGAGCGAAACATTCATGCGACGACTTCGAGGAGGCGCCGAGGAACTTCGCCAGCCTGCGGAGGGGATGTTCGACCCGCGCGAAAGCCCCTCGTGCGCGAAAACGCGCGAAGTGCGTACCCTTGAAGAAAATTGCCACTGTATCATTTGCGTAATGCCCGGTCGCGCATTCGAGAAAACGTCGATGCTGCCGCGCTTTCGAATTTAAGCTACGCACTTCGCGCATTTTTGCGCAAGGTGCCTTCCCTATCGTCGAATCGCGCCGCGCAGCTTTCGCTCGGCATCGCGCCAATGAGGCAAATACGCATCAAACAGCGCATGGAAACGCGGGCCGTGGTTTGCTTCCCTCAGGTGGCACAGCTCATGCACCACAACGTATTCCAAACACTCGGGGGGCTGGGCGGCGAGCTGCACGTTTATACAGATGCGCCCCGTTTTCACATTGCAGCTGCCCCAGCGGCTCACCATGTTTCGATATGCTAATTTACCAGGTGAAACGCCAATAATCGGCGCCCATTTCTCTATGAGCAGCGGCACGAACGCAGCCACCACGGCACGCCACTGGGCAAGTTCCTCCTGCGTTGGTGAAGCCGACGCTCCGTTGATTTCACGATCGCGTTCCCTCACCTGCATTTTTGCCGCATGCTCGCGAATCCACGATGCACGTTCTTCGATAAAGCGCGCGATTCGAGCGTCCGAATAACGCAGCGGCGCACTCACACATACGCGAAAGCGAGCGTCAGGCGAGCCGCCCGTCGCATCAGCACCCCCAGCGCAAGGCTTGAGGCGCACATACATATGCTTCTGCTGCTTGCGCGCGACTTCGACGTTGAACCCCGCAGCGCGCAGCATGGTTTTTCGCACAGAAGACACAGCGAACATTCCTTCGAAACAAGAATCATGCTAAGATGCAAGCACGGTGCCCCGCGAAGCCGGGCGACATCGTTTGAGTTCTAAGCCGGGTTAGCTTTGGTAGGCACCCGGCTTATTTCTTTTCAATAAAGATCACTTGTCGCGGGTGACGAGGTCGACGACTCCGATGACAACTGACATTACTGCGCAAATGGCGATAACCGTTTGAGTATCCATCGGGGCCACCTCCTTTCAGAGGCGCCGCCCGGCAAGTGAAGCACCGCCCGCCTATTGTACTGCATAGACGGGCGGTTTCGAACTTCTGTACGATTTTTTTATCCCCTAGAACGCCGAAAGATAAATCGCCTTCGCGTCTTCCAGCGTAAGCTTCTTAAAGCCACCGAACACTTCGCCCTTGTTGGCCTTGAGCGTCGGCAGCAGTTTGTCCACATCTTCGGGGGCGATACCGAACTCTCCGAGCGTGCGCGGCATGCCCAAATCAACGAAGAACGCCTGCAGCTCGTCGATCGCGGCCGTCACGGCATCTTCAATTGCTTCATCGGTTTCATCGATGGGCTCAATGTCGAATACCTGCAGCGCGAACTTCAGGAAGCGAGCTGGGTTTTCTCGCCATACAAAGCGCATCCACGCAGGCATGACCACCGCCAAACCGGCACCGTGCGTGATAGAAGTGTCGAACGCAGAAAGCTCATGCTCAAGCGCATGGCTTTCCCAACCGCCAGCACGGCTCGGCGGCGTCGCCGAGAGGCCGCATCCCGCGATGTCGTTATGGGCGAGCGTGCCAGCCCACATAATGTTCGCGCGAGCCTCGTAATTCTCGGGCTCAGCAAGAGCCACCGGAGCCTCGTCGATAAGAGAGCGAATAATGCCCGTGGCGATGTTGTCGGTGAGGCTCGACGAACCCGTGCCGCTGAAATAGCGCTCGCACACATGCGCAATCATGTCGGTCACGCCAGCAGCCGTTTGATACGGCGGCAGCGTAAACGTGAGCTCGGGATCGAGGAACGCCGCCTTCGGGCGGAACAAGTTCGAATTCGTACCGCGCTTCAGCCCCAGTTCATCGTTGGAAATAACGCACGAGCTCGACCCTTCGGAACCCGCCGCAGGAATAGTAAGCACGCAGGCGATAGGCAGACATTCCGCAATCGTCGCCTTCTTGCTGAAGAAGTCCCACACATCGCCTTCGTAAGGCACGCCAAACGCAATCGCTTTGGCGCAGTCAATCGCGCTGCCGCCGCCAACGGGGAAAATAACGTCGACGTTTTCTTTACGCGCAAGCTCAATGCCCTCGCGCACCAATCCCACTTCAGGATTCGGACGCACGCCCGCGAGCTCGACAGTCTCGACGCCCGACGCCGCGAGCGACTTCTTCACGCGGTCGAGCGTTCCCGTGCGCACCACGGAACCCTTGCCGTATACGAGCAGCGCACGTTTATAGCCGCGCTTGGCAATATGCTCACCTACCTGGTCGGTAACGCCTTTTCCGAAAATGAATTCCGTCGGAGAATAGAACACGAAATCGTTCATTGATCATCCTTTCGAAACGATTACAGACCATAGCATGGGAAGCCGCCAAAACAGGGCCTTCTTCACCTTCGGGCGAGCGCCGCAGATTCACAACAGCCCCTCGCCAAGCTCTCTAACGTTCGTGCACGAGCGCATACGCCTCGTTGCGCGAAATGCCAAATTCGCGGCGCAGGGCAGCAACGATATCTTTATGCGACATTTCACCAGAGGCAAGAAGCTCAGTCGCGCGTTCGGCGGCAGAAGCAGCCTGAGCGGCGGCGTTGTCCTCGACTTCAGCAGCCGTCGGAGGGCAAATAACCAACGCGATTTCACCCTTCACGCCCTCTTCCGCATCGCGGCGAGCGAATTCTTCCGCAGCAATGGGGGCCATAGCGCGAAATACCTCTTCATGGCGCTTCGTGAGCTCGCGGCACACTGCAACCTCTCGCGCGGGGAATACCTCCGCAATAACCGCAAGCGCATCGGCTATGCGGCGCGGGCTTTCATAGAACACGAGCGAGGCGTCGAGGCCCGAAAGAGCTTCGAGCACCGCCTTGCGCTCGCCAGCCTTGCGCGGGAAAAAACCGCCAAAATAGTAGCGCGGATCGGAAAAACCGCTGGCGACATAAGCCGTCGCGGCTGCCGATGCACCTGGCAGCACCTCATAAGGCGCACCCGCCGCCTGCGCCGACGCAACAAGGCGCGACCCGGGATCGGACACGCCAGGCATGCCGGCATCGCTGCAAAATGCGATGCGCTCGCCAGCCAACACGCGCTGGATAATGCGATCGGCCTGCTTGGAGATGGTCGCTTCATCAAGCCGCTCAAGCCGCTTTTCGATATCGAAGTGCGCGAGCAGCTTGCCCGTGACGCGCGTATCTTCCGCGCATACCACATCGGCCGCGCGCAACTCATCGAGCGTGCGCAACGTGATATCACCCAAATTGCCGATGGGCGTAGGACATAAAACAAGTTTTCCAGTTGAAGTATTCATGGGCGCAATTATACCGCCCGACTCGGCCCGCGCGAACGACGCAGCAAAAGCGCAAAAGCGGCTCGGGCAAAACGCACGTTCAAGCCGGGCTTTGTGCGTCCAGTTCAGGCTTTGTGCGTTCGACCAATACCTTTCACGAAGGCCAGCCGACCACCTTGCCGTCTACGGTTTCCAAAAAAACGCCTAAGCCCGCGCCGCTTCCTCGCGTTCTTCTCGCTCGAGCACGCGCTGCATAGCGGCAATAGCACATTCGAGCATCTCATCGTCAGGCTCATTGGTCGTAAGTCGCTGCATTTGCATGCCCGGCCACAGCACCACTTTCACCAGCGGGTTTTCAGGGTGGCTGCCCGCCCACTTCACCGTGATTTCGTAGCTAATGCCAGCAATTACGGGCATGAGCAGAATGCGCGCCACAATAACGAGCGCCAGCTTTGCGGGGCCATCGGGAACGCCCCATGCGGCGATAAGGCCATTGAGCGGCGTAATGGTGTATACGAAAATCGCGATGATCATGACCATTATCAAAAACGCCGTGCCGCAGCGCACGTGCAAACGCGGGAAACTGCGCGCATTTTCGGGCGTGAGCGGCAACCCATGCTCGTAGCAATGAATGGTTTTATGCTCGGCGCCGTGATAGCTGAACATGCGTTTGATGTCCTGCATGCGACCAATAAGCCAAATGTAGAACACGAAAACGACGATACGCACAATGCCGTCGACGACGTTCCAAAGAAGCGTTTTGTCATCGTATTCGCCCACGAGCACATTGGCGATGAACGCGGGCGCGACAATGAACAAGCCGACGCCCAAAAGCAGACCAAGCACCATCGAGATAGCCATTTCGCGCTTGCCGAAACCGCCGTCGTCCCCGTCACGAGTCTCGTCCGACTCGCGCACGGCCGCGCCGGGTTCGACCGCGTTAGGCTCAACCGCGCCAGACTCGGCCGTATTGGCCTCGACAACGATATCCAAGGAACGCTGCGCGCCCAAGGCGTCAATCGCTTCGTCGGGGTTGCCGAAATCATTTTTCCACGAGAAGTCGCTGGTCTCGCCTGCAACGCTTTCGTCGACCGAAGCGCCTTCTTTCGAAACGGCCCCATTTGCGCTTGCTTCTTCAGCTTTCGCTGCGGGCTCTTCCTCATCGCCATAGGCGTGCATCGCGGCAATCTCGAGCGCTTTATAGCCCAAAATCAAGCTTTCCACAAACGCGCGGCAGCCGCGCACAACGGGCCAATAGAGCCATTTGTTCTTCGCTTTGCCGCTGGCCAAATCGTGCTCTTCAATATAGATATTGCCCGATGGCTCACGCACGGCAGCCGCCCAATTGTATCGGCCGCGCATCATAACGCCCTCGATAAGCGCCTGTCCGCCCACGTGCGTTTTGTTCGCGCCGTCTTCAGCAAACGCGCGCTTCACGGCGCTGCGTTTGCTGAGAGCCTGACCGCTTTCGTTTTCCGCGGCCGCGCCGAGCATTTCCTGGTCGACTTCATTTTCTTTCGGCATGCATTCAGTTTTATTAGACACGCTTGGAGCTTTCTTCTTAGCTAATGGCACAAGCAAACGGCGGCCTCTCTCCGGCTCGCCCGGATTGTCCAAATCGCCCGCCTCATCGTAACGCACAATTTTACGACCAACCTCGAACAAAAATAGGGCAAAGGAATAACCCTTTGCCCTATTCCACATCGAAGCAGCAACTATTCGCGCACTGCTTTGGGATACGGATTTCCGCAGGTCATTTTACCTTCGGGACATGCGCCGCGCACGCACGGCGCCCCCGCGTCGGCAAAAACGAACGGAGCCGTGGGGCGCGCAAGCTCCAGCATGCGATGCGCCAGCTCGCGAATCTCCCACTGCGCGCGGTTGCAGCAGCGCAAGCTGAAGAAATGCAGCAGCTCACGAACATTCATGGTAACCACGATTTTGCTTTCAGCGGCGTTCGGCAAAAGGTAACGCGCGTCTTCAGCGGGCACGCCGGCATCGAGCAGCTTCTTATAGGCCGACGTAGCCGCTTCGATGGCCTCATCGAAAACAGCATTCGCTTCCTCGCTGGCAAGCACGCTTTCGGGTTTTACCACAGAAACGCCTTCTTTGAATTTCACGTAACGCTGCGACTGCTGGTTAAAACTCGCCAGGCGATGACGAACCAGCTGGTGAGTAAGTGCGCGCGAAACGCCATCGATGGCAAACGTATAGCTCACGTGCTCAAGCGTCGAAAAATGCCCGCTGGCCATAATGGTGGAAAGCACGCTGTGCATACGCTCTTCCGACATCGTCTCCATGAGCTCGGCCGCACCAACAGGCGCATAGCACAAACGTGCAGCCGTCGCGATAGCGCGCTCGGGATCGGGCGTGTGGTACAACAGTTCAACGTGCATAATCGTCCCCCTTCTGGTAAGCGATTCAACTTTAATCTATCGGTAAAAAAATATGCCCCGCGCCAACGCGCAGGGCATAAAGAAAACAAGGGAATGGCGTTTTACAACTCAAGAGTTATGCCCTGTTTGGTCAAATACTCTTCCCACTTCTTGAACGATTCAGCGGAGATACCGTGTTCAATTTGGCAGGCCTCATAATTGGCAGTTTCAGAGTCGATGCCAATTGCTTCAGTCATGAAGCGGAACAACAAATCGTGGCGACGCCAAATCATGGAACCGTATTCGTAGCCCTCTTCAGTAAGCGTGATGTCACCGTAATAAGGCTGAACAGCGTAGCCTTTTTCTTTTAAGTTCGTCACCGCTTTCGAAACCGACGCTTTCGAAACGTTAAGCTTTGTCGCAACATCAACCGCACGAATAGGCTCGTTGGGGCCGCCTGCAAGATCGACAATTGCTTCCAGGTAATCCTCGAGCGAATGGCTCAGAGGCTCCCTATCGCGGGATTCGAGCATGGTACCCATTTGGGATTCCGACATACATGCCTCCTTGAATAGCGCAAGCGCGCGTTACCTTCCTTCAGAGTACAATACCACACATACCGTAGTTTTATCCGAAAGGACTCAGGTCATAAGGCGAGAGCCTCGGCGAACAACGTTCAAAGCATATAGCGAGGCTCACAAAGCCCGTCTGCGCCGATATTCCATAACACCAACGCCCGCGGGCGCCGATGTCCACCGCCACCTAGCGTCGATGCTCACTGTTGCTGCTGCCACGCCTGCCGATGGTGTTGTCTCAATAGAACAAACCGCCCCTACGGAAAGGCGCCGCAATATCAATATCGATCGACAAATTTCTCACACAGCTCGCAAAACGCTATACCGCCAAAGACGGAGGCATGGCTTTAAACGGAAAGGCGCCTTGCTATTTCGCCGAAGCAACCGCCGCGTCAGCGTCGGCGATCATCTTGTCAATGCGCGCCGTCGCCGAGCAGCCTCCACCGCAGTGCC
>OLPZ01001946.1_pt1 | contig 12719 bp, 7 predicted proteins | sample 1672711 | NCBI WGS metagenome assembly OLPZ01 (sample SAMEA3136716, study PRJEB25190) | human gut metagenome
TCGGGACATCCCAGCACAAGGCACACCCTACGGGCGCCTTTTCAAGGGGAACATAATAGACAATCTCTGATACCGGAACGAGCGAACAATGTTCGCCCCTACGATTGGACGGATGGTTTACACTTTTGTGCAGAGTATTCTCGAGCGCATTTTCGCAAAAATCTTGACAAATCCGGCTTTCTGTGCTAAACTATAATGTATGTGTCAATGATATGTCAATCCCCGGCGCAATGCCGGATAATCTCAGAGCCTGCGGCGCATCTCTCTGCATATGCCGGATGCTGCGCACGCTCTTCAAAAAGGTGGAGCTGTTACAATGAAATTAGGTATGGTTGGGCTGCCCAACGTGGGCAAAAGCACCCTGTTCAACGCCCTGACAAATGCAGGCGCAGAGTCGGCAAACTATCCGTTCTGCACCATTGAAAAAAATGTAGGCATCGTCTCTGTGCCGGACGCACGTCTGGACAAGCTGGCTGAAATGTACGAGCCGGACAAGTTCACCCCGGCTACCCTGGAGTTCGTGGACATCGCCGGACTGGTAAAAGGCGCATCCAAGGGCGAAGGTCTGGGCAACAAGTTCCTGGGCGACATCCGGGAAGTGGACGCCATCGTCCACGTGGTACGCTGCTTTGAGGACGATAACATCATCCATGTAGACGGCAGAATCAATCCGGCATCGGACATCGAGACCATCAACCTGGAGCTGATCTTCTCCGATATGGAGATGGTGGCACGCCGCATCGACCGCACCAAAAAGGCGCTGAAGGGCGACAAAAAGCTCCAGGCACAGGTGGACTTTCTGGAACGTCTCCAGGCGCACCTGGAAGAGGGCAAGTCTGCCCGTGGCTTTGACTTCACCGAGGACGAGCTGAGCTGGATCCACGATATGCCGCTGCTGTCCGCAAAGCCGGTGATCTATGCCGCAAACATGAGCGAAGAGGACTTCCGCAACGGCGTGGACAAAAATGAACACTACCAGGAAGTCAAGCAGATTGCTGAGGCAGAACACGCCGCAGTACTGCCCATCTGTGCGAAGATCGAAGAGGATATCGCAGACATGGAGGCAGACGACAAGGCAATGTTCCTGGAAGATCTGGGACTGGAGGAATCCGGTCTGAACCGCATCATCCGGGAGGGCTATTCTCTGCTGGGTCTCATCTCCTATCTGACCGCCGGCAAGCAGGAAGTCCGTGCATGGACCATCACCAGGGGAACGAAAGCGCCCCAGGCTGCCGGAAAGATCCACACCGATTTCGAAAAGGGATTCATCCGTGCCGAAGTTGTCTCCTATGACGATCTGATGGCGTGCGGCTCTATGGCGGCTGCCAAGGAAAAGGGACTGGTGCGTCTGGAAGGCAAGGAATATGTGATGCAGGACGGCGACATCGTGCTGTTCCGCTTTAACGTATAAGAAGTACCTCAACCGAACAAATGCAAACGAGGCAGAATGTCACCGCATTTCTGCCTCGTTTTTCGCCGTAACAGAAAGGAAGTTATGCCTATATGCAAATGAAAGAAAAGAAAACCTCCGTTTTTGAGATCGAGTCTATCCCCAAAGCTGTGGCAGTACTGGCGATCCCGTCGGTGCTGAGTATGCTGGTCACCGTGCTGTACAACATGGTGGACACAGTCTTTGTAGGACAGACCCACGACCCCTATCAGATGAATGCCGTTTCCATGGCGACCCCGGTGTTTATGATCCTCATGGCATTCGGCAACCTGTTCGGCATCGGCGGCTGCGCCTTTATCTCCCGTTCTCTGGGCGCACGGGAATATGAACGGGTGAAAAAAATCAGCAGCTTCAGTTTCTGGGGCGCTGTCTTTGTGGGACTGCTCGCCACCCTGGCGCTGACCCTGGGCGTGAGCTGGATCCTGCCGCTGGTGGGTGCAGATGCGTCCGCCAACATCGCCAATATTTCCAAGGATATTTCCGGCGACGCCTATGACAAGCTGGTGCAGAACTATCAGAATCTGGAACAGTACACCAGGGACTATCTGTTCTACATCGGCGTGGGTGCAATCCCCACGGTGCTGAGCAGCGCCATGAGCAACCTGGTCAAGGGCGAGGGTGCGGCGAAAGTCTCCATGTTCGGCATGATGATCGGCGCTGTGACCAACATCATCCTGGACCCCATCATGATCCTTGCCATGGGCATGGGCGTCAAGGGTGCAGCCATCGCCACCAGCATCGGCAACACGGTGGCAACGCTGTTCTACCTCATCTATCTGAAAGTCAGCCGCACCATGCTCTCCCCGAATCCGAAGCACTTCACCATGAAAGGCGGCATTTTCAGCGGCGTGTTCTCCATCGGCGTCCCCATGTTTTTCACTAATGTGCTGATGAGCCTGTCCAACCTGGTGCTGAACCGGCTGCTGAATAACATCGACGTTCTCGCCACCGGCGGCATGGGCATCGCCATGAAAGCAAATATGCTGGTAGTGTTCATCCAGCTGGGCATCGGTATCGGCATCCAGCCGCTGGTGGGATTCCACTACGGCGCACGGAACTTCACCAAGATGACAAAAGTGGTACGGTTCAGCATGGTCTGCACCCTGGTGCTGGGGCTGATTCTGACGGCGCTGTACTTCCTGTTCACTGAGCCGGTCATCAGCATCTTTATGACCTCCGGCTCTTCCGGCTCTGCGGCAGATGTTATCACCCAGCAGAACTACGCCGTGAAGATGCTCCGGGCGCTGATGGTCTCCGGACCGTTCCTGGGCATTATCTTCGTGAACAACAACGCTTTCCAGGGCATGGGACACGGTCTGGCATCTCTGATCCTGTCCGTCAGCCGCCAGGGATTCATTTTCCTGCCGGTACTGTTCATCGCCAACGCTCTGATCGGTCTGGACGGTCTGATCTTCGCCCAGCCCATTGCGGACATCTGCTCTGTCATCATGGCGCTTATTATGATGGAAGTCATTAAACATAAGGACAAGCAAATGCTGAAACCAGGCATAAGAAAAGCATAAGTCAAGCGTAAATTACATGGAAATGCAAAAATCCGACAACAGGAATCTGAGTCCTGCTGCCGGATTTTTTGTTTGACATTTTTTGCAAAACGTGGTATACTGAATATCTGAGGGCATACCTGAAACGGTAGGCGGTCAAGTCTTTTTCTGATTTTTGCTCCCACTGCTCACTTGAACAGATGGGAGGTGATCGGTATGATGGATCAATACGTCACCTTTGGTGATTTGCTGAAAATCGGCAGTTTTCTGCTGGATTGCATCAGCGTGATCTTGTACATTTACTATAATCATAAAAATAGTAATCAGAATCACCACGGCAAGAAAAAGAAATAACCGCCCGTAGCGTCCAAACTGTGGCGGTTATTCTTTAACCAATATGCAGTGGGAGCAGACCGTCTACTGGTATGCCCTCTCTCTATCCCTATTATACGCTATTTTTTCGGGATTGTCAAGCCCCTTTTGAAAAAGCCGCACACGCCGGTTCTCACAGTCCTACTGCTGCATCGACTGCCCGGAGTTCCTCATCGGTCAGCGGTTTCTGCCCCACGATCTGCAGGGTGTCCGTGATCTGTTCCGGACGGGATGCGCCCACCAGCACGCTGGTCACCGCCTTCTGCCGCAGGATCCAGCAGAGCGCCAGCTGTGCCAGCGTCTGTCCCCTGTCCTGTGCGATCGCCTGCAGCTGCCGGAGCTGCGCCAGGCGTTCTTCCGTCAGCTGGGATGCCTGCAAAAATCTGCCGTCGGTGCGGATGCGGCTGTCCTCCGGAATGCCGTGGAGATAGCGGTCGGTCAGCATTCCCTGCGCCAGGGGACTGTAAATGATAACGCCCTTTTTCCGGTCGGCGCTGGCATCCAGGATGCCGTTGCGCTCCGTCTCCCGGTCTAGGATGGAGTACCGGTTCTGGTTGATGATGTACGGACAGTGCAGCTGTTCCAGGATGTCCGCCGCCCGGCGCATGGTCTCGCCGTCATAGTTGGACAGCCCCACATACAGCGCCTTGCCGCTCCGCACCGCCTGCGCCAGTGCGCCCATGGTCTCCTCCAGAGGCGTTTCCGGGTCGGGGCGATGGTGGTAGAAGATGTCCACATAGTCCACACCCAGCCGTTTCAGACTCTGATCCAGGCTCGCCAGCAGATACTTCCGGCTGCCCCCGTCGCCGTAGGGACCGTCCCACATATCATAGCCGGCTTTGGTGCTGATGACCAGTTCATCCCGGTGACCGGCGAAAATGGTTTTCAGCAGTCTGCCGAAGTTTCGCTCCGCCGCACCAGCAGGCGGCCCGTAGTTGTTCGCCAGGTCGAAATGGGTGATGCCTCCGTCAAACGCCGTCTCACAGAGCTGTGCCATCCGCTCCAGGCTATTGGTGTCGCCGAAGTTGTGCCACAGCCCCAGGGACAGCAGGGGCAGTTTCAGCCCGCTGTTTCCGCAGCGGCGGTATTCCATCTGAGAATAACGGTTTTCGTTAAGAATATATGCCATAGCCAGACCCTCCAAAAGAATCCCCGGGACAAGTCTCCGGTGATTTATTTTTATGCAGTGTTACTTTTAATTACTTCTGTGTCTTATCCTTATCCGCATCTGCGTCCTCATCGGAGAGATACGTTTCAATGATAAACTTCGGGCGTTCCTTTGTCTCTAAGTAAACCTTTCCGATGTACTGCCCGATGATGCCGATGGCGAGGAGCTGCAAGCCGCCGATTGCCCAGATGGACACGATCAGCGAAGTCCAGCCCGTAATGGTTGCGCCCATGCAGTGCCGCACAAAGGAATAGATCAGCATGATGATGCTCACCAGGAAGATCAGCGTACCTAGCCGGGTAATGAGGGCGATGGGCTTTGTGGAAAGGGATGTGATGCCTTCCCAGGCAAAGGACAGCATCTTTTTCAGCGGATACTTGGAAGTTCCGGCGAAACGCTCCTTTCGGGCATAGTACACCTTGTCGCTCTTATAGCCGATCATGGGAACAACGCCACGGAGGAACATATTGACCTCCTTGAAGGATTCCAGTCCGTCCAGCGCACGGCGGCTCATCAGACGATAGTCGGCGTGGTTGAACACCACGTCTGCGCCCATCATCTTCATGACCTTATAAAAGCCCTCGGCGGTGAACTTCTTGAAAAAGGTATCCGTTTTCCGGGCATTCCGCACGCCGTAGACCACGTCATTTCCGGCATAGTACTTGTCCACCATCTCGTCAATGGCATCGATATCGTCCTGGAGGTCGGCATCCAGGGAAATTGCCATGTCGCAGTGATTCTTCACTGTCATCAAGCCGCCCAGCAGCGCATTCTGGTGTCCCCGGTTCCGGGACAGGCACACGCCCTGGTAAATGGGATTCTCCTGGTGCAGCGCCTGGATGATCTCCCAGGTGTCCTTCGAGCCGTCGTTGACAAAGACGATGCGGCTCTTCTCCGAGACCTTCTCCGCCGCCATCAGCGACTGCATTTTCGCCAGAAGCTGTTTTGAAGTTTCCGGCAGCACTTCTTCTTCGTTATAACACGGAATGACCAAATATAATGTATCCATCAGATATTCATGCTCCTTACTTCCAGAATGCGATCAGCTGTGTCAGATGGTCACAGATTGCCGGGTACTGCTCCTGGGGGAATGCGAATTTGAAGATCTGCACACCGTTTACCACAACAGCGCAGAGCATCGCAGCCGCCATAAACTTCCGGGTCAGATCCTTTTTCGTTTCGTTCCTGGACTTCTGATACAGGAAGAACAGGATCGTCAGTGCGCCCAGCAGAATCTCCCAGGAGAAGTCCGCCGTATAGCGCACCGCATAGCCGCTTTCCCAGATCGAGCAGATGATGACCAGCGGCATGACCACGCAGGGCAGTCCCACCATCACGCCGTATTTCCAGCGTGTCTTGGTGTCCGGCAGACGGCGCAGTGCCGCACGGGCAAGCAGATATGCCGCAACCGGAATCGCCAGGAACAGGATGCCGGAGGTGTTGCCGTCATCGTTGAAGTAAAAGCCGTTGGTGTCCAGCTTGGAGAAAGGCGTACTGATGTACGGATACTCCGGCAGGAACTGAGGCGGGGCGAAGAGATAATTCCACAGACCGATCAGCACGAACGAGGTGTGGTACTGGGAATGGGTGAAGTCGTTGATGGTCAGCGAGTACTGGATGCCGAAGTCCAGCGGCGAGCCGAACCGGGCGTAGTTGTACACCATCTGGGTGATGCCCAGCGCCAGCAGCGGCAGGGCTGCGCACAGCACGTAGGCGATGCGCCGGGGCTTGCGGACTGCCAGAGACGAAGTGCCGTCCTCTGCCTGCACCAGCACATTCCCGGACTTGGGGATGGCGTACAGGAAATACAGCACTGCCACCACGGCATAGACCGCCAGAGTCGGACGGCACAGCACGGCGATGCCCAGGAACAGGGATGCCAGCGCCGTCCGCACCAGAGACACCTTGCCCTCGCTCAGCACGTTGGAACTGAACAGGAAATAAGCGCCCAGTGCCACAAAGGCGAATCCGGAGGAAATGGAAATCTCATAGAACAGCGTGCGTCCCACGCTGTACCAGATGCCGCAGGAGCTGAACAGGATCGCCATGCCGGCGATGATGTTTCCGGCGGAGACGTTTTTGCACCAGCGCTTGACGAATGCCAGATATGCCATTGCCAGGAACAGCAGTCCCACCAGGCTGAACAGCAGGATAGACAGGTTCGTGGAGCAGTAGTGTCCGGTCAGCTTGTGATACGGCAGATACAGCAGCACCACCGGTGCGATGCCGTAGTAGGAATAATACTTGCCGTCATAGAATACGTGGTCCCACTCCGCCTTTGCGCCGGAGTCGTTTCGCATTCCCCAGTCATAAGGGTTCTCCACCTGGAGCAGCGCATCGTCCACTTCTTTCAGCAGGGAAATTTGTCCGTTTTCGAAAGCGTCCACCTGTTCCTGTGTGATCTGGTTGCCGCTGTCCAGCTTGAACTGTCCGGCGAAACCGCCGTCGGGCAGCTTTGCCATAACGATCAGCACTGCCACGGCCATGACCGCTGCGGTCATCACTGTAATGGTACGGCGGCAGAGCTTTTTCGTCTCCAGATACGGGCGTTTCAGCGTAGTGCTGCACGCCACCGCATAAGCCAGCGTTCCCAGCACCAGCACCAGCGCCATCCGGAGCGGCGAAACGGCAAAGGGAATGGGCGCATTCAGCTGTACGCTCTGCAGGACTACCCCGTCCCCGTCATTTTTTCCGGTAAACTTCAGACGCAGCTTGGAGACATCCCCGGAAAATTCACAGGCGATGTACTGGGTATTCTCTCTGTCCTTGACCAGCGCCTGCTTGGCGATATCGAACCGATAGTCCACATGGGTGGCATCCGCCATATCCAGCACCATCTGGGACTGCTTGGTGTCCTTCCCCAGCTTTGCCACGGCACGGACTGTCCCGATGGGTACGTTCAGATCGTTGAACGTGATAACGCACTCGTTTTTGCCGGTGATGGTCAGCGTGTGCAGGTTCTCGTCCAGGGTATAGTCCCCGGATTCCACCGTGGCATCCGAGGGCAGCAGAATCTTCTCCGGATAGTCGCCCAGCATCAGATGATAGGACGGATACTGGAACACCGTCAGCTCCAGCACGGTCATGACCAGCAAAAGCTTGCTGAAAAAGCGCACCGTCCGGCTCTTCCGGCACTGGTACAGCAGACAGGCGGCATACTGCAACACGGCAGCAATGCCCATGAGCAGAAAAGCGCCCTCAAATTGACCGTAATCGGCAATGCCGAACAGGTCGCCCAGTCCCAGCACCACCAGCACGGCAGAGACTGCCAGCACGATGAGATTCGGCACATACAGCCGCTTTTTCCCGGCGGCAGGCGTTTTCGGCGCAGCCTGCTCCGGTGCGACATCTTCCGCATTTTCGGTATCTTTTTCCGTTTCTGCCATTTCGTCAGCAGCCGGTTTCTGTGCCAGCGGCCAGAGGCGCTGTTCCTGCGGTGCTTTCTTCCCCATCAGACGCAGCAGCCCCACGGATGCCACGATTGTCAGCAGCAGTCCCAGGAAAAACAGGACCGTGACAAAATTCATACAACTTCATCCTTTCTGATACGCCGCTCTGCCGTCTTTCGGAAAAGCAGCCGTTTTTCCCATATTCGTTCCCCGAATATGCTCATATCATAAATTGTAACATATTTCATGGAAAATGTCAACCTGCTGTGCAGCACTTTCACGAAAAAAGCAGACGTAAAAAAGCACACCGGGTATCGTCTGCCCAGTGTGCCGCATTTTCTGTAGAGACACGTATATCTTACACCAGTTTCAAAACGTTCAGCAGTAAAATCCAGCTCATGCCGTAGTAGGTGACAACTGCCACCAGGTCGTTCACCGTGGTGATGAGCGGACCGGACGCAACTGCCGGGTCTACCTTGATCTTCTTGAAGAACAGCGGAATGAGCGTGCCGACGGCGCTGGAGATCAGCATGGCGAGGATCAGCGAAACGCCGATGCAGCCGGAAACCGCAAAGGAGAACAGCATGGTCTTGTGCTTGAACAGCATGATGTACAGCCCCACCATGGCGAACGACAGCACGCCCAGGATCAGACCGTTGAAAAAGCCCACACGCATTTCCTTGCCCACCAGCCGCAGCTTGTTCCGGAACGTAAGGTTCTCGTCCATCAGCACCCGGATGGTGACCGCCAGGGACTGGGTCCCCACGTTTCCCGACATATCCAATATCAGCGACTGGAACGCCATGATAAGCGTCAGCTGTGCCACCACCTTTTCGAATGCACCCACGACCACCGACACCAGCAGTCCCAGCAGCAGCAGGGCAAAGAGCCAGGGCAGGCGTTTCTTCACGCTCTGTTTCAGCGGCTCGTTCAGATCTTCCTCCGCCGTCAGACCGGCAAGCTTTGCATAGTCCTCGCCCATCTCTTCATCCACCACATCGATCAGACTCTGCGCCGTGATAACGCCCAGCAGCTTGTTCTGGTTGTCCAGCACCGGTATCAAGTCCTCGGAGTAGTCCTTCAGCTGTTCGATGCAGTCGTCGATGGTCTCGTTGGCGTACACATAGGGGAACGATGTGGCAATGAGACTTTCCAGCGGCACACCGCTCCTCGCCACGATCAGATCTTTCAGAGCGATCGCACCGTAAAAGCAGTCTGTCTCGTCCACCACAAAAAGGGTGGTCATGTTGTCATTCTCCTCCGCCTGTCTGACCAGCTCGTTCATGGCATCCTTTACCGTCAGACCCTCGTGCAGGACGATGCAGTTCGTGGTCATCCTGCTGCCGATCTCGTCCTCGTCAAAGGATGCGATGAGCCGTATCTCCTTCTTGATATCCTCGTCCAGGGCATCCAGGATCAGTTCCCGTTTCTCCCTGCCGATGGTGTGCAGGATCTCCACTGCATCATCCGTTTCCATCTCGGAGACGATCTCGCCCGCCTTTCTGGGGCTGATCTCTTTCAGGCATTCCCCTGCCTTTTCCTCCTCCAGGTGGGCGAACGCCTCTGCCAGCATCTCCGCCGGACAGATGCGGAACACCTTTTTCCGTTCCTGCTCGCTGAGCTGTTCGATCACATCCGCAATGTCGCTGCCGTGATAATCCTCCAGCTGATTCAGCATGGCTTTCGGCGAAGTGTTCCCCCGGATAATGCGGAGGATCTCGCTCTCATAGTTGGGCTTTTCTGCTGTTTTTGCCAGTACCATTGTCTTTTCCATTGGAACCATCCTTTCCTTCGATCGGTCTCCCGAATTCACGATAGCAGGGACAGACACCGCACAAATGGCGGTCGTGCTGCCCGAAGTCAAAGGAAACAAAAATGCCCCGTCCGACAGCAGGTCAGACAGGGCAGAAAAGACAGCGTTCCAAAAAGGCTATGCCAAAAAAGGCAGCAGACGCAGCCGTCCGTGCCGTTTCTGATATGCCGGACGCTGCCTTCGTCCGTTTGACCTGCAACTATCTCCGTTTGCCACCTTTTTCACCTCACAATATTTCAGTCGTTCACGCATTTCTGCGCCTTGTTATTGTACCACAGCGAGTCCGCCGCCGTCCACCATGATTTTGTAAAATGGAAGTTAGAAAAGCGTAAACACGCCAGAACAGCCGCCACGGCAGAACACCGGACGGCTGCGCTATACTATTATAATAGGGAAACTTCCTATTTTTTCCGCCGGAACAGCCCGGCAACGGAACTGCACAGCGGCACAGCCAGGGAGAATCCCAGGGCGATGTACAGCTGGGGACGGGTGAGCATAACAGTGGAGAAGATGACCCGGAGCATGGGAAAGACCACCGCCGCCGCCAGCACTGCCAGGGAAACTGCCACAGCGCCGATGAGCCACAGGTTGTTCCCATAGGGCATGGAGAACAGGGTGCGCCGTTCGGACTTGCACTCAAAGACGTGTACCAGCTGGGACAGGATCAGCGTGCAGAGCGCCGCCGTCCGGGCAGCCTCCAGCGTGCCGCCGGTGCGGATCACGGTAGAAAACGCACCCAGGGTACAGATGCCGATGAGGATGCCACGGAAGAAGATGCGTCCCATCAGCCCGTCGGAGAAAAAGCTTTCGTCCGGCTTTCTCGGCGGTTTCTGCATCGCCTCCGGTTCGGGCGGTTCCAGTCCCAGGGCAATGGCAGGGAGACCGTCCGTCACCAGGTTCACCAGCAGCAGCTGGGTAGGCAGCAACACCACCGGCATCCCCATCAGAATGCCCAGAAACATGGTCAGCACCTCGCCGATGTTGCAGGACAGCAGGTATCGGACAAACTTCCGGATGTTGGCGTAGACGCAGCGTCCCTGTTCCACCGCATCCACCAGCGTCGCCAGGTTGTCGTCCGTCAGCACCACGTCTGCCGCCTGGCGAGCCACATCCGTACCGCTTTTTCCCATGGCAACGCCAACGTCCGCCTCCTTGATGGCAGGCGCATCGTTCACCCCGTCTCCCGTCATGGCGACGATCTCGCCACGCCGCCGGTACGCACGCACCAGCCGCAGCTTATGCGCCGGGTTGACCCGTGCAAAGACGGTGTACTGATCCAGGCAGGCATCCAGCTGGGCATCGCTGAGAGCGTCCAGTTCGTCGCCGGTCATCGCCTTTTTGCCCCGGAGCAGTCCTGCCTGTTTCGCAATGGCGGCGGCGGTGTTCTTGTGATCGCCGGTAATCATGACCGTGCGGATGTTTGCTCTGGCGCAGGTGCGGATGGCAGTCCGGGCGGATTCTCTGGGCGGATCCAGCATTCCGGCAAGCCCCAGAAAGACGCAGGCGCCGTCCTCCTGCCGGGCAAACGCCAGCACCCGGAGTGCCTGGTCGGACAGCTCCGTCACGCTCCGGCGAACAGCCGCACGGTCGCTCTCGGAAAACGGCACGGTCTTTCCGTCACGCATCTGAAAGCCGCACAGAGGCAGGATGGCATCCGCTGCCCCTTTCCAGTAAGTACACGTCCCTGCGCCCTGGGTGACGGTGACGGACATCCGCCGGGTCTCGCTGTCGAACGGCTCTGAGCGCAGCACCGGATGGGAGCGCAGCAGCTCCTGCCGGGAAACGCCGCCTTTTTCCGCCGCCACCAGCAGTGCCACCTCGGTGGGGTCGCCTGTGGCAGACCAGCTGCCCTTGTCAGTTCTGGCGCTCCGGTCACGCCGGGCGGACTCCTGTGGACTGTGTATCTCGGCAGTGCAGCAGAGTGCGCCGCAGATGAGCAGTTCCTTCAGCGCCGGTTTCGACAGGGGATTGACGTTCCTGCCGTCCTGCTGGATGGCGCCGGCTTTTTGCAGCCCCGTCCCGGTGACGGAAAACGACTCGCCGCCTGCCCGGACTGCGGTGACGGTCATGCGGTTTTCGGTGATGGTCCCCGTCTTGTCGGAGCAGATGACGCTGGCACAGCCCAGGGTCTCCACGCTGTGCAGCCGGTTCACCAGGGCGTTGCGCTTCATCATCCGGCTCACCGCCAGCGCCAGTGCAATGGTGACCGTCGCCGGGAGTCCCTCCGGAATGGCGGCGATGGCAATGGTGATGCCGGTCATGAGCATATCAAAGACCGGTTCGCCCCGGAGTACCCCAGCCAGAAAGACAGCGCCGCACACCCCCAGACAGAGTAGCGCCACCACCTTTCCCAGCCCGGCGAGCCGCTTTTGCAGAGGTGTCAGATCCTGTTTCACCTCCTGGAGCATGGCGGAGATCTGCCCCATCTGGGTGCGTGTACCCGTGGCAATGACCACTGCCTCGGCGCTGCCGTGGAGGACAGCTGTTCCGGCATAGACCACGTTTTTCTTGTGGAGATCGTTCCGGGTGTCTGCCGGGTCGCCGGACTGCTTGGAGACCGCCTCGGATTCGCCGGTGAGGATGGACTCGTTCACCGAAAGCCCGTCTGCACGCACCAGCGCACTGTCTGCCGGCACATTGTCCCCTGCCTCCAGCCGGATGCAGTCGCCGCAGACCAGTTCCCGTGCCGGAATGGTCTGCCACTTTCCGTCCCGGCAGACCGTGGCGGTGGGTGCGGTGAGACTGCGCAGGGACTCCAGCGTCTGTTCCGTGCGGTACTCCTGCAAAAAGCCCAGAATGGCGTTGAGCAGAACGATGAGGATGATGGTGACAGCGTCGGTGATCTCCCCCAGAAAGGCGGATACACCTGTGGCAGCCAGCAGGATCAGCACCATCACGTCCTTGAACTGCTCCAGGAACATTTGCAGCGTGCTGCGCCGTCCGGCGGCGCGAAGCTGGTTCTTTCCGTATTTTTCCTGGCGCTCCGTTACCTGGGCGGCCTTCAGCCCTGCCTCAGGCGTTACGT
>OLPZ01001947.1_pt1 | contig 12718 bp, 9 predicted proteins | sample 1672711 | NCBI WGS metagenome assembly OLPZ01 (sample SAMEA3136716, study PRJEB25190) | human gut metagenome
TCTCTGTCTCGTGCATGTCGGTCCTCCGAACAAAGGTTATAGCCATAGCATGGGTTGACCCCTGCGCACATTAACCTTCAAGTTGAAAGTAAATGCAAAGGTAAACTGTATTATGTTTGCACATTATGAACGTATCAGTCAAATAATTGACGGTGAAAACCAAACAAACCAGATAAACGGCGCGGTATGTCCCGTCAACAAAGGCTAGAAGACGCTACGAGGTCGGCGCGTTCCTAAACGTATAGTTGCCAGGAGATCGAACGTTGATATACGTCACGCCCTCCACCTGCGAAAGCAGCTTGGTAACGATACGCTCCTTTTTGGCGATGTCGTCCGAATCTCCGAGCGACACCTCGATACCGTTATCGAGGTTCGCCGAGATGGCCTCGACCGAGGGCGTGGAAATATCCTTGACCTGGCCCAGGAACTCGCTCGAGAATCCGCGAACGTAATCCAAGCCGGCCTTGACAGCCTTGGAATTTACCGCTTGCCCCGAAACCGGTGCGACATCGGCCGAGACATCGGTCAGCAGCACGGCGCCGTAATGCTTGGCGAGTGCCAGGGCGGCATCGATGCCGGTTAGGGTGTTGGTACCCTCCCCCGTTGTGGTGACATTGCCCTGGTCGTCAACATCGACCGAGGTAGACAGCGGTGCAATCCATGTGTCATCGTCCCCGATCGCCCATGCAAGATCGTCGGAGCTAATGTAGGCAATTGCGATAACCTTGCGTTCCGTCGGCGTAATGATGAGCGTATGGGGAAATTGACGCTGGACATCCACGCCCGAGACCCACGGATTTTGCTTGAGGCCCTCGGTGATCTGGTCGGGATTCACATTGAACAGCGACGTGTTCTCGGGCAGATCGATCAGCTGGATGGCATCGTGCTTGGTCACATGCTCGCTGCCCTGAATCTGAATATCGGTGGCGGCGAACAGACCAGAGTTAATAACGACGACGGCAACGACCGCAAGCACTGCCAAAGCAGCAAGGATGCCGCCCATGATTTTGCCCTTGCCCTTAACGGCAGAAGCGGCACCCGTCGCATGATTTGCCAGGGCGCCGATCGATGACAGCGGATTGAAGCCTTTTTTTCCCGATTGCGGTTTTGCGGAGGCCGACACCGACGTCAACATACGTGGCTTCGATGCACCCAGCACGCGACCGGGACGCGTCGCCTTTGCCCCCAACGAGGGCGTGGGCAAAGCCATGGGACGAGAAGGCTTGGCGCCCGTCGCCGGTTTGGACGTTACCGAGGGACGTGCCGCCGGACGAGCAACCTTTTTGGCCGCGGGCCGTCCGCCAAGTTGCGAGCCGGCAGCCGAACGCTTGGAAGACCGCACGGACCCGACGGTCTTAGAAGGCATGACGGATTTACGTTGAGACTGGGACGGTGCGCCGGAACGCCCTCCGGCGCGGCGGAAGGTTGGTTTCGATGCTCTAGAAGCCGAGGAATTTAACTTCCGGTCTGAGCTCGATGCCATACGCCTCCCTCACCTTTCCGTGCACATGTCTGATAACCGCGGCCACGTCATCGGCCGAGGCGGTTCCGTTATTAACGATAAAATTAGCGTGTACGGGAGAAACTTCCGCGCCGCCAACCGAAAAACCCTTTAATCCACAATCCTCGATAAGCTTTCCCACGCTCGCATCGGGCGGGTTGCGAAAGACCGACCCGCAGGATGCACAGCCCATGGGCTGTGTTCGCTTGCGCCGCGTCAGGTACCGCTCCATACGCTCACGGATATCGGCCTTGGGCGCAGGTTTGAGCTTGAGCACGCATTCCAAAATGATCTCGTTGCGCGGCAAGCTGCATTCACGGTAGCCCCAAGCGATCTCCGAGCCCGCGTAATGCTTAATTCCGGAGCCCGGGTCGAATGTAACGACATCTTCGACCAGCGAGCCAATCCACTCGGTTCGCGTGCCGGCGTTCATGGACAAGGCGCCGCCAACGGAGCCGGGAATACCGACCGCAAACTCAAGGCCCGAAAGGCTGCGTGACAGCGCCTCGTTGACCAGGCGTGCGAACATCACGCCCGCACCGACCGTCAGCGTACAACCGTCATCGGCGACAACCGTACGCTGAAACTCGCGCCCCAGCGAAATAACGGCACCGCGATAGCCTGCATCGGCAACAAGCAGATTAGACCCCTTGCCGATAATGACCCACGGCACCTGCTCACGGTCGAGCACCGCCACGGCGCGGCGCAGGGCATGATAGCTGTGACACGTCACAAAGAGGTCCGCCTTGCCACCGATACGATAGCTCGTATGGCGCGCAAGGCGTTCATCCTCGATTACGTCCGTATCGATCATGCCCGAAAGCGCCATGACGGCGTTAAACAAACCCATGGGGTTTAAGCGTCCTTCTTGGCAGTCAGATACTCGATGAACTCGGGGCCGACCGTCGTGACGTCGCCGGCGCCCATGGTAAGCAGCAAATCGCCCTCGCCCACCATCTTCTCGAGCTCCTCGTTGAGCTCAAGACGGCTCGAGCAGTACACGACCTCCTTACCGGGGTGCTTGGCGCGCACGGTATCGGCGAGCATCTTGGACGTGACACCTGGGATGGGCATCTCGCCGGCAGAAAACACGTCAATTAACAGCAGCTTGTCGGCATTGGCGAAGGCATCGGCAAAGTCGTCGCACAGAGCCTGCAGACGCGAGTAGCGGTGCGGCTGAAACACGACGTCGACATGCTTGTAGCCAAGCGACGAAGCGGCAGCGAGGGTCGCCTTGACCTCGGTGGGGTGATGGCCGTAGTCATCGACCACGGTAATACCATCGATATCGCCCACATGGGTAAAGCGGCGGCGGACGCCCTCAAAGCTCGAAAGCGCCTTTGCGGCAGCGTCGATATCGAGCCCCAGAACATGAGCGACCGTAAGAACCGCCGTGGCGTTGAGCATGTTGTGGCGACCGGGGTTGCTCTTAATCTCGACGGCGTGCTCGGTGCCGTCCTCAAAGCGGACGACAAAATCACTCTGGATGCCCCGGACGTCCGGATGCACGCAGACGATGTCGTTGGTCTCGGCAAAACCATAGGAAAGCACGCGGCGACCGGTCGACCTGGCAAGCTCGACCAGATGCGGGTCCTCACCACAGACGATGACCGTGCCGTCCTCGCCCACCAGACTCATAAACTTGGCGAAGGTGGCCTCGATCTCCTCGATACCCGAGTAGTGATCGAGATGGTCGGCCTCGACGTTGGTCACGATGACCACGTTGGGGTTAAGGAACAGGAAGGAGCTGTCGGACTCATCCGCCTCGGCGACAAAATAGTCGCCCGAGCCGTTCTTGCCGTTGGTATCGTAGCCCTCGACAATGCCACCGATCAGGAAGCTGGGGTCCAGACCCATACGGTCGAGCATGGTGGCGCACATCGAAGAGGTCGTGGTCTTGCCATGAGTACCGGCAACGGCAACGGTGGTGTAGCCGTGGCCCAGAGCCGAGAGCATCTTGGCGCGAGGCCACACGGGAATACCCAACTCGCGCGCACGGACGAGCTCGGGGTTGGACTCGGGAATAGCGGTAGAGACCACGACGACGTCAGGCTTGACCTCGTCGATGGTGGCAGCCTCATGGCCCACATGCACCTTCACGCCGGCGCGGGTAAGCTGGCGAATGTAGCGCGACGTCTTAAGGTCGGAGCCGGTAACGACATAGCCGCGCTCGTGAAGGACGAGGGCGATGCCGCTCATGCCGGCGCCGCCGATACCGATAAAGTGGGCGCTCTTGAACTCGGGCGCGGAGGTTGCAGTCTGGGAATCAGCCATGTGCTCGTGTACTCCTTGCGTAAACACTGCCTGTAACCCGTCTACTGTACCGCACCTACCGCATCCGCGCGAGGGCGACCCGCGATATCCCGTCTAACTAACGCAATCCTTCTACCGCGTCCGCCAAAAGGACGGCAGCGCGGTCTTGGGCCAAACCGCGAGCCGCCTGGCGCATGGCATCGCGCGCCTGCGCATCATCGATAAGATGCAGCAGCTCATCGGCAAACGCCTGGGTGTCGATATCGACATCGGCGCAGAGCACGCCGGCACCGGCATCGACCAGATAGCGGGCATTGGTGGTCTGATGATCGGCCGTCGCATGCGGATACGGCACCAGCACCGAAGGAACGGCAAGAGCGGCAATCTCGGCGACGCTCGAAGCGCCCGAGCGCGAGAGGACCAAATCGGCCGCAGCCAGCATATCGCCCATATTGTCGATGTAGGGCTGGACGCGATACCGTTTCGCCTCCTCGGGCGTCAGGGCAAGAGCGCGCTCGGTGTCCTCAAAGCCATCGGCGCCCGTCGAATGCAAAACATAGAGATTCTCGCGCGAGAGCAACTCGTTTTTAAGCGAAGCCACGCGCTCATTAAGATGCTGGGCACCAAGTGAGCCGCCAAACACCAGCAGGAGCGTGGTGTCCTCGGGCACATCAAGGGCCCTGCGGCCGCGGACTCGATCACCCTCGATCACAGAACGGCGCACGGGGTTGCCGGTCATGAGCACATGGTCAGGATCGCCCTCGCGCTCAAACACGGAACGCGCTGCCGGCACCGAGATGCAAACGCGGGCGGCATGCGAACTCATCATCTTGTTAGCAAGGCCCGGGACGGAATTCTGTTCGTGCAGCAGATACGGAATGCCCGCGTCCTTGCACCAGCCCAGAAGCGGGACCTCGACATAGGCGCCAAAACCTATGGCGACATCGGGCTTGCGGGCTTTAGAAAAATGGTTGCCGAGCGCGCGCTTCGCCTTATAGACACGCCACAGCGAGCTCAATGCTGTCCAAGGGCGAGAGCGGTCGAAGCCCGTAACCGTAATCGGTACAAAATCAAACCCAGCCTCGGGAACCAGACGACCCTCGAGCTTATGCGACTGACCCACAAATACAACGTGGTGGCCACGGTCGCGCAGCTCCTCGGCCAAGGCAAGTGCGGGGTTGATATGTCCCGCCGTGCCGCCGGCTGCGATAGCAACGGTCATCTTATCGGTCATGGTAGTCCCTTCGTACGCGCGGCCCCTGGTCGTCGGTGCGCAAGCGCGTCGACGGGTCCGAATTCAGGTCGATTCGATTATATCCGCCACCCGCATTGCGCGGCGTCGGTCGTTGCGGGCGACCCTGTGGCGCCGAGCGTGGCCGGAGACGGGCATCCGACTCCGAAGCAAAACCGTTCAAGACGGTAAAGCCGCCACGCGACGAGCGCTCCCCGCGTGCATGGGGAACCCCGGCAGTGCTCTCGTCCATAACGGCAAAGCTATCGCGGCGACGATCGTATTCATCGCGTCGAGCGCTCTCGTGCGAGACGCGCAAGATAAGCCCGGCGAGCATGAGCGACACGATAATCGAAGAGCCACCATAGCTAATAAACGGCAGCGGCTTGCCCGTCATGGGAAACACGTTGAGAATACCCAGCGCGTTGATCAAAAACTGCACCGCGAGGATAACCGCAGAGCCCGAAGCCATGAGCGCCCCGCGACGATCGGTAGCCTGCTCGGCGATTCGAAACGCCGAGTAGATCAGCAGCGCAAACACCAAGAAAAACAGTAGCGTCCCCAAAAAGCCAACCTCCTCGCCAATGATGGCCAGGATGTAGTCGTTGTGCGCCTCGGGCAAATACGAGTACTTCATGGTTGAGTTGCCGATACCGCGGCCGAACAGTCCGCCCGAAGCAAACGCCATAATGGCGAGCGTTGCCTGATACCCGTCTCCATATTCATCTGCCCAAGGGTTCAAGAGAACCTGAATGCGCACCATACGGTACGGCTCGACGACAAGAGCGATCACGATGATGACGGCACCAGCAATAATCGCACCGATAATGAATTTTGGGTCAAGGCCGGCAAAGAGCGCCATGCACATGATCGTCAACAGAATAATCAGGATGGTGCCAAAGTCGGGCTGAATAAAAATAAAGACGAGCGATGTGCCCAAATAGAAGCCCATGCCCTTAAGGAACTCATTGATGTTGCCACCGGGCGAAAACACGCGGTCGAGCATGATGGCCGAATAGGCAATGGCAAACGGCTTGAGAAACTCCGATGGCTGAAACTGAATGCCGGCAATGTTCAGCCAACGCGTAGCGCCACGGCTGCCGCTACCAACAAGGAACACCGCAAGCAGCAAGATCATCATAGCGATAAGAGCAAGCTTAAGCGCCCCTTCGCCAAACCAGCTATCGGGTGCAACGCGCGCGATGAACTCGAGGGCAGCAACACCGACGACAGTGAACATAAACTGCCGAAACAAAAAATAGGTCGCGGAGCCGTTCTCGTGAAGTGCCTCGACTGAAGAAGCCGAGTACACCATAAGCAGGCCAAAACAGACCAGCGAGAACAGACAGGTTAAAAAGACCAGGCGGGGTCGCATGATGCGCGCGGGGACGCCGGCGATATAGCGTTCGCCGATGCCCTGTGTGCCACGACCGGCGCGCGGCGTGCTGCGCTGCGAGGAAGCACGGTCCGAGTCGGGCCTCCTCATATTCTGTCGGGGGCTCTCCTCTCTCACCGGCAACCCCTATTCCATTTGCGTATTGGACGCAGCGGCAAGCTGGGCCACATAGTCCTTAAACACGCGGCCGCGCTCCTCGTAGCCCGAAAACTCATCAAACGAAGAGCAGGCGGGCGACAGCAAGATCACATCGCCGCGGCTCGACAGCGAACGGGCGACGTCCACGGCATCGCGCAAGTCGTCGGCCTGAGCGATATCGACATCGCCGTCGACATCCGCTTCGTCCATAGCGGCGGTAAAGCGCTCGCGCGCGTCTCCAAAGCAGACCACCGAGCGAACGTTATCCATCACAACGCGGGCAAAGGACTCGAGCGGCGTGCCCTTATCGTGACCGCCGAGCAGTAAAATCACATCGTCATCGGGAAAAGCCGTCAGGGCCTTTTCGACCGCATCGGTGTTCGTTGCCTTGGAATCGTTGACGTAGCGCACGCCATCGATCTCGCCACAGGGCTCAACGCGGTGCTCCAGCGGCTGGAACGAGGCCAGGCCGCGACACACACCGTCAACATCGGCGCCGACCGTCAGGGCCGCCGTAGCAGCACACAGGGCATTGATTACATTGTGATGGCCCGAAATCTTAAGTTCGGACGTATCGACAAGCGGGGTCTCGACGCCCTTCAGGCGAACGACCATCTTGCCATCGCGCACAAATGCGGCATCCTCGCCCGCAGGTTCGTCAAAAGCAACTTTGCAGATGCGGCGGCCCGGAACATAGATGTACTCATCGAACTCGTGGATGCCGGCATCCTCGACATCAACAATCACCAGGTCATCGTCGACCATATTCTCGAAGAGCTTAATCTTGGCGAGTGCATAGTTCTTATGGCTCTTATGCCAGCCCAGATGGTCGGGGGTAATGTTGAGCAGTACCGCCACACGGGGGTGAAGCTCCTGACTCGTTGCGATCTGATAGCTCGAAAGCTCCGCCACAAACCACTCGTTATGCGCGCGGCCATCGATCTCGTTCACCGGAGGCTCACCGATATTGCCGACAGCAACGCTCGCCTCGCCCGCCGCCTTAAGCAGGTAGTCGGTCAGCGACGTGGTGGTCGTCTTGCCGTTGGTGCCCGTAATGGCAATCCAATTTTGGGGAGACAGGCGGTAGGCAAACTCGGGCTCACCCATAATCTGGGCAGCGTGATCGCGGCCAGCCTTAAAGAATGCCGAAAACTCCGAGATGCCCGGACACGTCACGCATACATCAAACGCGCCCTCGACCTGCTCGGTTCCGTAGACAAACGATGCCCCGTGCGCCTCGAGCGAGCGCGTGGCATCGTTGGGCTCGGATGTGCCGCCACCGTAAACGGTAACGGCACTCACGCGCTCGGGATGCGCAAGCGCCCAGCGAGCGACATCAAGACCGGACTTACCCTGGCCCAAAACGAGCAAGCTAAAGACATCAGCAAGAGGCATGAAAGACCACTATCCCAACTGGAAGAACAAAGCAAGGCCAACGGCACCAAAGGCCGCAGCGATAATCCAAAAACGGATGACGACCTTGGTCTCGGCCCAGCCCTTCTTTTCGAAATGATGGTGAATGGGCGCCATGAGAAAGACGCGCTTGTGCGTAAAGTGGAAATAGACGACCTGAATCATGACCGACAAGGTCTCGACGATAAACAGACCGCCGATGATGAGGGAAACGACCTCGGTGTTGGTGATGATGGAGGTGCAGGCAAAAGCAGCGCCCAGCGCCAGCGAGCCGGTATCACCCATAAAAATGCTCGCCGGATAGCAGTTGAACCACAAAAAGCCCAAGCAGGCACCAGCGCACGCCGTGCAGAAGATGGACAGGTTCACATCGCCGTGTAAAAACGCCATGGCAGCCATGGCCAGCATAGCGATCATGGAGGTACCGCCGGCAAGGCCGTCCAAGCCATCGGTGAGGTTTACGGCGTTGGAAAGGCCCGCGATCATCAGCCAGCAAAAGACAAGGTAGAGCCACGGGAAAGAGAGGCCGCAAATGGTGGTCGAGAGCACGCCAAGGTCGATCGTCAGGCCACCGGGAAAACGAATCTCCGGGGCAACGCCGCACCAGTTGACGGCAAGCACGGTAAAGGTAACGCAGATGATGGTGAGGCCGATCATCTTGGCGTGAGGCGTTAGGCCGAGCGAGCGGCCGTGCGTGACAGAAGTCAGGTCATCGATGAGACCGAGAACGCCGGTTGCCAGCGTGGCGAGCAGCACAAGCACGAGCTCGGTGGTGAGCTTGCCCATCAAAAGGCACGTCAGCGAAACAGCGACCAGGATGATGACGCCACCCATGGTGGGCGTGCCCTGCTTAATCAGGTGGCGCTTGGGGCCATCGGCGCGAACCTGCTGGCCGATACCCTCGACCTTCAGGAGCTTAATCCACCACGGCATAAGCAGCATCGCGATGATAGCGGCGATGCCCAATCCCAAAAAGGCCTGGTACGTAGGATACGAAGGATTGCCGAACATGGTCTAGCACACACCTTCCACAAAGCGATCGAGTTCAACGAAGCGGGAGCCCTTGACCAGCACGACATCATGCTTCTCAAGTGCGCCGCCCATACGGTCGAGCACCTGCTGATAGTCGGAGAACACCTGGATGCGGTCCTCGTCCATACCCATCATGCGCGCGGCCTCGGCCATACGCCGGGCAAGCTCACCACCGACACATGCGAGCATATCGAGCTTCTTGGCCGCCGCATAGGCGCCCACCAGCTCATGCATGCGAGGGGCCTCGTCGCCCATCTCTCCCATCTCTCCCAAAACGGCCATACGCGAACCCATGCACGAAAGCGAGCACAGCAGGTCGAGGCCCGCCGCCATCGATTCGGCGCTGGCGTTATATGAGTCGTCGATGACGCGGGCGCCGCTCTTGGCGCGCTTGATCTCCTGACGATGCCCGGTAATCGTGAGACCCCTAAAGGCGGAATCGATCTGCTCGGGCGTCACGCCAAGGCGATGGGCAACCGCCGCGGCCTTGACGGCATTGGGAACGGACTGCACGCCGGGAATGGCAAGCAGGGTGTCAATGGTCTCGCCCGAGCCAAAATCGAGCGTAAAGACCGGGCGCCCCTCGTCGTCAATGCGAATGTCGCGCGCACGGACCTCATCGTCGTCCGAGACGCCCGCAAGCATCACGTCGATGCCCGCAGGCCCGGCGAAGGTGTCACGGATGAACGGAGTAAAGTCGTCCTCACCACCCAAAACCAGTAACGGGAGAATGTCGCCGGCGGCGCACATGCCGCCAACAATCTCCGACTTGGCACGAGCGATATTCTCACGACTGCCCAGGATACCGATATGGGAGGTACCGATCTTGGTCACGACGGCAAGGTTAGGATTGGCAGACTGAGACAGGCGTTCAATTTCATGGAAATGGTTCATGCCCATCTCGAGCACCAGAACCTCGGTATCGGCAGGGGCCGCCAGTACCGTAAGCGGCATACCGATCAGGTTGTTATAGTTGCCCTTGGTGGCCCAAACGCGATAGCGCTTGGCGAGCACCGCGGCGAGCACGTCCTTGGTCGTCGTCTTGCCGATAGAACCGGTGATGCCAATCACCAGGCAGCCAAGCTCCAAACGATAAGCGTGAGCCAGACGAAGCAAAAACTCCTCGGGGTTATCGGCATGCAGGATGGCGCAGCCCTTCTCATGGGCCAGCGAAAGCAGCTCGGCATCGGGCTCGCGTGTCATCACGACGGCGCCGGCACCCGACTCGATGGCACAGGAAGCAAAGTCGTTGCCGTCGACCTTTTCGCCCGGGAAGGCGACGAATATCGTGCCCTCCTCAACCTGGCGTGAGTCGATAACGCAGCCGCGGCATACCCGATCGGCTTCTCCCGTCACGGTTCGGGCCCCTGTTGCGGCCGCGAGGTTGTTGACGGCGATCTCTATCATTGCAGCTCCCCTGTAAACCTAATAATGCTATCGGCGTATTGTATCCCAGCGCAACCTATGCGTGGTGCAGGGCGTGTGAACACCCCAGATTAACCGACTGGCCATTCCGTAGATTGTAACCCCCTACTTGGTGCGCGGGATACCCAGCACGTCAAGCGCGTTGGCCATAATGGACTGGAACGGCACCGCGGCGGCATGCGAGCTAGCTGGGGTTCCGTCGAGGGTGATGTAGCACAGAACCTTGGGCGACTGCGCCGGGGCAAATCCCATAAAGGACGACATGTAATTATCTTTGAGGTAGCCGCCGTTCTCATCGGCGCGCTCGGCCGTACCGGTCTTGCCCGCCACGTCGTAACCGTCCACCGCACCGCCATCGCCCGTTCCCTCGGCAACGACTGTCTGCATACACGATGTCACCTGCGAGGCGGCCTCCTCGGAAATCGCGCGGTCGCCCTCGCCCCAATCCTTTTCATCGCCCTTGCTGGACTTATAGAAGTGCGGCGTCATCATCACGCCGCCGTTGGCAATACCGCCCACGGCACGCGCGACCTCAATCGGCGACACGGACAGCGCCTGGCCAAAGCTCATCGCACCCAAGGTGGCACCATCATACTGATCACGTTTCTTAACAATACCCAAACTCTCGCCCGGAAAATCGACACCCGAGCTGTGTCCAATGCCCCATTTGTCCACGTAGGACGCAAAATCATCGGCACCAATCTTGCGCCCCACCAGAACAAAACCGACATTGGACGAACGACGCATCATCTCGCGTACGTCCATTGTCATGGCGTAATCACGTTTGTCGGCATCGGAAACGGTATCGCCGCCCACCTTGATGCTCGCCGGAACCTCAAACGATGTGCTCGTGCGTACAACACCCAAATCAAATCCGGCGCCCGCCACCAACGTCTTAAAGACCGAACCGGGCTCGTAGGCATCCGTCACCAGACGAAGGTTCATATCCTCGGTCTTGGCGTTTTCCAAATCAGTCTGGTCATAGGTCGGATACGAGCAAGCGGCCAGGATCTCTCCAGTCGTCGGGTCGGTCACCAGGGCCGAACCGTTTTTTGCCTTCGTCTTCTCAACCGCTTCGGCCAAGGCGTCTTCCGCCGCGCGCTGAATGTTGACGTCGATCGTCGTCACAATGTCCACGCCATCGACCGCGGCAACCTTTTTATAGGCACCGCCCGCGATATAGCCGCCATCTCTTGCGCGCTCGCGCACAAGAGAGCCGTTCGTTCCAGTCAGAAGCTCATTGTATTGTTTTTCGAGTCCCGTCAGGCCAACGTTGTCCACATTCACGATGCCCAGCACCTGAGAAGCCAGGTTTCCATACGGGTAAACCCGCTTCATGGCCTGCTCAAAGAGCACGCCGGGTAGATTCTTCTTTTCCAGGGCGGCTGCGTCATCCTCGTCGACCTGGCGCTTGATATACACCCAGGAGCCATCAGACAGCACCAGCTTGCGGCAGGTCTTTTTATCGATACCGGTGGCCTTGACCAGCGCCGAGACTGTCTTGTCGACGTCCTCGACAAGCTGAGGGTTCACAGCGACATTGCGGCATTCGACCGACGACGTCAGCACGTTGCCGTTGCGGTCGTAGATAGTGCCGCGTTTGGCATAGAGCGTCTGTGAGAGCAGGCGACGCGCGTCCGCACGCTCGCGCAGCTTGTCAGCATTCACGATCTGGTATTCGGCAAGACGGAAGACGCCCGCGGCAAGGCCAACCCCAATACAGCCCATAACGACATCGCGGCGAGGCAGCGGCGTTCCCGTAACCCATTCAGACGACGCCCCCTTGCGCGCGCCCGTATTGCGCACCCGAGGTCCGCCCGAGCCACGAAGACGCGACGCAGGGTCGTTGCCATGGGACGGCCCCGCGTTGTAAGATGGCCGACCCGTTCCTTGATAACCAGAACGTCCCCGCGAGGAGGGACGTCCAGACCCGTGGCTCCCGTCGGAACCGCGGCGATAGTCATTTGTCATACTCAGCTACCGTCTTATTTACTGAGCGGCCGCAGTCGAGCGAGCGCCCGCGGCTGCATCCTGCGAAAAGTCAAGCGTAACGCTCTCGCTGGGCTCCACCATGCCATAGGCACCCGCAAGATCGCGAATGCGCGTGTCGGCACCATAGACCGAATGCATGACCTCAAGGTCAGAACTCTCGTCGGTCGCCTTCTCGAGCGTGTTGGTAAGCTCTGCGTTGCCGTTGAGCACCTGGGCCGTAACACCGGCAAGTGCCACGCGTGCGACACCGATCGTCATGAAGATAGCCGCAATGATGCAAACCGTTTTAAGAACGCTCATGAAAACCGGGCTTACCGCCTGGTTTGCCTGACGGCCC
>OLPZ01001971.1_pt1 | contig 12572 bp, 9 predicted proteins | sample 1672711 | NCBI WGS metagenome assembly OLPZ01 (sample SAMEA3136716, study PRJEB25190) | human gut metagenome
GACGGACTGACTTCCTACGACGTCTTCGAAGCCTGCATCAAACAAGGCCTGATGATCCGAGACTGCTCCTCCTTCCAGTGCCTGGATGGAGAATTTGTACGGTTCTGCATCATGATGCCGGAGGACAATTCCCGCCTTGTTGAAGTGTTGAAAAACCTGTAAAAAAATAAATCTTACGGAAGATACCAAAATGAAATCTCACAAATACTGGTCACTGGGCGCCCTTATCACCATGATCGCAGCCTTTTACACCGGCTGCAAAAGCATGAAAACCGCACACAGGTATTTTGCATGCGCTTCTTTGATCTGCATGATTATGTCTATTTATTCCGGGCATAAGATGATTGCCGAGAAAACACAGGAAAAGGAAAATTGATGTAAAAAAACGTCCGGCCTGTTAAGAACTCAACAGGCCGGACAGCGAAAAAAAGCAGATATATAGTATACTCTCACAATCTACCCTTTATTTCAACCACAACTTTTCCGTGTGCTCCTAATGCTCCATATGGGCCAAAACATACAAAGACTTTTTTTCCAGGTTTAATATAAAACTGAAAATCTGAATACTTCATTTTCATAACATAAGAATACCCCTGACCGGAAAATTTTTTCGAATATGCGGTTGCTATATTTTTCTTTACATTACTTTTCTTCCCAGATGCAACATCTTGAACTGCCAACTTCTTTCCGTCTTTAAGACGATATGTTAAGCCATACTCCCTATTTTCTCCAACTCCCCCTGCATACCATTTGGAAACAAACCTAAAGCTTATATAACCATTCTGATTATACGTTACATTGCATTTATTAATGTAATAAATTTTTTTATAAGATGATTTTTTTAAAAGCTCATAATACTCAAATAAATTGTTTCTGTATTGTAGAGATGCTTTATAATCCGCTGCTAAGGATTTGTTTATTTTTTTTATTGCAGAACTGTTTCCTTTTATCTGGGGTAATTCATAAAAATATTGTGCCGTCAATTTCTTGCAGCGTTTAATTTGTTGCTTTTTCTCAATTTTATAAGAAACCTTAGCTGTTGTCGGTTCGGCAAATGCTATTGTATATTCTGTAATATTGCAAACAAGAGCAAGTGCAATAACAAGTCCTATACTTACAAAATGCTTCCAGATATTTTTTTATTCTTCATCCTTATCTTACCTTTTTATATTATATGTTTTACATCGTTCTCAAACTCTGCAAGCACAGCGGCTGATGAAATTTCTGTTTAAATACCATACGTTTTTACATCATTCTCAAACTCCGGCAGTGGCTTCAATGGACACCAATCAGTTTGAATACCATACATTTTTACATCATTCTCAAACCTGGAATATCCACCCCGCCAGATGGGAAGTGTTTGAATACCATACATTTTTACATCATTCTCAAACACAATGTCTTTTTGAGATAGAGCAGAAACGGTTTGAATACCATACATTTTTACATCATTCTCAAACCTCAAATTCAAAAATGAAATGCCTCATATGCACTTATCATATGGTATTCAAACTTTAGAAATCAATAAATTTCACAACCATCTTTATCAATTATATAATATTTTTTGTCTTTCGAGAAGTCTCGTTGTATATTTTCAATAAATAATAACGCAATCTCGTTATACACTGCATTTTTCATCAATTCCTGAATCTGATCTTTTTCCAAATAAGAACGTATATTTACAAAGATAAGCAGTTTCTTTCCCATCAATTCCGACATAATTTTCATATACTGCATAATTTTCTCAGAAAAACTATAATTACCCCCTTCCATTTTTACACCAAAAGCTTTAAAAATCATCTGAATCTCTATCGTCTCGCCAGCTTCAATATCATAACCACAAACACTTTCCAGTTCAAAAATATATCTTTGCAGTTCTGCTGACATTTTCTGTGTTGCCAAAAACATTTCCTCTTCATATGCCTTCTTTTGAAGTTCTGTGTACAGTTTCTTCTGTATCCTGCGATCTTCGAAATCCAGCGCAAATGGGTTCATAATTATCTCGGCACATTTGGAAATGTCAAGAATTACATCTCCTTCTGACAAAACAAATTCTCCCTCATTTCCCTCTAACTGCAAATTCAAAAGCTGAATATACTTTTGAAAAAATGCTGGTGATTCAATTATCCATTCTACTGCTTTTCTGCAATCCAGATCAATTGCCCGGTCCATGTCCACATGTGCCAGTTTCATAGAATCACCAGCCTTTCATCACTATCTAAAACTTCAGATTTTGTTTCTCCTACTATAAGATCCATTTTCGAATATTGTTTTTCTGTTACAGATAGTAACTGCACTAATCCTTCCGGTGGGCTGTTTTTATGCACACTATCAACAATTCCTTTTACCGCGCTTCCGTTTAATGCAATCTTACAGTAAACTGACTCCTGTAACATAAGAAATCCATTTTTCAGCAAAAATTTCCGAAACTTTGTATATTCCCTCCGTTGTTCCGCAGTAACCATGGGAAGATCAAAAAATACTAATACCCTCATAAACCTATAACTCAAATTGATAAAATCGGATCAGAGCACTGTCATTTTCATTTAACGCGTCAAACACACTTTTACAATATATTTTAATTGCATTATTTACATACTGTTTTTTTCCGTCTATTACAACTTCCTGATTTAAAACATTTACAAGGCGCATCTTTTCTTCCTGAGTAAACTCTGTTACAGCCATACCCACAACCTCGCGATCAACCAGAATGCGAAACGGTTCCATTAGATCCGACGCAAAATTAAACTGATTAAACATATTATCATGAAGCAATCCAAGCTGTGTAATATATCCTCCTGCAACAATTTCCCTTGTAAATGCAGATAAAATAATACTGTATCCGTAGTTCAGTGCCGCATTTATCGCACAATCTTCAGTTCTGGTAAATGCAAGACCAAACAGTGCATTAAAATATACCTTTGCAGCATGTCCCTCTCTATTTGTCTCATCATTCCAGCAAATTTCATTTAAATATCCCTGCAGTACTCCCGATTCCTCCTTTCCCAAATATTCCAACAGTTCCTTTTGCTTACGTATTTTTTCTGTTACAATTTCTGTCCATACAGCATCCTTGATATTTCGACTCCATAGAACCTGCTTTCGCACTTTGTTACTGGTGTCATGACTTCCATAATAGCCAATTAACTCCGAAGAAGGATTTCTCTTTTCATCACAAAAAATCACCTTTATCTTCTTTTTTGTCAATTCCGCTAATAAACTTGTTGTAATTGACACCGCTGTAGATTCAATTAAAACCGTCGATATCTCTCCCAGATGAATTTTTGTCACTTCCTCATTACGTACTACCATATATCCTAATTGATAATCCAATTTTGCACGTTTAGAAATGACAACAATCCGCCAGCTCATAATTTCTGCAGATCAATCACCTGCTCATAAATACCTGTTGGTGACTGATTGATCATACAAATATTCTTACATTTTGTTATATTGCTGTTTAACACTAAGATTCCTGCTTTTCCGGGACCTTCAATTAACTTCAAATCTGACGCTACACTCTGGCACTGGAACATATGTAAAATTTCATAAAGCACAAGACATTTCTCTTCTATCCGAAGTTCATCAAACTTCACTTTTTTCGAAGATAATGTTTTGGCCTGCTCTCCTAATCTGTTTCCATAAACTGAATTCTGCAATTTGTACAAAAATGTATTATATAATTTGTCTAGCATCTCTTCATTCAATTTATCCGATTCGTAAATCTTAATTTCTTTATTTTCTTTTCTTCGATTTACAAATTTAACTACTTTCTTTAAAGTTGCTTCATCTTCTGTTGAAAGTATCAATTGATTGGCACATTTAAAAAGCAACTGATTACCTGTTCTACCTGACAACCACATAAAAAATCCATCAACTCGGAACAAAGAATCTATTTTAATTTTATCAAGTAACACTATCGGATTAATTAATTTCCTTTGCTCTTGAAGATAATTTTCCAATGCTTCCCTGTTATTTTCCAACTGCTTTTTCAGCCTAATAGGCACATATTCAATTGTTCTCTTTTTCTTTCCTTTCTTTTCATCCGATTCTACTAATACAAAGTAAGCACCCGCTTCTTTATTATATCCGCCATATTTCTCAATATCACACAGTCTCTCATCACTGCCTTTAACCGGCACTTGTCCTTTTCCTTTCTTCATGAGCTGCTGATCGAATAATCCACCTGTAGCCTCATGGACTCTGCGTGTAACCAGAATATTATTCTTTTTCATAATGTTCCGGACAGTTCCAATCGTACCATTTTCTCCGGAAATCCAGGCAATTTCTCCATTTCTTTCTACTTCGCCATACGTAAACAATTTTTTAAGGTTATAGCTTCTGTTTGAATGATTTTCAATAAAATTCACCGGACTTTTTGTAAATTTTATCAGGTAAGTATTTCCAACAACTACATTAAGATAAGCATCTTTAGCATGATGTAGATCATTCATATCTCTTACCTTAATAAAATTAAATTTATGTCGAAATTCAGAAACTGTTCGTGCCTTCACATAGACGATCTCTGTATCCGGCATAGCCTGTTTCAATATACTGGCTACAACCTTTGTGGTCTGTCGGTTTTCTACCAGCTGTCTAGAAATAAAACCTGCCAGCTCTGCTGGCTCAAATTCTGTAGCACGTGTCAGACGTTTATATTTCTCCTCTGAAATAAATCCGGCATTTTTTAATGCTTTCCAAAATCCCCTACATTTTTCCCGTATGTCAGCCTGAATTGGATACAAATCCGTCTTTTCCAAATTCAGAATTCTTTTTACAAGCACACGATTGTCAATACTATCATCCATAGTTTTCGACTGGGGATAAATATGATCTATATCATATTTTTGATTATTCCACAATTCATCCAGATCTATCGGCTGTCCAGTATACATACATCTTCCCATTTGTGTATAATACAAAAATAGCCTGTCACTTCTTAAATCAGCTTCCTGACATTTTTCCAGTTTGCTCTGCAGATTTTCATCATACAGTTCTTTTTCATATTTACTGCAGTATTTGTAAAGATCCAGTAGTCTCTTCTTTCTGGATTCTGTTCTTCCACTATTCGTTTTTTCCTTTGCCACTTCCACAAAAACTCTCTTTGGCGGCGTTTTCTGTATTTTGCAGATTTCTTTTACAATCAACAATGCCTGCCATACCTGACGTTTTACAGATGGAGAAATACACAATTCTTTGATCGTCTCATATGAAATTTCTCTGTTTTCTAATTCTCCATTTTCTTTTTCTACTTCTTTTCTGAACTCATATTTAGCCCCCAATAACTGTGAAAGATTATCCTGCGTTTCCCAAAGTGCCCTTATAATCGTCCACATTTCTCCGCCCTGTGCTGAAATTACAATTCCATTTAAAAATTTTCTTGATAATCTTCCCCAGCCTTGATATGATAAACTACTTAATCCTTCTTTCTGCTTATCTGTTAACTGTGGGCATATCTTCCCGATTCGTTTTCTTAATAATGTACGTGCGTCACCAAACAACGTAACATTTAGAATAATTTCTTCTTTTTCCTTTTCGCTCAGATTCAGCCCCGTTACTTTTTCCTTAAAATCATGATAAGCAGTCAATGAACTTTTGAAATCACCATCTATTCCTGTGATAATCGTATTTTCATTAATTTTTCCTTCTGTCAGTAAATACCTTTTTAATTTTTTCTGTGTAACTTTACGATATCTCTGAAATACATCTTCATATATTTTCTGTTTCAATTCTACTGATAGTAATTCACCATTCAGGCGAACATTATTAAGTTCATTCAATACTTCAAATTTACTATATAAAAGAGAATATTTCGGAAGCACATCTTCATGAATAAGATATGTGCATTTATTTGTCATCCGGCGGATAAATCTTTCCGCACTGACCTCCTCATCTACCATCTCTTTAAAATTCCAAGGATAAATCTTTCCCTCTTTTCTTTTTACCCAGTTTGTTGTTTTTCCATCTACTGAAATTCCATTTAAAGGGCCTACATAATAAGGTACTCTGAAGGTGAAAATCTGGCGAATTTTATCTCCTTCTCTTTTCAACAACGGAATTCGTTCCTGCAAATTTGTTATAATTGCATTCAACTCATATAAGTGTATCTGGTAAGGAATTACACTATTTGCTCCTGTCGATTGCTTCGGCAAAAAATTTCCGGTTTCTAATTCTTTCTTCAACCACTCCGTTTTCTCAGGATCATTTATACGTTCAATTACACTCTTTTTCAGATATGCGTAAAAATCTTCCTTTGTACATTTTTTTCCTTCAAAATCTTTCTTTTTTCCATCTATGTTTGCAGTTCCTATATACGCACAATAATTTTTGTATTTTCCACTTGTATCTGTAAATATTTCTTTATATGCTTCTGTTGAAATATTTTTTTTCACTAACTCTTTCAAACGTTGCAAATCGTTATGATGTTTTTCATATAATGCAACCTTTGCTTCTGAAATAGAAGAACATTTGCCCAAAATATCTGCAAGTGCGGCCCAGTCGTATACAGCCTTTGCACTTTCAATAATGCAATATCTCTCATTCAAATTATTTTGTATTTCAATCTCATAATCATCGAATCCTGCATCCGCAAAGGAAATCTTCGGTCTCTCTGTTTCATCCAAAGATTTATCATTGTAAATATTACTTAACTTTACGGTGCATCCTGATATCAAAGCCAGAAGCTCCTTTTCTTCTACACGTGTACCCTTAAGTAATTTAACGAGGGTTGATTTTTTAGCTGACCTTGTTAAGTTAACATTTTTCAATGTATTTTCTATATCATTATAGGTTTCTTCCGTAATTTCTCCGTCAAATCCCATTTCTTCGTTTCTTATTACTTCAAGAAACTGATCAAACGTCGTTCTGAATTCTCTTATCTCTTCAATACTCCCATTTAACAGAAAATGTCCTCTATGCTTCATCATATGCTGAAATGCCAGATAAACTAGTCGAATATCTGGTGTTTCTTCTGTAGCCATGAGATATTTTCTCAAATGATAGATCGTCGGAAATTTTTCATGATATTCTTTATCCGTAAAATCTTTGTCTATAAATAATGAATACGGCATCTCCAGGCAATTTCCGTTCTCATCCTGTTTATCTTCTGCCCAGTATCGGCTTTCTTTCATACGTCTGAAAAATCCCGAATCCTTCGTATTGATTTCCTCTGCAAAGATTTCCTGAAGCCATTCAATTCTCTGATTTCTTCTTTTTAATCTTCTTCGAGCTGTACGATTAATTCTTCGATCTTCAGCTGTATTTGCAGCCTCAAACAGCCTGGTTCCCCACAAAGCTTTTCCATGTGCACGTAAGATATGATATTGATCATCTGTAACCGCCCAACCAACAGATCCACTTCCCATATCTAACCCTAAATAGTAATCCTTCTCCATAATTATCTCCCGTCAAGTTTTTTGTTTAATTGTATCATATTTTTATTAAAAAGTAAAGTTATTAAATCTTATTATTAAATATTTTTAAGTATAAAAATTCACTTGATATTTTTGGTGATTTAGCGTAAAATGTAAGGCAAAGGCCAGTATATAAATTTATTTGTAATATAAAATGAAAGGACGATTTTTATGTCACAAAATCCTGTAGTTACTATTGAGATGGAGAACGGCTCTGTTATTAAAGCCGAGCTTTATCCCGAAATTGCACCAAATACAGTTAATAATTTTCTTAGCCTTGTAAATAATGGCTATTATGACGGACTTACTTTTCACAGAGTTATTTACGGTTTTATGATTCAGGGCGGTTGTCCTGATGGAACAGGTATGGGTGGCCCCGGTTACTCAATTAAAGGCGAATTTGCTGTTAACGGCTTTGAAAATAACCTCAAGCACACAGAGGGCGTACTTTCTATGGCTCGTTCAATGATGCCTGACTCTGCAGGTTCACAGTTCTTTATTATGCATAAAAATGCTCCTCATCTTGACGGACAGTATGCAGCATTCGGTAAAGTAATTGAGGGTATGGATGTTGTAAACCGGATTGCCGAGTGCGATACTGACTTTGCAGATAAACCTCTTGACGCACAGGTTATGAAAAAGGTGACAGCCGAAACATTCGGTGTTGAGTATCCTGAACCTGAAAAGTGCTGACGAATATACATTATACATAGAAAGGAAATCACTATGAATGTTTTGCTGACCGGTGGCGCAGGCTACATTGGTACACATACTTGTATTGAACTTATAAATGCAGGCCATACTGTAGTAGTTGCGGATAATTTTTCAAACAGTTCTCCAAAAGCTATTGAGAGGGTAGAGGAGATTACAGGCAAAAAAATTCCGCTTTACAACATTGATGTTTGCGATGTTGAGGCTTTGGACAAACTTTTTGCCGAAAATAAAATTGATGCAGTAATTCACTTTGCAGGTCTTAAGGCAGTAGGCGAGAGTTGCGAAATTCCTGTAGCTTACTACAGAAACAATCTTGATTCAACGCTTGCTTTGCTTGAGGTTATGAAGAAATATTCAGTAGCAAACTTTGTATTCAGCTCATCCGCTACTGTATATGGTATTCCAAAGAGTGTTCCGCTTGTTGAAACAATGCCTACAGGCTGTACAAACCCTTACGGTTGGACAAAGCTTATGAATGAGCAGATTCTTACAGACGCAGCAAAGGCTGACAGCAACCTTTCCGTAGTTCTTTTAAGATATTTCAATCCGATCGGTGCTCACGAAAGCGGTAGAATCGGCGAAAATCCTAACGGTATTCCAAACAACCTTATGCCTTATATTACACAGGTTGCTGCAGGCAGACTTAAAAGACTCGGTGTGTTTGGTAATGACTATCCTACACATGACGGCACAGGCGTAAGAGATTATATCCATGTTGTGGATCTTGCAAAAGGTCATGTAAAAGCTATTGATTATGCCGAACAGCACAAGGGCACAGAGATATTTAACCTTGGCACAGGTACAGGCTACAGCGTACTTGATATTGTTAAGGCATTCAGCAAGGTTAATAATATTGAAATTCCTTATGATATAAAGCCGAGAAGAGCGGGCGATATAGCAGAATGTTACGCCGATCCGACAAAAGCATATGAAATTCTCGGTTGGAAAGCCGAAAAAAATCTTGAAGATATGTGCCGTGACTCTTGGAACTGGCAATCTCATAATATTAATGGTTACGAATGACCGAAAAAACAATCTTGTTTTTGTGCAATTAACCAAAATAACACAAATTTATAAAAATAACTCTCCAAAGTGTCAAAATCATTTGACTTTTTGGGAGTTTATATTATATAATAGAATAGCTTATAGAAGCATTATTATTAAAGGAGGAAAAAGAAAATGTTCAAAAAAGCATTAAGCCTTGTTGTCTCTCTGATGCTTATGGTAACTTCATTGTCATTTGCAGCAATTTCAGTTTCTGCTGCAGATACAACATATGTAGTTGCCGGCGCAGAAGAACTTTGCGGCGTTTTATGGAAGGGCAGCCCAGAAGAAGCTCCTGCAAATGTTATGACAGACAATGGCGACGGTACTTACACAAAAGTATTTACCAATGTTCAGCCGGCATCAGGTCTTACACTTAAGGTTGTAGAAAATGGTGCTGACGGTTCACAGAACTGGATTGGCGACGCAACAGGCAATAACATTACATTTAATGTAACTGCTGCAAGTGATGTAACAGTAAAATTTGATTCTTCTACTAAAGAAATCACTGTTACAGGCGACGGCGTTCAGTTTGTAACAAATCTCGATATCAAGAGCATCAATGCTGTTGGTAACGGCGATCCTGAAGATGCAGCTTGGTTAAACGGTGCAGCTTGGGATCCTGCAGCTAACCCTATGACAGAAGTTTCAGAAAAAGTTTATGAGATTACATTCAAGAATGTAACTAAGTTCGACAACTATCAGGTTAAGTTTGCCGCTAACGGCGGATGGACTGACAGTTGGGGCAGTGCAGCGGAAAACTTCACACCTGAATCAGGCGTAGAGTTTGACGCAGCATATAACGGAGAGAACCTTACCGTTAATGTTCCTTATGAATTTGCTGATGTAACACTCAAGCTCGACCTTACAAACTTCGACTATGCTACAAAGGCCGGTGCTAAGGCAACCGTTACAGTAACTGAAGTGTCAACTCCTGCTGAAACAACAGAAGTTGCTACAACAGAAGCAACAACTGCTCCTGCTACACAGGCAACAGCTGCTCCGGAGAAAGCACCTCTTACAGTAAATGCAACATCTAATGTATTCTCAACAGCAAAAGCAGAATACAACAGCGAAACAAAGCAGGTAACAGTATGCTACTATCTTGGTACAAATTGTGACCTTGTAAACCTCGAATGGTACTTCACATATGACAGTAACATATTTGAGGTAAACAACAAGAACAACCTTGATTCAACAGGTAAGAAACTTGGTATTATGCCACAGATTACAAGCAGTTCTGTAATCAACACAAGTATCCCCGGCAAGGTAAACGCCAACTCTTCTGACCTTGGCCTTTACACAATTGATGCAAAGGTTCCGTTTATTAAGATTGTTTTAGATGTAAAGGGTAATCCTGAAAATGTTGAAACAAATGTAAACCTTAATGTAAGAGTTCTTACAAAGGGCGAAATGGACTTTAATACAATGAGAGTTGATCCTGATACAATGGTATCATTCGTACTGGAGTATAAAATAGTAGATCCTTCATATATTGTTTCTGCTGAAACAAAACTCACAGAGTCAACATTTGTTCCATCGACAGAGTCAACAGAAGCTCCTGAAACAACAGTTCCAGAAACAACAGTTCCTGAAACTACAGTTCCGGAAACAACAGTTCCTGAAACTACAGAAGAAGTTCCTGCTGGTGCTCTTACTGTAAATGCTACTTCTAACTTATTCCCTGCATCATCTAATGTTGTTGCAGGTGACGAAGAGTATGTAACAGTAACTTATTACTTTGAGTCAGAGAAGAATGTTCTTAACGCAGACTTCAACCTTACTTATGACCCAACAATGCTCGCTCTTGACAGTGTTATGACTCCTTACACAAACGGTGTAGTAGTAAACTCTGCAACAGCAGGCAAGGTTTATGGTAATATGTCAAGCCTTGAGCTTTACAATTTCAACCAGAAGACACCATTTGTTTCAGTTGTATTCAAGAAACTTGGTCTTGGCGAAACAGATGTAAACCTCACAGTTGATAACCTTACACTCTCACTTGCAAACGCTGAGGGCGTAACAGACGAGGCTCAGGAAGAGGGTCTTGTAAGAGATGGCGTTCTTGCTGAAACATCAACAAAATATTCAGTTGAAACTGAAATTCAGGCAGGTAAAGTTACACCTGTTGTTCCAACAACAGCTGAACCAACAACAGCTCCTGCTCCTGCAGGTTCAACATATGTTGTAGCAGGTTCAGAAGAACTTTGCGGTGTTTTATGGAAGGGTAGCCCGGAAGAAGCTCCTGAAAATGTTATGACAGATAACGGCGACGGTACATACACTAAGGTATTTACCAATGTTCAGATTGCTGATTCACTTCAGATTAAGGTTGTAGAAAATACAGCTGATGGCGGTCAGAATTGGATCGGTGATAACGGCGGAGACAACAATATAACCTTTAATGTTCTTGCCGCTTGTGATGTAACAGTTACATATGACAGCAATACACGCAAAATCACTGTTTCAGGTGACGGTGTTCAGATCGTTTCTGATATTGAAATCAAAAGCATGCATGCTGTTGGTAACGGTGACCCTGATGATGAATCATGGTTAAACGGCGTAGCTTGGGATCCAACAGCTAATGAGATGGAGCAGGTTGCAGATAAGGTTTATGAGATTACATATCACAATGTACCTGAGTTTGACAACTACCAGGTTAAGTTCGCAGCTAACGGCACATGGGCTGACAGCTGGGGCGGTGCAGAAGAGAACTTCACACCTGAATCCGGCGTTGCATTTGACGCTGTATACAACGGTCAGAACCTCACTGTAAATGTACCATATGAATTTGCTGATGTAACACTCAGAATTGACCTTTCAAACTTCAACTATGCTACAAAGCTTGGCGCAGTTGCTACAGTAACTGTAACAGAAGCTTCTCAAGTACCAACAACAGCTCCTGAAACAACAGTTCCGGCAACAACAGTTCCTGAAACAACAGTTCCAGCAACAACAGTTCCGGCAACAACAGTTCCTGCAACAACAATTGCACAGAATACAACAACACCTAATACAACTCTTGCTCCTGCAACAGAAGATGCAACATCTTCAACAGGCGCAACAGTTAAGCCGGGTACAGCCGATACAGCTAACAACGGTAACAATGGCAACAATACAGCCAATAACAACAACGGTACAGTTAAGACAGGTAATGCTTCTATGGCAGCAGTTATCCTCCTTGTACTTGTATCAGCTACCGGTGTAGTTTACTTTACCCGCAAGAAGGTTAAATAATCTTTTATAAGCATTAATAAAACTTAGTTTTTTTCACCCTCTGAGAAATCAGGGGGTGTTTTTTGTTTATAATTCAGAAGTCTAAATTATGATTTAGCAAATTGTTTCGGCAAGTAATTATAAAAGTTTGGTCGACCTTTTCAAAGGTCGTGGGTGTGGGCAAAG
>OLPZ01001974.1_pt1 | contig 12564 bp, 13 predicted proteins | sample 1672711 | NCBI WGS metagenome assembly OLPZ01 (sample SAMEA3136716, study PRJEB25190) | human gut metagenome
CTCTTCGACGAGGAAATCCTACTCAAAGGCCTCGATGTCTACAAACGATTACTTTTGCTTGGTTAATTGACGTGGACGTTTGTTCTCGAAAGTACGAACAAATGTACGCTATAATAGGGATGTAACTCTATAGAAACGTTTGACGTTATTAACGTAAGGCGATACTATGATTGCATCATATAAAGATGAAGACACTGAACGCTTTGCAATGGGTGTGCGGATTAGGAAGTTCATTCCTTTTGAGCGGGTCGCCTTGAGGAAGATTCGCCAACTGCAGATCTGCGCTTCGCTTGATGATCTTCGCGTTCCGCCAGGCAATCGTCTTGAAGCGTTGAAGGGCGATCGCGCCGGTCAATATAGTATCCGTGTCAATGAGCGCTATCGGGTCTGTTTTGAGTGGAGACAGGGGATGGCTTGGAATGTTGAAATCGTCGATTATCACAAGTGACAAAACTGATGCTGGCTTGTTGTCGCCGGTGGCCCCCGGCGAGCTTCTCAAAGAGGAATTTCTTGTCCCTATGGGTATTTCTCAATATCGCCTTGCTAAGGAGACCGGGATTCCGGCTCAGCGTATTGGGCAGATTATTTTGGGAAGGCGTCGTGTTACGGCTGACACCGATCTTCGTCTTTGCCGCTACTTTGGCCTGACGGATGGCTATTGGCTTCGAGCCCAGATGGCGTTTGATCTCGAGGCAGAGAAGAGGCGCATCGAACCGGAACTGGATAAGATCGTTCCCGTTCAGCAGGCCGTTGCGTTGTAGCGCTCAAAGATGTTGAGGTTGGAGTGACGATGGAACGACGCCGGCAGTCTGCCGTGTTTAGTCCTGGTGGGTGTGGGTGCGGCTTGCTGCTACTTCCGGTTATTGCTGTGAGCATTGGCGTGATGTTTGCGCTTGCTGGACTGGCGGCAGCGGCACTTGTGCTGTTGATTGTGGCCATTGGCGTGACGATTTGGCTATGTCGTTCTCGCGAGCAACGTCGCACCGACGGCAAGACCAATGTCGGATGGGCCTTCTTTTTGGTTGTTGCCTACCTATTGAGCATCAGTTATCTGGCGTTCTTTATCTTGTTGCTTGTGAGCACCTTTACCGGGGAATCCGTCACGGTGGGGTAGGCTTCGATTGCCTTTTTGAGGATGAACCGAAAAGGGGCCGGATGGGCACTTTGCCTATCCGGCCCCTTTCGCTCGGTAGTCAATTCGGTCTCTTACTCGGCTGCCTCGCGGCGAGCGACCTCGTCGATCAAGATGGCATCGCCGTGCTTGGCGGCGGCAATGCTCGCGGCCATAATCATGCCCATTGCCGTGATGTAGGCGAAGAGCATCGACGGCGCCACGTCCATAACGATGCCGGAGAGAATCGGCGTCGCCACCTGAGCCGCCATGCTCACGGTGTAGTAGTAACCGGAGTAGCGGCCCACGCTTTGGGAGCTGCAACACTCCAGAATCATCGTGTACACGCACAGGTCCACGCCGCCCAGCGCGACGCCCATCAACAAAAAGACGCCGTACAACACGGGCGAGAAACCGGGTGCCAGCCAAAGAAGCGCGGGGCACAAAACCATGATGACGGCGGTGCCCAGGGCGACCTTTTTGCGGCCGATTTTGAGCGAAAGGTTTGCCAGGGGTACGTAGCTTAGCAGCGCGCCTGCAATCGTCACGATATTGATGATGGCATAGGAACCGCCCTCCATGCCGTAGAACAAATCGGCATAACGGCTGATATTGGTGGTCATGGCGTTATAGCTCATGTAGTAGAAAAACGTTGCAGCGAGCAGCATGATGATGGAGCGGCGTACGCCGGCGTCTGCAACGCGATCTTTACCGCCGGCCTCGGGGGAGTCATCTTTGTCAATCTGGTCCTCGTCGATGCCCATGGACAGCGATTTCTCGCGCATCTTTTCGACGAGGGCGGGCTCACGGACAAAGATGCCGTAGACAACGGCTGACACGAGGATAAAGGCGGCCTGCAAGATAAAGAGCGGAAGATAATCAGGTTTGTCGGCCTTGGGAACCATGACCGAGATGGCGACGAGCATAAGACCCGTTCCCGCATAGCCGACGATCTTTTCGATTGAGTCCGCCTTGGTTCGAAGTGGGCGAGGCGTAATATCGGCCACAATGGCAACCGTCATGGTGCGGTAGGCGCATATTGCCAAAAGCGTGAGGATAATCGCGCCAATGAGCAGAGGTAGGCTGCCCATGTTGTTGGCGATCGCGATGAGCGGGACGGAGAGCATTGCCACCGCGGAGCCGCCCAAGATAAAGGGCGTTCGACGCCCGAGTTTGCTTGCGCAGCGGTCCGAGAGGATGCCAAAGAGCGGAAGCAGGAACAGGCCAAAGACATTATCGATGGCCATGATCGCGCCGGTGAGCGAGTTGGATAGGCCAAAGGTCCCTGTGAGCATCTTGGGAACGATGCCGTCGTAGACCTGCCAAAAGCTGATCATGCCCATAAAGGGTAGGGAGGCGAGGGCGACGGCCTTGGTGTCGAGCCGGGCCGCCCGCTTAAGATTTGGTTGGGTCATGCTGGTTCTCCTGGTCGGTAAAAGCGGGGAGGGGCGATGTCGGCCCTCCCGTCCTACAGTTGTCCAAGGTTGGCGAGAAACGCCACATAGAATTCGATACCGCGCTTGTAGACGTCGACGCCGATGCGTTCGTTGGCGGCATGGATGAGCTTGCGCGCCTCACCCGAGTAGATAAAGCCGCAGAAGCGGTAGACGCGATCGCAGATCTCGTTGAACTCGCGCGAGTCGGTGCAGGAGTTCTGCACGTAGGGGGCAAAGCCGGCCTCGGGATAGACACCAGACACGCAGCGATGGATGTAGTTAAAGGCGGCATCGTCTTCGTAGGGCGAGATGGGTGCGGGCTCGGTGTAAGGGATCGCCTCGTTGATTTCGACGGTGACATGGTCGGGGCTTACGCCCGAGGCGCGGCACTGCTGAGCGGCGAGCCTGCGAGCGCGCTCAACGGCATCGGCGATGGTCTCGAACGGAGCGATGCGCACGTTGAAGTTGGCGCGAGCAACTGGTGGCAGCACGTTGTGCGCGTTGGAGCCTTCGAGCTGCGTGAGCGCATAGGTTGTGCGCAGCATGGCCGAGGTCTCGGGGCTGGCGGCCATGATCTTGGTAACCGCGGGGCGCGTGAGCCACAGGTTGCCAAAGATTGCCTGATACGTCGCGCTGCTACGGGCACCCAGCTCGGTCAGAGTGGCCTCGACGGCGGGCGTGAGCTGCGGCTTGCCGGGGTTGGCCGAGATAGTTTCGCATACACGGCAGAGAAGACGGCAGGCATCGTTTGCCGCAGGCGTAGAGGCATGGCCGCCGTCGGCGCGCGCCGTGACGGTAAGGTCGACGTGGCCCTTCTCGGACACGCCTACCATGGCAACGGGCTCGGTGACGCCGAGCGGGGCGTCGGTTGCCACTGCGCCACCCTCATCGAGCACCATATGGGGATGGATGTTATGCTCGCGAAGCCACTGCACTGCATGGGTTGCAGTAGGTGCGGCGATTTCCTCGCCATCGCTCGAGAAGAACCAGACATCGCGCGGGGGAACAAAGCCCTGGGCAATCAAATGCTCGGCGGCCTCGAAGAAAGCCGAGACGATGCACTTGGTGTCGAGTGATCCGCGGGCCCAGATCTCGCCGTCGAAGATCTCGGCTCCAAAGGGATCGTGCTTCCAGTCTTGGCCCTCGACGGGCACGACGTCCTGATGCGCCATCATGACGATGGGGTCCAAGGCGGAATCGGCGCCAGGCCAACGCAGGAGCATGCCAAAGTCGTCGACGCGTGTGAGCTCGGCGACTTTAAAGAAATGCGGATAAAGTCGCTGAAGCGTGGGAATCCACTGGCTGAAGGGCTCATCGTCGCGCTCGGCGATGTTCTCACGCGAAACGGTGGGGATGCGCAGCAATTCGCAAAAGCGCTCGACGGCTGCCTCGTCTGCCTTGTAGGTGCCTGCATCAAGAGGCGCGCCCTGTGCGACCGATACCGATGCTCCCATGGTGGGACTCCTTTCGTGTTGTATATCGAATACGTCAAGATTATCGCCCGCACCGCGCGTGGGAAATGGCGAAACACGTTGTTCATCTGCGGGCGGCGGGTCGGATAGCCTTAGCCGACGATGACCGTGCCGTCTTCGGTCACGGTGATGGCGTCTCCCGTCGACACAGCATCGAGAAACTCATCGCCCAGGTTGTCAATGGTGGGCATGGGGGTGTCGGTCCATACACCCGAGAGGATCGCGCCAGCGGCGGCAAGGCTGTCAATGGGTTTGGAAAACAGCAGGCATGCGGGTTGGCGCCCCATTTTGGTGGCGCAGAAGAGCACCATGCCGCCTGTGGTGGAGCCGATAGTCTGCGGAAGACACAAGGCACATCCCGCCAAAGGTTTGCCGTACAAGTCGGGATTGTTTTGGTCGGAACACGTGGCCTTTTTGTCGCCAAACATCAGTGCCTTCTGAAACGATGCGAGTGTGTTGAGCCCTCCGTGAGAGACAAGTGCCTTGGCGTGGGCAGTTCCGGGGACAACGACGCGGCCGTGAAAGATTTTTTCCATGAGGAGTCGCCTTCCTATTTGATTGGTTTTCCGGTGGTGACGTAGGCGAGCACCTCGTCGTCGGTGTAGTAGCGCGATGCCGAGTACGTACGCAACTTGTTGGAGTTGGTGATGATGGGCATGCTGCCGCACAGCGGGTTGTTGGTGTACATAAGCGGGCAGATGCTCGAGACGACGGCACCGGTAGTCGAGAGGCGTCTGTATGCCGCAGTCTTGCGGAAGGCGTCTGCCACGGATGGGGCGGCGGTCAGTACAGTGGGTACTTGCACGCGGCACTTGCCGGAGGCGCTCAGCCCATCGCAGATGGCGTCTGCCCAATGGGCGAGTTGTGCAGACGAGAGGTGGGGGCAGCCGATGAAGGCAAGCTTGGGGTGCGCGCCCGGGTTCTTCCACATAACGGGGTAGCTCGAGCGGATGCGTTCCAGCTCGGCGTCGTCAATGCGATAGATTTGGGCGTCTGGTGCTATGAGGTGTTCGCCTTGTTCGACGGCCTCGGGCGTGATGCCGTCCACGTGGTAGAGCCCGACAGCGCCGTTCGATGCGCTGGCGGCGCCCATGTCCTTAAGGTAGTCCTGCGTGCCGGGTGTGAGTTCGCGGCCAAGCCAGCGGTCGAGGCCTTTAATGTAAGGGACGTCTTCCATCACCTTCATGCCAATGGCGCTGCCAAGCACTTGCGCTTCGGGCATGCGCTTACAATCGACTTCGATGATCCAGGTCGCCTTGCGGCCCTCATCGGTGAGCAGGCCGAATTCCGGGACAAAGCCGGCAATTGAGCCGAACATCTCGATGATGCCGGAGTTGCGATTGCAGCGAGCGCCCAGCACGGAGTTGGCAAAGACCACGGCGCTGCTTTCTGCCCAGCTTAGGATGTCGCCACGCCGAGGTCGATTGCCAACCTCGGGCTGGTAACAGGTGCAGGTGAAAGCATCGTTGTCCAATAGGCCCATGCTGCGCAGCTGTGCCTCATAATCGTCTTGTTTGGAATACATAATCTTGAACAGCAGCTTTTGCAGCGGGTTGGCCGGGACGGCGGGGTCGAGGGGCCTCGGGTCGACCGAGAATGACTGACCGGACAGGGCGCCGTCTTTCAGCAGCTCATCCATAAGGTCATAGACTGGACCGAGCATGGAGAGGCCAAAACTTGTGACAAGATGACCGTTTGCGCCGGTCACGGGAACCATACGCTCGGCGCCAAAGCATTCGCCGTACATAACGAGGGTCTTGACCACTTTGGCCATGGCGGGGCCCTTGGCGCCGTCGAGCAGGGCTTGTTGTTGGGAGGTCAGGTTCATCTGTGAGCCCATCCTTTCGTGTTAGATATTGGTGCCGAGTCGGTATGCCGCACGGACCGCTTCGAGCACACGACCGGGTGCAAACCCATCGCCGATGTTATGCAGCTCGTCTGCGGCGTGCGTCTGCTGCAGTTTGTAGAACAGCGCGTCGTCGGGGTGTCCGCCGCAGGCAATGATTACCAGGTCGCAGGTTAGCTCGAGTGACTTCCAGTCGTTGCCGATTTTGGGTGCAAGCGGGTTTTCGACGTTCTCGGGCAAGACCGGTGACCACGAGACGTAGGGGTCGGGAACGTTTTTGTGGCAGTTGCGACTCAAGTGGAGACGCGCACACCTCGATAGGGTTTCAGGCTCGCGTTTACCGTCGACCTCCGCGCGCTCGACGCGTGTCATATTGAGGAGCCGCACATTGCGTCCCCTGAGCGCATGGAGTAGGTGGCCACGATTTGCCGTGCAGGCGCCCTGCATCATGTGAGGTAGCATTTCAATTACGCTGACCTGTGGTATGCCGTGTTCGACGGTGAGCCATTGGGCAACCTCGCAGCCCACGGCCCCTCCGCCAATGATGGCGACGGTTTTGGCGTTGCCAAGCAGCGCGGGTTGGCGCAGTAGCTGCGTTGCCTGCACGGCATGGCCCGATGCTGCAAGCTCCGTAAGACCGGGGATGGGCGGTATCGCATTGGAAGTGCCTGTCGCGCACACGATTGCGTCGAAGTCTGCTTTTGCAAGATCTTTGGCGCGTGCTGCCCGTCCAAGTTCGAGTGTCAGGTTCCCGTTGGGTTTTTCTGCCTGCTCGCGCACCTGTCGAACAAGATATGATCGGTAGTTATCGAGGTCGAACTTGATCCGGGCGGCGCTGGCGGAGAGGAGTTTTCCTCCAAGTTCATCTTCGGCGTCGATGAGCTTTACGTTGTGGCCACGACGCGCGGCGATTAGCGCACAGACCATCCCGGCGGGTCCGGCTCCTATCACCGCTATGCGTTTGGGTTCTATGGTGGGAGCGGGTGTCTGGGGCATGAGGTATTCAAAGCTGCAGCGTGGATTGACGGCACACTGCGGATGGCCCCCTTCGACAAACTCGTTGAGGCATCCTTCCTGGCATCCGATGCAGGGGCGAATATCTGCCACGCGACCGGCGTACGCCTTGTTGGGCCACTCGGGATCCGCAAGCAGCGGGCGTCCGAGCATGATCATATCGGCGTCGCCATTGCGAAGGGCGCGTTCGGCAATGTCGGGGTAGCCCAACTTACCCACCGCGACAACGGGCACGGGAAGGCCGGCATTGGAGCGGATATTGTCGGCGGCAAAGCGCTCTCGAACGGCGCGCGCCACGGGAACGAAGCAGCCTGCGGGCATGCTCGCAGGCGGGTGGGGCATCCACCAGTTGTCATAGCAACCAAGGTCGACGTCAAAGATGTCTACTCCCGCCGCCACGAGCTCTTCCATATAACCCAGGGTCTGTTCGACTGTGCGGCCGCCGCGCATGCGTCCCAGATAGGTCGAATTCATGACCTGCTCGTCATAGGTTTCCTCGAGTGCAAGCGAAAGGTCGATGCGGTACATGATGGGGTAGTCGGGCCCAACGCGGCGACGGATTTCTTTGATCATATCGAGGCCAAACTGACGCCAATCGGCATAACGTCCGAGCTTGCGATGGTTAAAGGCGGGGTTTCCGAGCTGCTCGATAAGATAACCCTCGTGCCCGTGCAAATAGACGCCATCGATGCCCATGGCATGAGCATCGGCCGCCGCTTGGCCGATATTGTTTACGATACGGCGCAGCTTTTGGTCCGAGAGGCGCATGCATGGAATGGCGGGGATGTAGTAGTTAGGCAAGAAACTCGCCGAGACCGGAAACTTCTTTTGCGTGATGAGGCATTGCGGGTTGCCCACGCGGCCGAGTCCGGCCGTAAGCTGGACAAAAATGCGCGATCCGAAGGCATGGACACCTTGGGCAAGGTCGCGCCAGCCTGCCATAACGGTTCGGCTTCGATCGATGCGCGGGAAATAGGTGAGCTTGTCCAGCTCGGTGACCGTGGTATCGATGCCGTGGCTTACCGGTACGAGTCCTGTTGTGATGAGGCCGCAGCCGCCTTTGGCGCGGGCGAAAAAGTACTGCAGCATCATGTCACTGGGGCGGCCAGTTTCCTCGCACATGTCGATATTGCCCATCGGTGCCATGACAATGCGGTTTTTGACGGTGAGCTTGTTAATTTTGATGGGAGAGAAGAGCTTGTCAAAAGGATAGAGCTCTTGTGTCATGCGGGACGATCCGCAACCGGAATTTTTGGCGGGCCAGCTGTCGAATGAGTCGACGAGTTGCTGCACCAGTACGTCTTTTCCCAATGAGGTTCCTTTCAGATGTTGACAAGGTAACAAAGCAGTTTACGTCTAAATGTTTAATAGTCAACAACAAAGGAGTGAGTTCGGTGAAGGAAAAAAGACTCAATGAGTGCCAGGTGGCAAGCTGTGCTGCGACATTAGCTCCCAGCTAATGAATTTGAGCTCGCTGCCTCCTACGATGTGCTGTGTGCCGGCACGGTAGCCGGATCGTAGGAAGGATGCATAATGGCAAAAGAGGGAAAGAAGCCGATCGGCAAGATCGTTTTGGGCGTCATCGTGGTGCTCGTTGTTGCCGGCGTCGTGGGTTCTATGGGCGGTAACTCGTCTGATTCGTCTACGGGTGATGCAGCAAAGCCTGCCGAACAGACCCAGCAAGTCGAGGAGAAAAAAGAGGCACAAGAACCCTATACGGTTTCGGATGAGGCCGGGGATACGTCTAATCAGTTTGCGTATAAGATCACTGGCACGTTGACCAATAATACGGATAAAGAGCAAAGCTACATTCAGATTGAGTATGTTCTGTATGACGCAGACGGCAATCAGGTGGGAACGGCTCTTGCGAACACCAACCATCTCAAAGCGGGCGGCACCTGGAAGTTCGAAGCGATGAGCACGGTATCTCCCGACCAGGTTGCCAGCTGGGAACGTTCTGACGTGAGCGGTTTTTAACTAGAATTAAAAACATGGTTACTATGCGAGCTGGGGGGTGAGGCCATATGCCCGATAAGAAGCTAACCGAAGAGTTGCTCAACGAGCTGCTCGATGCCCCGAGTATCGAGGGCTATATCAAAGAGCACGACTTTACCGCCCCGTCGCTTTCGGAGTATCTGAAACAGCTTTTGGAAGAAAAGGGGCTGGAGCGTTCGCGTGTGGTGCGTATGGCCGACCTCAACGAGACGTTTGGCTATCAGATCTTTACCGGTGCGCGGCATCCGAGCCGCAATAAGGTGCTGCAGATTGCCTTTGCCATGGCGCTGACGCTCAAGGAGGCCAACCGCGCCTTGACGGCGGCAGGCGCCAATGTCCTCAACTGCAAGAACCGCCGTGACGCCATCATCATTTTCTGTATCGATCGTGGCTGCAGCCTGCAAAAGGTGAACGAGGAGCTGTATCGCTTTGGTGAGGAGACGGTGAGCTAACGGTTGGCTGCCGGCGGAAGCTCCGTTCACGATTTTTAGAACGTGCAGGGCACGGGCGTCACGGGGCGTCCGTGCCCTGCGCTATTATGGACGCCATGGATACTCAGAGCCCAACATATTCCGATGATGAGCTGACCGCCGCGCTCGCCGGACACCTGGCGTCACTTGAGCGTGATGACAGCTATCGCGTAGGCCGCGTGCTCAAGCACTCCGACGTCGAGACGACCGAGCTCGTATACTTTGAGGGCTCTGGCGGAGGATCTCTTGGCCCCTTTGTTCGCAAGCGCATCGACGCGTCGGCCCAGATTGGCGGGGCGTATGAACGTCTGTTTGCGGCCCAGCGTACCGGGCGACGTTACGAGCACTTGCCTCGGATTGTCGATTGCCACCGCGTGGGCGACGAACTTTGCGTGGTCATGGAATACATCGAAGGCGAAACGCTCGGGGCCCTGGTGGGGCGTTTGGGTGCGACGCCCGATTATGCTTGTGAGTTGTTTGACTCCCTTTGTGATGCAGTTGCGGAGCTCCATGCCGGCTTTGCGTCGGCGGGGGAGATGGCTGCGCCGGTGATCCATCGCGACCTAAAGCCTTCGAATATCATTGTCTCGGGCGCGAACTATACGCCCGATACAGGCATGACGTTTTCATCGCTGGTGATTATCGACTTGGGAATCGCACGCGTGTGGCGCGAGGGAGCCGATGCCGATACCGTTAAGTTTGGCACACGACCCTATGCGCCACCCGAGCAGTACGGTTTTGGCCAGACGAGCGTGCGCAGCGATGTCTATGCGCTCGGTGCCCTGCTGTTCTTTTGTCTGACGGGGACCGACCCCAAGCCGGGTCTGGGCATACGCGAGCAATGCGAGGCATGTGACGTTCCCGCCTCGCTTGCCGATGTTATCTGCATGGCCATGGCGCTCGATCCGGACAAGCGCTTTGCAAGCGCGAAGGCACTAGGGCGCGCTGCGCGCGCATCCTATGCGTTGTCCATACCGACGCCATTGTCCGCGCCGAATGCTGCTTCCTTCCAAGAGCCCCCGGAGCGACGAGTTGTGTGCCCTGCGCCCGTGTTCCCCGCAGATCAGTCTCAGGGTGGATTGCCGTTGGTACCTGAGCGCCCGAGTTTACTCTCCCGCATTCCCGACATCGTTGGGCGCATTTGGAACGCATTCGTCTATCTTTCGCTACTTGTTTTCTTTGTCGGAAGCCATTTTGCCGTTTTTCATCCCACGGGCGTCAACCAAAACTACCCGATATGGTTTCTCGCGATTGAGTACTTTATCTTCGTCGACGGTCTCGTGGCGCTCATTCATTTTGTAATGCTCGATAAACGCCGCCTTCGCCGGCGGTTTGAGCTACTCGATCGATATCGCGGTAAAAAGCTTGCAAAGCTCTGTCTCAAGGCTATGGGCGTGCTCTTGTTGGCAATGATTATCATTGTTGCCATCGCAAACGCGACTGGCGTCGTCGATACCTCCGTCGCGTAAAAGAAAAAGGGCCCGATTGGGACCCTTTGACGTTGACCTTAGATGCGGTTCATCTGGGTTGCAACCTTGTTGTACCAGTCCTGCCACGTGGGCGGGCAGTACTTTTTGGCGGCTGCCGGGGTAAGCGTGGAGCCATAGTTGGCGCCCAGGTAGGCAACGTGGGCAGAGATGCCCTCGCTCCAGCTACCAAAGCTCCGCCAGCCGCCGCCGCGGGCGCTCCAGCCCCAGGCGTTATAGGAGCCGGCGCAATAGAGACCCTTGCTGCTCTCGACGTAGGCGATGGCGGGGGACCAACGGGGGTCAACACCGGTGTTCCAGGCTGCCACGGCAAAGTTGTGACCCTGGCCTGCCATGGGGGAGCCGGCAAGGTAGTTGTCGATGCGGCTCGTCCACTCATTAATGAACGAGTCGTAATCGGAGTTACCGCTGTTCGAGCTGTTCACCGTGGTGTCGATGGTGGTGTTGGCGTTATTGGCCTGGCTGTTGGAGTTGTTGCCGCTCACGCCCTCGCCCGAGAGCTTCTCGGCGGCAGCGGCCTTGTCTGCCTCGAGTTTGGCCAGCTCGGCGGCATTTTCCTGCTCAGCCTTTGCCTGGGCTTCGCTGCGAAGCTGCTGGGCCTGTGCCAGTGCATCCTCGGCGGTTTTCTGCTCGGCCTCGAGTTGGGATTTGGCCTGTTCAAGCTCGGTTTTGTTCTGCTCGAGCTCGGTCTGCATCTTGTTGAGCTCTTCGATCTCATCGACGCTCGAGCTCGCGATCTGGTTGGTGTACCTGCAGGTGGTGATGAACTCGCCAAGGCTCTGCGCGTTGACCAGGAAGCTCACGATGGGGTTGGTGCCCTTCTGGTACTTATACAGATCGCGCATGGCGGAGCTTGCCTTTGCCTGCTGATCGGGAAGCTCGGCTTCGATCTGCTCGATGCTTGACTCGTTGGTGTCGATTTGCTTTTGCAGATCCTCGAGCTTGGTGCGGGCCTCGTTGTAGGCGCTCGTGGTGGCTTCGATCTTCTGCTGGGCGGCGGAAAGCTGATCCTGCGTTGCCTGCGAGGCGGCATAGGCCGCGACGGGGGAGAGCATCGGCGTGGCCGTCAGCGCAACGGCGAGTGCGGCGCTCGTGATGATACGAGCCGGCTTCGACGCGACGAGCGCTGCGGTGCGATGGTTCGAATGCTGCATCCAGTCCCTCTGCAATCAATCGTAGGTTATGGTTCGAACGGTATTCTACTACTGCTTTCGACCTCAACTTGAACCTTAAAGGTTCTAAAGGGTCAAGTTGAACTTGAGACTTTGGCTTTGACCTGCAGTTATAGTGAATTGTTGAGAAACCATAGAGTTCAACTTTAACGTTACGGAACCCTATCGAAGCTCGATTTAGAGCTGAAAAAGTTGCCTCACGTGGGGTTTTGCAACTATAGGGTTCCTTCGCGGCGAGCCCGTTCCACCTCTTTAAGTGCTTCGAGAGGGGTGAAGGAGCAGGTGCCATCGCCAAGTTTGACTACCTGAATGTCGTCCCCGGTATGGACTTCTCCGCCGTGAAGGACTACGCCAAAGATGCCCTCGTGGGGAAAGAAGGGCCCCGGCTCGTTCAGTCCGAGTCGGGGCTCATTGCGCTTGGTTGCAGTTGTTGCACGGCTGGACTTACGGGGAGAGCTGACGTTCGCCCAGAAAAAACCGACCAAAAAGCCTGTCCCAAATTGGCAGGTTAGAACAGGAAGCCGAGGACGATGAGGGCAATGCTGACAATAAGTATGGCAA
>OLPZ01001977.1_pt1 | contig 12557 bp, 11 predicted proteins | sample 1672711 | NCBI WGS metagenome assembly OLPZ01 (sample SAMEA3136716, study PRJEB25190) | human gut metagenome
AGAGATGGAACAGACAATGCGGCGCCAAGAGCAGCTGCCCGGTGCCTTTAGTGGCGCCATCACCAACAGTCAGCGCGGCCGCGTCCGCTGGTATCTGGTCCATACCCCCAACGGTAAAGAGCGCGAGATCTGCGAAAAGGTCCGCCGCATTATCCCGCACGAGCTAATGCAGGACGCTTTTGTGATGCAAAAGGAGTTCTGGTTTAAGCGGGACGGCGCTTGGTCGCTCCAAACCAAACCTATGTACAAGGAATACTTCTTCGTCGCCACGCGCGATGCCGCTCTGCTCGATAAAGCTTTGGCCCAGTTGAGCTTTGGCTGCCGCATTGCAGGCAGCGGGGAGCGGGCCTATGCGCCCATGCCGGACGATGCGCAGGACTGGTACCGCAGCGTACTCGACGACGACGGCGTGGTACGCAACAGCGTTGCGCGCATAGAAGACGGCGTGCTGCATATAGAGCAGGGACCCTTGGTAGGGCAAGAGGCCCGTGTAAAGAAGATCGACCGTCATAAGCGCTGGTGCCTGGTAGACGTGGGCGAAGGCGACTCTGCTTTTAGGGAGCTGCTGCCGCTGGACGTTCCCAGCAAAACCTAGGGGAGACGTTGCACCAGCTATTCGTTTGCATTTTTGAATTTACCGATTGGGGGATCCCCGGGGAACGGGGACGTAAGTTTGACTTTGGCTGCTAAAGAAGTAACAGAGAGCAATGCGCCCGTGGGGGCGGCGCTGATTGCCCAGGCCATGGACCGGCGTGAGGGCGTCGGCCGTTACAAGGCCATGCAATCCATCGTGGACTGGGACAACTCGCGCCTTGCCTACCGCACCGCCAAGCGCGCGCTCGACATCGTGTTCAGCGGCTGCGTGCTGGCCGTCATCGCCGTGCCGAGCCTGGCGCTCGCCGCGGCAATCCGCCTGGAGAGCGAGGGCAACCCGTTCTACAGCCAGATCCGCGTGGGCCAGACCCACCGCGACGGCAGCCTGTCCACCTTCCGCATGTGGAAGTTCCGCAGCATGTATAAGGACGCCGACGAGCGCCTCGCCGAGCTCAAGGGGCAGAACGAGATCGCCGGCGCCATGTTCAAGATGAAGGACGACCCCCGCGTCACCAAGATCGGCAAGTTCATCCGCAAGCACTCCATCGACGAGTTCCCGCAGTTCCTCAACGTATTCCTGGGCCAGATGTCCGTCGTGGGCCCGCGCCCGCCTCTGCCCAACGAGGTCGCGGAGTACACCGAGTTCGACCTGCAGCGCCTGGCCGTGAAGCCCGGGATAACCGGCTGGTGGCAGGTGACGGAGCGCAACTCGACCGGGTTCGACGGCATGGTCCGCCGGGACCTTGAGTACATCGCCAAGCGCGGACCCGTCACCGACCTCAAGATCGTCGTCCTCACGGTGGTCGAGGTCATCACCGGCAAGGGTGCGTGCTAATGCTCCAGGACTATTCAACATTCACTGAACTCAAGCGCGTTCCCGTAATCGATGTTCCAATCACGGGAACCAATATGTCTGAGTGCATCGAGTTTCTCACTCGCCATATAGATGAGCTGCACGGTGAGTATATTTGCGTCTCCAATGCACACACTTCGGTTATGGCCCATGACGACCCTTCCTATTGGGCTTGCCAAGCTGAATCCGTCATGTCTGTTCCCGACGGCAAACCTTTATCTGTTGTCGGACGCAAAACAATCGAGTCAATGGGGCGTGTGACCGGACCCGATCTGATGCGAGAGATATTCAGCATTTCCGCGCAGCAAGGATGGAGCCATTACTTTTACGGCAACGAGCAGAAGAACCTCGAGGCTCTCAAAGATTCACTTCAAGAGGAATATCCGGGTTTGCAAATAGCCGGTTTGGAGCCTTCGGTTTTCCGCCCACTCTCCGATAGCGAGAAACGAGATCTATCGCGACGTTTCGCAGAATCGGGCGCTGATTTTGCATGGATCGCTTTGGGCGCACCCCGCCAGGAAGTCCTCATGCATGAGCTTAAAGGCGGCCCCCAACCTTTGATGATTGGCGTCGGCGGTGCGTTCAACGTTCTCGCTGGCGTGGTGCCAGAGGCGCCGATATGGATGCAAAACCTGAGTCTCGAGTGGTTATACAGGCTTATTCAAGAGCCAAAGCGACTTTTCAAACGATATCTCATTACTAATACCAAATTCCTCTTTTACCAGTTCACGGGCGCAAAACGCAAGGAAGGCAAGTAAATGAAATCCACGACCGCATTCAAAGACAAGACCCTCATGATCACGGGAGGCACCGGCTCATTCGGCAACACGGTGCTCAAGCACTTCATGAACACCGACCTGGCCGAGATCCGCATCTTCTCCCGCGACGAGAAGAAGCAGGACGACATGCGCCACCGCCTGCAGGAGAAGTCCCCCGAGCTCGCCTCCAAGGTGCGCTTCTTCATCGGCGACGTCCGCAACGCCCAGAGCGTGCGCGACGCCATGCACGGGGTGGACTACATCTTCCACGCCGCCGCCCTGAAGCAGGTGCCCTCCTGCGAGTTCTTTCCCATGGAGGCCGTCCGCACCAACGTCATCGGCACGGACAACGTGCTCCACGCCGCCATCGACGAGGGCGTCGACCGTGTCGTGTGCCTGTCCACCGACAAGGCGGCCTACCCCATCAACGCCATGGGCAAGTCCAAGGCCATGATGGAGTCCATCATCTACGCCAACGCCCGCAACGGCGCCGGCCGCACCACCATCTGCTGCACCCGCTACGGCAACGTCATGTGCTCGCGCGGCTCGGTGATCCCGCTGTTCATCGACCGTATTCGTAAGGGCGAGCCGCTGACGGTCACCGATCCCAACATGACCCGCTTCCTCATGAACCTGGACGAGGCGGTCGACCTGGTGCAGTTCGCCTTCGAGCACGCTAACCCCGGCGACCTGTTCATCCAGAAGGCCCCCGCCTCCACGATCGGCGACCTCGCCGAGGCGGTGCAGGAGGTCTTCGGCCGCGTAGGCACCCAGGTCATCGGCACCCGCCACGGCGAGAAGCTCTTCGAGACCCTCATGACCCGCGAGGAGCGCCTGAGGGCCGAGGACATGGGCGGTTACTACCGCGTCGCCTGCGACTCGCGCGACCTGAACTACGACAAGTTCGTCGTGGACGGCGAGGTGGAGACCCAGGCAGACGAGTCCTACACCTCCCACAACACCGAGAGGCTCGACGTCGAGGGCACCGTCGCCAAGATCAAGACCGCCGAGTACGTGCAGCTGGCCCTCGAGGGCCGCGAGCACGAGGCGGTGCAGTAGGGTGCGCGTCCTCGTCACCGGCGCGAAGGGGTTCGTGGGCAGGAACCTCTGCTGCGCCCTCAAGAACATAAGGGACGGCAAGGACCGCCGAGCCAAATACCAGCAACTCCTTCCCCTCGAGGTCATGGAGTACGACGTCGACTCGACGCCAGGGGAGCTGGAGGGCTACTGCTCACGCGCCGACTTCGTGTTCAACCTCGCCGGCGTCAACCGCCCCAAGGACCAGGCGGAGTTCATGGAGGGCAACTTCGGGTTCGCCTCCACGCTGCTCGAGACGCTCGAGCGCCACGGCAACAGGTGCCCCGTCATGCTCTCCAGCTCCGCGCAGGCGAGCCTGTCGGGCCGCTTCGAGGGCTCGGCCTACGGCGCATCCAAGCTGGCGGGGGAGGGGCTGTTCCGCGAGTATTCCGAGAGGACCGGGGCGCCGGTTCTCATCTATCGCTTCCCGAACCTCTACGGCAAGTGGTGCCGCCCCCGCTACAACTCCGCCGTCGCCACCTTCTGCGACGCCATCGCCAACGGCCGCCCCTACACCGTGAACGACCCCAATGTCGAACTGGAGCTCCTCTACATCGATGACCTCGTGGACGAGATGCTCGGCGCCCTGCTGGGGCTGGAGCACCGCTGCGGCTATGAGGGCCTGGAGCGCGTTAACGGCGACGGGTTCTGCTACGTCCCGGAGACGGACGTGAAGTCCCTGGGCGAGATCGTCTACCTGCTGGGCTGCTTCCGCGACAGCCGCGATACGCTCTCGGTGCCCGACCTCGCGGACGGCTCCTTCTCCAAGAAGCTCTGGAGCACGTTCCTGTCCTACTACGAGCCGGGGCACTTCGCCTATAGCCTTAAGCCCAACACGGACGCGCGCGGCTCGTTCACGGAGTTCCTGCGTACGCCCGAGCGCGGCCAGGTCTCCATCAACGTGTCCAGGCCCGGCATCACCAAGGGCAACCACTGGCACATGAGCAAGTGGGAGAAGTTCCTGGTGGTCTCAGGCGCCGCGAGCATCAAGCTGAGGAAGGTGGGGGAGGACGCCGAGGGCAACCCCTTCCCCGTCGACGAGTATATCGTCAGGGGCTCTGACATGCGCGCAGTGGAGATGATCCCCGGCTGCACGCACTCCATCACCAACCTGTCCGAAACCGAGGACCTCGTGACGGTCATGTGGGCCAACGAGCCCTTCGACCCCGAGAACCCCGACACGTACTACGAGGAGGTCTAGCCGCATGGGCAAAGACTATTCCGATATCGCATTCAAGGACGACGGCCGCCTGAAACTCCTGATCATCGTGGGCACCCGCCCCGAGGTCATTCGTTTGTCCGAGGTCATCAAGAAGTGCCGCTGCCACTTCGACTGCCTGTTGGCGCACACCGGGCAGAACTACGACTACACCCTCAACGGCATCTTCTTCCGCGACCTGTCGCTGGACGACCCGGACGTTTACCTGGACGCAGTTGGCGCCGACCTTGGCGAGACCGTGGGCAACATCATTGCGGCCTCCTACAAGCTTATGGCGCAGGTGCAGCCCGACGCCCTGCTGGTCCTCGGTGACACGAACTCCTGCCTGAGCGCCATCCCGGCGAAGCGCCTGCACATCCCGATCTTCCACATGGAGGCCGGCAACCGCTGCAAGGACGAGTGCCTGCCGGAGGAAACCAACCGCCGCATCGTGGACGTGATCTCCGACGTGAACATGGCCTACTCCGAGCACGCCCGCAGGTACCTGCTCTCCACCGGCTGCGCCCCCGAACGCACCTACGTGACGGGCAGCCCCATGGCCGAGGTCCTGCGTGCGAACCTGCCTGCCATCGACGCCTCTGACGTGCTTGACCGCGAGGGGCTTGAGTCGGGAGGCTACTTCCTTCTGTCCGCCCACCGCGAGGAGAACATCGACACCGAGAGAAACTTTACGTCCCTCTTCAACGCTATCAACGCGCTGGCGGAGGAGTACGGAAAGCCCATCCTCTACAGCTGCCATCCGCGCTCCCGCAAGCGCCTTGAGGCGAGCGAGTTCGAGCTGCACCCCCTGGTGCGCACGCATGAGCCCATGGGCTTCCACGACTACAACAGGCTGCAGAGCTCGGCGTTCTGCGTGGTCTCAGACTCCGGTACCCTGCCCGAGGAGTCGAGCTTCTTCGCGAGCGTCGGCCGCCCGTTCCCGGCCGTGTGCATCCGCACCTCCACCGAGCGCCCGGAGGCCCTGGACAAGGGCTGCTTCACCCTGGCGGGTATCGACGAGCGCAACCTCTTGAACGCCGTCCGCACTGCCGTCTCCCTCGAGACCGAGGGCCTGCACGGCATCCCCGTGCCGGACTACCAGGACGACGTTGCTCCGAAGGTCGTGCGCATAATCCAGTCCTACACCGGCATTGTTGACCGCATGGTGTGGAGGAAGTACTAGCATGGGCCAGGCGGAGGACATCATTTACCGATATGGGGCGGGCCTCGGCCGGCCCCTTCGCTATGTGCAGCTGAACAGCTTCTACAACGGCAGCACCGGCACCATCATGCGCGACCTGCACAAGGGCCTCACTGAGCTGGGTGCCGACTCGTACGCCTTCTGGGGCCGCAGGCACGACACGGTGGACGACCACAACCGCCGCGTTGCAACCGACGCTGGCGTATACCTGCACGGCGCGCTCGCCCGCGTGACCGACCGCGCGGGCTTCTACTCTAAGGGGGACACGCGCCGCCTGCTTGCGCTCCTCGACGAGATCGACCCCGACGTGGTGCATCTTCACAACGTGCACGGCTACTGGGTGAACGTGGAGATGCTCTTCGGTTGGCTCGCGACCCACCGCTGCCAGGTGCGCTGGACTCTGCACGACTGTTGGCCGTTCACGGGCCACTGCTCGCACTTTACCCTGGTAAAGTGCGAGCAGTGGCGATCTCATTGTTCGTACGAAGAGAAGTGCCCCCAGCTGCGGGAATACCCGAAGACATACGGTTCCGGCGCGTGCAGGCGGAACTTCGAGGACAAGCGCCGCGCGTTCACGAGCGTGTCGCCGGAGCGTATGACTATCGTGACGCCGAGCCAGTGGCTCGCCGACCTGGTTGGCCAGAGCTTCCTCGCGGGCTACCCCATCGAGGTGCTCCATAACTCGGTGGACACGGGCGTCTTTAAGCCGACCCCGAGCGACTTCCGCGAGCGCTACGGCATCGGCGACCGCTTTATGGTCTTGGGCGTCGCGAGCCCCTGGACCGAAAGGAAGGGGCTCAAGGACTTCGAGTGGCTGGCCGCCAATCTGGACGACCGCTTCGCAGTCGTCCTCGTCGGGCTCTCCAAGAAGCAGATCGACGAGCTGCCAGGTAACGTCGTGGGGCTGGAACGCGTGGAAGGCCCCTCCGAGCTCGCCGCCATTTACACAGCGGCGGACCTGTTCGTCAACCCGAGCATCGAGGAGACCTACGGCATGACGGTCGCCGAGGCAGCCGCGTGCGGGACGCCTGTGGCTGTGGTTGAGGGGACAGCCTGCGTCGAGGCCGCAGAAGGCGCCGAGGCTTATTTGCTCGCTCCCGACCTTTCCGACCTCAGGGCAACCGTAATTCGTTGCGGGGGGGGTGCCTCGCAGTGTTGATTGAGCGCACGGCAAATCAGGCCCAGCTCGCGGCGATTTACACGGCTGCGGACATCCTTCTCAATACCACTCGAGAGGACAACTACCCGACTGTGAATCTTGAGGCTGAGGCCTGCGGCACGCCCGTCTGGACGTATGACACGGGAGGCTGCGCTGAGACGTTGCATCTTCCGGAAAGCAGGGTACTGCAATGAAGCAAACAACTCGCCTCGTCATATACGACACATCCAATTTCGTCGACTTCCCGCTCGGCGGGCAGCTGACGAGCATCCAGGGGTTCCTGCGTTACCTCGCCGAGGAACGCCCCGACGTCGCCGACAAGACGCTGCTCGTCGGTGTGACGCTCGACCCGGCACGGGTCGGCTCCCTTTCCTCTATTGAGCTATGCGGCAAGAGCTTCGGCTTTCTGCCCGTGTGTCTCGCCGAGACCGACCAGAGCCACACCAAGAGGTCGCTCAGGCTCGAGTACGCTAAGGGCCTCCTGCGCCACCTCAGACAGCTCAGCCTAACCGGTGACGACGTCAACTATATCCACACGCCCGAGGCCTTCACGTTCGTCGGGCTGCGCGGCGGCCGGAGGCGCTACGTCTTCTCGCACGGCAGCTTCATCGGGATGTCGAAGGACCTTCGGTTCTTCGCTGGCTCCCCGGTAGCGGGCATGTTCCAGCGCTATATGGAGCACGTTATCAAGGCGGCTGACGGTCTGTTCGTCCTCGACCACGAGACTCAAGCCGAGTACTCGAAGCTTAACGGCAACGTGAGGCTCGTCGGAAACTCTATAACCTACCGCGAGGACGTGAAGAGGGACTTCGACCCAGATGCCGTCAGGCTGCTCTTTGTGGGGCGCTTTTCGGCTGTGAAGGGCATAGCCACCATAATCGAGGCCGCCGAGGCTGAGCCACGCGTTGCTTCGCTCACGCTCGTGGGCGCGGGGGAGCTCGATGACGAGCTGCGCTCCATCCCGGCGACGAAGGTACGTTTCGCCGGCGCGCTCGCGCACGACACTGTGCTTGACGTGATGCGCCGCGCCGACATCCTCGTGATGAACTCAAGCCACGAGGGGATACCGATGACCATCTTGGAGGCCATGGGGATGGGGTTGCCCGTCGTCACCACAGACGTTGGCGGCATCCCCGAGGTCGTGGAGTTCGGGGCTACCGGCGAGAAGACCGACGGGGGCGTTGAGTCGATTCGTGAGGCGGTCGGGCGCGTTGCACTTGATTACCAGTCCTATTCGCAGAAAGCATACGAGGCTTCTGGACGGTATCTGTACACGGCCGTGAACAAAGCAGTCATGGAAGCCCTGTTGCCCAGGGGGGTCCAAGGATGACCATTGCCGGTTTCATGCTCCTCAGGCCAATATTCCAGCTCGCTGAGCAGTATGCGGGCGGCGTAACCATGGCTTTTAGCGGGATTTTCTTTTGCTGGACTCTCTATCTGATTGCAAGAGGACGTGCTCGCTTTTCCCGTTTTGAACTGATCTTTTTCCTTTACTTTATCATTGCGATTCCCGTGAGCCTTATCTACGATGCATCCATATCGTCGGTGATTTCAAATTTCAACAAGCTGTTCCTCTGCTTCTTCTGCCTAAAGGCTTTTTCTCAACCTGGACCTTGGTTCAAATCAGTTGGCTGGTATAGAGTATTTCAAGTAATCACATACGCTTGCTCTGGCTACGTAATCGTGTCACTAGCTCTTCCATCGTCCTATGCGATTGAATGGGGCGCAAAAACATTTGAGATGGCTTTCAGCCACCAGCATTTGGCCGCAACTTTCATCATTGCTCTTATCTCAAATGTATATTTCGATATGGACGAGACTCGGCGCTCCTTTTGGACAGCGAAGTTTCTTCTCGCATCAATCCTTATGTATGCTCTTCTCATGACTGGCGCGAGAACGTTCACGTTTTGCGGTGTTATGTTGTATGTTTTCATCCTCTCTCGGTATCTTCGAGTGGTTGATCGCAGGATTAGACCGATGGTTTTTTTCGTGGTCGCAGCAGTTGTAGGTGCTTATGTCTTCCAGCACGCCGGTGACTTCACATTCTTTCAGAAAAACGACAACCTCTCCACTGAGTCGTTCACTAACGGCAGAGATGACATTTGGGGGTATTACGGGAAGACTTTCTTAGAGTCCAACCTGATTGAGCAATTGTTTGGCCAGGGCGTTGCTTTCCTGGAAAACTCATCACTTGGTATAGGCACGCATAACGACGTCTTGTTTTTTGCGATTTCGTTCGGCGTGATTGGCCTTGTGCTCTATTTCGTTTTCGTGGTATTCGAGATTTTGAAGCCTGGTCTCAACCTAGCAACTCTGGCGGCTGTGGCTTCTTTTGTGTTCTGCGCCTTGATGAATGGTTTTTCTGGCTACACGGACTACATCGTTGCACTCGCGGCTTTCGTCGCTTCGTATTCCGGGGTTTCTTGTATGTCCGGAACATACTCAGTTGGATCACAAATTCGCGCCGAAAAATGGGAGGCCCGATGAAGGTATCCATTCTTCTCGCAACCTATAACGGTTGCGATTTCCTCAAAGAACAGCTGGACTCCTTGTTGAGCCAGTCTCGTTTGCCTGACGAAGTAGTCGCTATCGATGACGGCTCCACTGATCGGACAATTGATATTCTCAAAGCTTACTGTCCGTCTTTCTCCGATGGCAGAGGTCTTAGTATTATCGTTAACGACGCGAATCTCGGTTGGAAGGAGAACTTCAGGAGGGGGCTGTCTTATTGCAACGGCGACCTTGTCTTCTTTTGCGATCAGGATGACATTTGGCTCCCAAACAAAATTGAGGTTTACGAGAGGATATTCGCTTCGCGTCCGGACATCGACGTTCTCTCTAGCCCCTATATGCGTTTCTCCGGAGAATATCAAATCCAATCAATGAGAGACGAGTTCAAACGCTGCTCGATACCAAGAACCATTGGCGAGTGCCGTGCCCCGCATGGCGCGGGATGCACCATGGCGGTCAGAGCGTCATACGCAAATCGGGTATCACCCTTCTATCCAGCTAACATGGCACACGACTACTTCTTCAGGCAGATAGCATTGCTCGAGGGTTGCTATGCGGTAATGGACGACTCCTCTATTTACCGGCGCATCCATGGAGGGAACGCTTCCGAGAAAAAGCGCAACTTGTCCGATTCAATCACAAACTGCGACGAATCCAGGCTGCTTGCGGAGGCTGTTGTTGAATACGGCAAAGCCACCGGGGCAATAACGCCTGGCACGATCCGCCTTGCGGAGCGCGTCAGTTCCGCCTACGAAAGCCGGATCGATTACCTCGCGGGACGAAAGTCCGTCACAGCCGCTATGAAAGCCGTTTTACTCTATCCATCCATGTATTCGAGGGCTCGAAACTTCTTTGGTGATGTGACTCTGAGGCACGGTTGGCTTTCTCGGTAAGAGTCTGTCAATTTATAGGAGAGTTGGTAAGCTGTGTCCTGTACAAACCGATATGACGTTTCTCTTGTCTGTGTTTACAACAAGGCCGACCTCTTGGAGGAGATGAGAAGGAGCGCGGAGTCCTCTGGGCTATCCATAGAATGTATTTTTCTAGATAACATGGATTCGTCCTACTCCTGCGCGGCGGATGCGCTTAACGAAGGGGTTGGTTTGGCGACTGCCCCGGTAATTGTCACACTTCATCAGGATGTGGAGTTCCTTGAGCCTTCGTCGCTCGTTGATTTGGTCCGCCTGGTCTCAGAGGGCGCCTTAGGCCTCTATGGAATAGTGGGGGTCGATTCGCTTTGTCGGGACCGAGCCATCATGTCCCGCATCCGCGAAGGCGAGGACGGGTCTCGTGTCTATTCATCGCTTGTCGAGGACATCGCTGAGGTCGCGACGCTCGATGAATGTTTGGTCGCTTTCCGCAGGGAGCTACGTGACGTCGTTAGGTTTGACTCCTCCGTCTGCCCTGGATGGCATCTCTACGCAGTAGATCTCTGCCTTCAAGCAAGGCGTCTTGACATTCCGTCCTTTGCCGTCGGCATACCGTCTTGGCATAAGTCGAGGGGGTCGATGCTTCATTCCGCGCCTCTTGCGAACTGTTGGCGAGAAAATACAGGCGAGATTTCTCCCAGATTGCGACGACGTGTGCATGGTTTCCCACGGGCTTCGTTCTCTATCCCCTGTACCGGTTTTATTCCTTCTCGAAGCGTATGCTGATCGGGTGTGGTAGACATTGAACTTTAAGCACCTTGCCTCGAACGTAGCCATCGCATTCCTCTCACAGTTCGTCGCCTTCCTCGCCAGTGCCGTCACATCCTTCCTTGTTCCGAAGATCCTTGGCGTCGAGGAGTATGGCTACTGGCAACTTTTCGTCTTTTATGCGTCTTATGTTGGCTTCTTTGCACTGGGAGCGATTGATGGGATCTACCTGATCCGTGGTGGTCAGAGTAGAGATGAGGTTGACCGTGCGGATGTTGCTTCGCAGTATTGGTTCTCTGTTGGCTATGTCACCCTGTTTTCCCTTATCGTTGGGCTTGTTGGTGGCTTACTGCTTTTCGAGGGTAAGCGTGCCGAGGTTATCGCCCTCACCATGCTCTATTCAGTCGTCTCGCACATGGCTTGCTCGCTTGGGACGATTCTCCAAGCGATGAACGAGACAAAGGCCTACTCACGCTCAGTTATGATAGACAGGGGTTCCTTCGTCCTCCTCATTGCCCTGCCGCTCTTTATGCGCGTGGACTGCTTCGAACTCTACGCAGCTCTGTATGTCGTTGCAAAGGTTGTTTGCCTGGTATATTGCCTCTGGCAAGTGCGTGACTTCAGGCACGTTCAGCTTCTGCCTTTGCCTGAGGCGTCCTGCGGCGTTCTCCGAAGTATCCGTGTCGGCATAAAGTTGACATTCGCCAATGTTGCAAGCATGCTCATCCTTGGCGTGGCTCGCGCCCTCATAGACTACGCTTGGGGCATCGAGGCCTTCGGCAGGGTCTCTTTCTCGCTTTCTCTTGTGAACTTCTTCATCGCTTTCGTTTCCCAGGCGAGCATGGTGCTCTTTCCTGCGCTCCGGCAGGGTACTGACGAAGAGAGGCGATCTTTCTACAGAGTTATCCGCGATGCCCTTGAAATTGCCTTTCCCATTGTCTACCTCTTGTATTTCCCCATTGCTTGGCTCATCTCCCTATGGCTTCCACAGTATGCCGATAGCATGTTCTACTTCGCGATATTACTGCCGCTGTGCGTTTTCGAGACCAAAATGGATTTGTGCTGCACGACCTACCTCAAGGTGCTCAGAGGCGAGAACATCCTGCTTTGGGTGAACGTTGCGACCGTGGCGGCAAGCGCTCTGCTCTCGTTGGCTGGCATATACCTTGCCGGATCCATTGACGTTGTTCTCTTCGGCATCGTCGCGTGCGTTATTGGCAGATCGCTTTGGTGCGAGCGGTACCTGAACAAAAAGCTGGGTGTGCTCTCCTCGGCCCTTGCTTTTGAGGAGATCTTTCTAACCGCCTGCTTCATTGTGCTGGCACTTTCCGTACCCGCAGTGCCTGCCGCTTTGGTTTACGCCGTACTTTACGGGGCCTACATCTTCATCAACCGCATGACCTCTTCGAAGCTGTTCTCTTTGACGCTACGCGTTTTTGGCTTCGACGGGGCTCGAAATAGCTAGCTGTCTATGGACGAGCTGCTTGAAGGAAAGGAATAACATGAAGGGAATAATCCTCGCGGGCGGCTCGGGCACGCGCCTGTACCCGCTCACGCTCGTCACCAGCA
>OLPZ01001978.1_pt1 | contig 12550 bp, 13 predicted proteins | sample 1672711 | NCBI WGS metagenome assembly OLPZ01 (sample SAMEA3136716, study PRJEB25190) | human gut metagenome
TTCATTACCTCTCTGATATTTTTATTTTGATTGTATCAGATAATGTAATGGTTAATATATTTTCAGGAGAGTTCGATGTTTTTCGATACCTCATTTTCAAAAACTATAATTCCTCGCGCAATAATTCAATCAATTCGGAGAGTGTCATTTTTTCTAATTCCATTACTTTTCCAGCACCTCGCGAATTGCTTCAAGATCATCTACTGTAAGTGCTGGATAATCTGCCGCAATATCCTCAAAAGACTCTCCGTTTTTAAGACGGATTTTAAATGCTCTTACCATGATTTTCAATTTAAGTGTGTTCAATGTTTTCATTATGCTTCTCCTCCAATCAAATCAGCCATCATTAAAATGATATCGTCTGTAGTTGCTTCTAGCATGTCGATACGCTCTGTATCAGTTCTTTTAGGTTCATTCCCATAATTGAGATATTTTTCTGGGTTCGCTTTTACATCGGCTAAGTCTAGCGTTCCAGTAGGTTCGGAGATTTCTTTGTAATCATATTCATGATAGGTCTGTTCCTCTTCTTGTCCCTCTGGAATCTCCTTCACAATGTTCTCATTCAGACAGATATAGACATAATCAATTCCATCAATCTGTCTAACAGTAACACTCTCTTGCGTAGTGTCGAATCTTGCTTTCATGAGATATCACTCCTTTACATATTTGAATCGTTTTGTTCGCGTTGTATCTTCTTTTTATATTGTAGCTGTCCGTGTGATCTAAGATGCCTTTGTATGACATGCACTTCCTTGCAAGCCATATTGGAATCTTCTTCCCCTGCTTTACAAGGGATTGTGCTTTCTTGTACGACCGCCTCACTCTTAAGAAAACTCTTCTTCTAATTGTGATATGCTGTCTATATATGCGGACACCCATAATATCAATGAAATGACCGTCATCTTTGCGTTTTTCGACCGTTGTGTATACCATCCAACTGTCTTTGATTTTCAATCCCATCTCATCTGCTTTCTGAATAATCAGCTTCATAGCTTTGTGAATGTCCTTTGCATTCGTTCCGAGAATCAAAATATCGTCCATGAAGAAAAGTTGATGCTTGACAAGATTTACTCTTTCTATTGTTCCGTTTCTCTTCTTTCTGATACGATACATATTCTCCGCTATTTCATGGTAGATTTGAGACAAGAATAAGTTACAAAGATACTGGCTTAAATACGAACCAATACTCAATCCAGTGTCAAATGTCATGATTAACATCTCTATCAATTCGAGTAGCGGTTCATTCTTAATGTATTTCCGAAGAAATTCCATTAATTTGTTTCTGTCTATTGATGGATAACATTTGCTGATATCGCATTGACCAGCGTATCTGATATCTTTATTTCTCATCCATCGTTTTATTGCTTTGATACCGTAGGATTGACCTCTGCCTTTCAGTGCTGCGCATTGGTATTCTCCAATTCGCCTTAAGAAGTCTTTCATAGCTTCTACTGCGATATAATCGTAGATTTGCTGTTTAATGTTCTGAATTCCAATTCTTCGCACTTTCTGACTGGAAGCGTCAATCTTTTCTTTGTACCATATTGGTTGAAAGTGAATATTGCCTTGAATGATTTCTTCACGTACTCCGTCAACCACTGTTTCAACCATCGGTTTCATTCCGTTTAATCCGAACTCATTGAACATTCCTTTGATAGTGTCTGTCGGAAGTCCAGTGTATTCAGAAAACATTGTCAATGAATCTCTTCTTTTGTATTTCTTTTTAAGGCATTTGTATACTGCCTTTTGAATCAGTTTTCTATCTGTTATATCGACCGTTTTGCAATACGTCTTCATCGATTGTCTTTTTAAGGGCTTTCGGTTTGTACTACTAACCCCGGCAGATAGGCGAACCCTATCCGTCCTTACTCCTTCCTTCAAAAGTTTCAGTAGGTCTATAAAAAGTATTTCGGGCATCTGTCCAAGAGCCTTTACAGGCTACACTCTTTACGAGTGCGAAATACGACGCAAGGATTTTTATATATATTAGAAATTAACAATTTCAGCCGAGGTAATTCCAGTTCGTCCTGTCAAGCCTGTTCCTGCAATTCACGTACGCCGAGCCAGCATTCGACCAATTCCTGAGATTACCGCGTGCGCCGTAAGTCCTTTTATTTTGTCGGTCGTATTAGGGGCGATCCCCTCTTTCCTAAAGGAAATTCACCCCCAACGACCTCTTCTTAATCGCAGCCGAGGAAATGCCAGGACGACCAGTCAAGACCGTACCAGCAACCCACGAACGCCGAGCCAGCATTCGACCAAGACCAGAGATAACCGCCTTGTAAATATTCTCGCATTCCAGATGTAGTTTTACCGCCAGCATATACCATATCTGCGAAGCCTTGTGAATTTGACGAACCTTTTGCAGATGGAAACCATGCGCCAGTATCAACATCTACAGTAATATCGCCAACCCAAAAATCCGAACCGTTTCCGTCGGGATTTGCTGGGATTGTACCAACACACGTATATGTGTTTCTAATCGTTGCATCAGAAGAACTGTGTGCTACACCCTTTGGTGCAACATACACTTTTTTGCTGTAATCGCTTTGGAAGTCCATTACTGTATCAGATGCAACCATGTATCCACCGACAGCGTATTCACGACCTTGAACTCTGTACGGATGCTTGCCATCTGTATTAGAGCCGAAAGAACCATCATGTCTGCCAATAACTGCATCCGTGCTTCCAGACCACCAGTGCATAGATGTGATAGTGATAGGAGCATTTACTGTATCGGATAATTTAATAGGAGTGGTATTAAATCCTGTTTTAATATCAAGATATACAGCTTTATTATTCTCGTCGAGTGTTTCAATACGCAATACTTTTACATCATCTGCATACGCATGTATTGTATTAACTCCACGGTCATTATTTACTGTATTTGTATCAGTTTTTAATTCTCCATATCCAACTGATACATAAGAACCAACAAGAATGTTCTGCGCCTGTGCGTTTGTAACCGGGAAATACGTATGTGCATCAGCAGATTCGATGGAAGCAGAGTATTGGAAACCGTATCCTGTGCATCCTTGGAATAAACTCTGGCTATTCTTTGTAGCACCCTTGATAATGTTGAAAAGAATCTGAAATGTATTTCTTTCTGAACCAGCACCTAAATGACCTTTGCCCTTTTTCTGATAATTCGGAATCATATTGTTATGACTCTGATTTCTTTCAGGTTTTAATCCAGGTTGACTTCTAAGCATTCCATCAGAAGCGATACCAGAAACATAAGCAGAACCAATACACCACGGAGTAATTGTTCTGTCTGCACGCTTACATTCTGTCCACGGTTTTAATTTATATTTTTCGTTTGGTGTGTCAGAAATCGTTACCAAATCGTACTCTGGATTTGATGCGTCCCAATTCCACCAAAAACTCATCTGCATAGCACCAACATCAACGCTACCTGTTTCTTGATAAGTATCATCATATTCTGTAGCAATCGGATATGCCGTGCCATCATCATAACGTTTGTAATTACAATGTACCCAGTCAAAAAGAGGGTGATTGCCATTCAGATAATCGTCCTTTCCCTCGGTTGTATCAGTGGACGGAACAAATTCCAATCCAGCATTGTCTAGCAGTTTCTCTCCGCTAGATGTTGGATTGGTTGCGAATTTCCAGATTTTTGTCTGATACACCTTTCCAGTTCTGCGGATATTATAAAAGTCTTTAATGGTTGATGCGTGTGGAGTGTTGTTGTGAATGTCTTTCATTACACTCTTCAAATCAGTGATACCTTCCTTTAGCAAAATAATGTCGGCTTTATTCTTCGCAATCTGCTCGGCATTTCCTCCTGCCGCTCCGCCGGATCCACCGTTCTTAAGCGCTTTCATCGCAATCGCCTGTGTTAAAAAGTCGTTCATTACTGCCATTCACCCCATTTCCCATTTGCTCCGACAAGTGCTATATCCAAGCTTGCCGTAATGCAGCTTGATCCAATGCCGATTGGATAATCTCCGTCAAGCCCAGTTACCTGTTCGCAATTCGTTGGGAGCGTGTCCAAAGTTGAATCTGCAATCAAGTGGACTCTTATAGATCCGTCTGGTAATCGTCTTTCTACGTCTAGTACTTTAATCATGCTATCTCCTCCTAATATCCGAATCTCACAATATTAGTATCATCTGACCACCAGCCAAATGTATCATTATCACCGTAAGCTCTGACCCTCACCGTAGCTCCGTCCATACCATCTGCAATAAAATCATCCGTGTAATTAGTGCTGTAAAATGCTGTATAGGTCGTATCGTATTCTTTCCACGTTCCGTCAGCTTTTGTGATACGCACTTTGTAATATGTTGCATTTTCAACTTCTGACCATTTGACTGCTGCATAAGTATAACTAAAATACCTTGACTGGCTTTTATAGTACGATGCATATTCCACTGTCGGAGTAGCGAGGATGCATTTCTCAATCCAGTTTTTTGCTGCATTGCTGATGGCTTCTTTCAGAGCGTCATCTGGCTGAAAAGTAATATCTGGGATTTCGACAGACGGTGGTTTAAGTGGTGGCGTACACGCCGATACCGGTACGGCACTGGAAAGAGCCAGTGTGAGTGCGCAGATGATAGCTGCTAATTTTCTTCTTTTTCTTTTCATGTTGATTCTCCTATTCTTTTATTCTCCAATCGCAATCCAGTCGTAGGTATCGCCCTCTGTGAGCGCGAACATATCTTCATCAGCTTTTGGCGTGTAAGTTATGGTTCCTTTATTTATTGCAACTGTACCGATACTGTGGTTATCCACCGAGTTGTAGCCAACTCCGATAAATCCAGCTATTCCGCTTAATTTTCCGTCCTTATACACCAACGATAAGATTCCGTGTTTAGCATTACTGCTCGGAAATTTTCTCGCCATTATGAATCTCGACACATTGCTAAGTCCAGTTTCAATCGCTTGGCCATTCATTCCTTTTCCGGTTATTGTTCCGTACTTGACCTCGCTAGTTACCAGCGTTCCTGTAATTTTCATGCCATCGCTTGACGTAAATGTTTTTCCGACTCTTACATCTGACGCTTTTGCATCTCCATAAATACTGCCTGCCTCGTTGTACACAACCGTTTTTTTAATGTCTCCTTTTAACAGTACCGGTTTACTCGTGTCTGCAAGAGAGACTTCAATTGTATGCTTAAGCACCGGCATTGTACTCTGACCATAGTTCGGAATGATTATTGGTGTGGATGATAGTTCCGTTTTTTTTGCAACTGCTTTAATTTCATTTTTGCTCGTCAACGTCCCTTCAATTTTCTTTCCATTCACATAGGCGCTCTTTCCGAGTTCAATGCTGTCTGCATCCGCGGTTGCGTCCGCAGTAAGGATTCCGGCAAAGTCAGAGCCTCTTTCTTCACGCTCTTTTTCTGTAAAAAGTTCTTCGCCTTCTAACACGTTCAAGGTCGCGATCGTGGTATTCCATTCTCTGTCTGTACCTTCTTCAGTCACGCACACGCTAAATCTGACAGTGCCTTTGTGTGATGTAGCTTTCCGCAGAGGACTCCACTCAAAAGTTACATTTTCGCCAGACACCTTTAAATTCTCGGCATTGTATCTGTCTTTTCCGGATACCTTATTTGATGCATTCTGGATGTTGATATGCACATCGGATTTTGTGAGGTCAATTCCATCTCCGACAATTTTCGGACATCGGAAGTACTTTCGGATTGCCTTGCTGTCATTTTCGACTCCAAGTAGTTTTTCGCTTTGTGGAATCGTAATACTGCGATTTTCCGCATTAATTTCGATATAATTGATTTCCGCCATTTTCCATCACCTCCTAATCTACCGGAACAAAAATCAGTCTCGTGTTAAACATGCTCCACTCTCCGCCATTTTTGTATGACGTAACAAGGATTGTGTCTCCTTTTGAGCATCGTCCGCAAAATGTAGATGATAATTTACAGTAATTACCATTCTGGCCAATCAGCGTATTATTAAGCTTGCAGCTTATTTCCTGCGCACAAGATGTATCGTTAACAGCCGAGGACACGGTTACGGTAAAAGCGTATTTGACTCCATCTTTTAAGTAGTCCGATGTGTTAAAGCTAACTGAACCTTTTACAACTGAGTCTACAAATATAGCAATCTTCTTTCCAAGATTCTCCGTCTTTACGTCTATACCGTCCATCTTTTCGCTCAGTTCTTTAACCGCCAAGGCATCGACAAATGTACCCTCTTTTGTAGTGGTTTTTACCGCATCGAGAGTTTTTGCGCGATTCGCTTTGATTTCATCATCTGCCTTGATTCTTGCGTTTTTCTCTGCTTCAATCGCTTTATTTCTTTCACTCTTTTCGAGATTCATTGCTTCAATCCTTGCATCTCTTTCTTCTTGATCGCCTGCAATACGCTGTGCTTTTTCATTCTCATCAGCGGTTTTTCTTTCGCCAGATTCTTTGCTTACCGCCGTGACTGCCTGCTCAACAAGAGTCTGTTTATCTTCTTCCTCGTCATCTGGAAATCCGGCGGATCCAGAGCATTTTACTTTTTCTGCAAAAGATACTAGTGTCTTGTCTTCATTAATGATCCTGATCTGCAACTCATTCATTCCGACAGCAAAAAAACCTGAACTCGGGGAAAACGCAATCACATTATCAGCCAGTTCGCACAGAGCGGAATTAGGTCTGCTCATGCTCTTATGATTTGCGTAAGCAATAACTGCTGCCGTTGCCGGAATCGTAAAATCCCTGACCGTAAATTCGATTCCGATCATGTCAGTGCCTTGCGTGATTTCAATCGGAATTTTGATAGTATTTTTTAACACATACACATCTCTTTTAATCGTATTCATACTTTATCCTTTCTATCCTGGAATCCATTTGACGATATACGCTGATGTTCCGCCTGACGATCCGCCTGATTCACTGTGCGACAATCTCAGGACATAATTCCACGGGAAATTATAATAATTCGTGCACCATATTTCTCGTCCTGTTTGGTCACCACTCTGACCTCCCGTAGCACCGCCAAGCTCATTCTGGCTCGCCTGTACTACTTGACCATTGCCGATCGACATAGCAGTGTGGCTTGCTGTGTTTAGTAAGATATCTCCTCGCTTTATTCCGCTACCATTTGACAGATTGACAAATCCTGTCACATCCTCAAATCCACACGCTAAAAATGCAGAGTACATATTTCCGGTATATGTCGCACCGGCATCCTTAACCTTGATTCCGGCTTGCTGATAGGCAGTGATCAGTAATGAGGAGCAGTCATAGTCTGGACCCCAGCGACTCCCTTGATCGTATCCGTGACTATTATCATTTGCAATTCCAATCGCCCATTGAACTGCAGACTCTACAGCTTTGGCATTTTTACCGTACTGACCGAGTAAATTAAAATAACTCCGAGCCTGTGACCGTCTGTTGGACTCAACCTCTACTCCGGCGCGTTCAAAATTTTTGAGGAATGCACTGGCGAGGTCTTCCGGCGAGGATCCTGACTTTTTAAATGCGCTCCACGACATATTGTAAGCGCTTGTTGGAATCCACTGTCCTGTCGACTCCGACAAGGCGTCAATCCAATACAGCTGACCGTTCGGATCTGCAATATCATATCCGTTCTGGCGCGCCCAGTCCGTATAATTCGTGGCAGGAGTCCACTGCACAAGACCAAACCCACCCGAATAGTTGTTCGCTTGTAAACTCTGCCACACTCCAGGATTGACATAGGACTCACTCTGCATATTGCCAAGCAATCCAGCAATTGCATTTAGCGACCATCCTCTTGCTGAGAGATATTTATACACTTCCAACGCATTTGCATTCATCTGCTCTTGTGATAGAGCGTAATTTCCGATGGTCCAAGCCATTAAAAGCCACCTTCTTTCGTATTTCCACCAACCAAAAATCCATTGACGTATTCGAGGTAAGTTCCGTCAGAAAAGACAGCTTTTCCGGTCTTGCCGAAATATCCTTTTCCGTCACGTTGCACCTCAAGAGATGCTCCACCGATAGTTGTTTTTCCCGAAGCCAGAAGCGATATATTGTCAAACCTTGCAGATAATTTATCTCCAATAGAGAGGAATTTTGTTCTAACAGCACCTTGCTCTGGATAGATCATAAGTCCTGTCAATCCACCGATCGCACCAGCACGGATGACAACCTCGTAAGATTCGGTCTTGAACGTTAAATTTCCGTTTGAAAGGGTAGCCGTCTGACTCCCATCCGTATTGGCGCAGACATATTTGCCTTTTGCGTACACACCATCCTTGTCTAATCGCACAATCTCATTTCCGTCAGCGTTAAGTACTTTCGCAACTCCATTACCATTTCCGGCACCGCCTAATTCCAACGTTCCGCCTTTGATACGATCAGCAAGCATTGTTCCGGCCACAATAAAATCTGCAAAGAATCCTTGTCCTGTTCCGAATGTGCTCCACTTCCAATCTCTCCCATCAGCCGTACGTTCTGATGCAATCTCAAATCCGAGCGTGCCTAAACACATTGCTCCGAATGTTGGGGAGTCAGGATCCAAATCTTCAAATAGTACTGCGCGGACCGTCTGTTTTTTTGCAATGGATGATTGCGCTCTAAGCTGTGCCTTAACTCCATTGATCGTACCTTGCACTCCATAATCACCACCGACATGATCATCTATCGTGATCTGATAGTTATTGTAGAGGATTTCGCCACCCCATCTATTGATAAATGAGTTCTCATCATTTCCATTGATGGCTTCAATCAGATTTTTTGTCTGATAATACGCTGTAGATAACTTTTTGATATCCGACTTTGCTGAATACATCTTGTTCGGAGCGGTCATGATGTCCAACGCATCTTGTCCATTCTTCTCAGTTGGTCTTACGTCCAATAAAAAGCAATCCTCTTTTGCATCCAAAAAGATAGGAGTAAGCTCTGCACTCACTCCTGAATCTCTTTTTTCTTTATTTTTAATACGGAACAACTGTTCGCCATTGAATGATGGCATCTTAACAACTGCATTGTCATTGATATATTTCCATCTGCCCTCATCATCAATCGGATGCTCTAATGTGGCTGTCCATTCGCCATTCAGTACCACATGAACAGAACATTCTTCCGGAAGAAGTGTCATATCTCCATTGTGATCATAATCTTTATTTTCGGCACTATAAATCTGAATCACTATAAACGCCTCCAATTCGGAATTACTTTCAGTTCAAATCCGTCCGTAATTTCGATTTTATTTCTCCCCTCAATCAAAATGAGGTTATCGTAATCACCAGTCACAGACGTATTACTAAGTGTTCCGTCTTCTCTGTACGCAAGCTTCCGTCCTGTGTCAATGATTAGGTTTTGCCCTATATTTGCCACCATTTTTCCATCATTGACGACAAGAGTGCATTCGCCCTCGCCAGTAATCTTATAGATTGGATAGGCAATCTCATAGGGATTGTCTACCACATCACTCGCAGGCATTTCTCCGAGTCCGCTTTCGAGATACCTAAGTCCATCTTTGGTTAGGAAAGTAGCTGTAAAATTACCAACTCTTTCCGTAGTACGCTTCCCATCGTCCACTTCAACTTTCAAAATCTTGTAGTAATGCTCCGGATCACACCCAAACCGGAGCAATCCACCTCTTTTTGACAGCCATTTTTTTGCAAGTCCGAAACGTTCATCCCATCGGTCAGAATCTCCAATAAAGTTAAAATCCACTTTGATTTCTGTGGATTCATAACCTCCCTCCAACAGAATCAGCGTTCCGTCCATGCCAGGAATATCCACTGTCTTTTCTTTTCGGACAGCTGCCGGAATGTCAGGAATATTTTTCGCATAGATTCCTAAGCTTGATGCAAGAATTCCATTGTATTCTACGTCCATCATACTCCGACAGCTCCTTTCTTCCATTTAACGCTAGAGGACAGCTTTTTGATGATGGCATCTACTAGTACATCAGCAAGCTTTTTGTCTCCGAGTGAAATGTTATTCTCAATGACAAATGTCAATTCCGACAAAGCTTCAGCAATCAACTGAGCAAGTACAGTATTATTGGACTGCATCTCATCACGGATATAAGTCTTTAGTAAGTCGATTGGAAGAACTGCTTCCGCTCCAGCTTCGCCACCGCCCATCATTCTGTCTCCGTTCATTCCGAAAATAGTTGGGCTGTTCAAGATACCGCCGTTTGCGTACCAGTCAACCGAAAACTTTGGAACTTTTGGTGGAGCAAGCGACCATGATCCGCTTGCCTTGAAGTGTGGGAGCTTGATTTTCGGAAGCTTCCATTCAAAGTTGAAAAATCCCTTGATTTTATTAATTACACCTTTAATAAAATCTGCAATGCCGCCAAATAGTGCATTAACTCCATTTCTAAACCATTCACATTTATTATATAAAAGGATAATCAAACCAATTATCACGACAATTCCCATTGGTCCAAGCACGGTCCATAGTTTTGAAATCAACGGAATCAATGTTTGTATTCCCATCGCAATATTCCCGATTCCCGAAAGAATTGGAGCTATTGCTGCCACTACCAATACACATCCGGCAATCAATCTCTGTCCTTCCGGGGAGAGCTGATTAAACTCTTCAATCAATCCGGCAATCAATTCCGTAATTTTGGTAATCAGCGGTGCAACTGTATCCGCAAGCTCAGCGGTTGCCTGTTGGAAATCTGCTGTTGCCTTATTTCCGTCTACCAAGTTCTTATTGTTTTCCTGCCATTTTTTTCCTGCATCTACGAGACCCTGATTCGCCATTTCCTGCATGACCAGGTTTACTCTCTCACTTTCGCTTCCACAAGCTGCAAGCTTTTCATTAAATGCGTCCTCCGAGGTTCCCGCCCAATTGAGCATATCCGCAAAAGTCCCAGTAACAGTACTTGTTTTCACAGTCTCATTGATTGATTCTGCAAGTCCATCAATAGGAATACTATCCCCGTAAGTTGCCCATGCACCAATCGTCCCCTCAATTACCGTATTTAATTCTTCTTGTGATAAGCCCAGCGCCTGAAGATTGGCCGTAGTTGTTGCAGCTGTCTGATCATCTGCAAGCACACCATATAAGGTCCTGTAACTTTCCGCTGTTTGTTCTGCTGTGTACCCTGCATTTTGGCTCGATACCTCAAGGGATCCCATAATTTTACGATATTCTGCCGTTGCAGGTACTGTAGCTGCTGTTGCCGCTACTATGCCTGCTGCCGCCGTTGATATTCCGCTAAACTTATCCCCTGTCTCTTTTGCTTTATTTCCAAAATCCTGTACTTTTTCAGCATAGCCTTCCGTTGCAGCTGCTCCGCTTTTCAGCTTTTTCTCAACATCTTCCAGTTTACTTTTGTAACCATTAAGTTTTGTAGTAGTTTCATTTATCTCATTCTTTTTGTCCTGAATTGCTTTTTCATCTTTATTTTCAGCAGATTCAAGAATATTCAATTGTTTTTTTAATGATTCAAGTATTCTTTCGTAATTCTCTGTTTGATTTAAAAGATACTTCTGTTCATCTTTATATTTTACAATCGACTTTGTATGATCGTCATATTTCGCTTTAAGAGCTTCGATTTCAATCTCATTTGCCTTAATTTTATCTGTAGACTCTGCAATTTCATCAGATAATTTCCTAATTTGTTCCTTATTTTCTGCTGCTCCGCTCTCAAGTTCTTCTGTTACTTCAGCAAGGCCTTTCTGATATTTTGTTAAACTAATCTGTGCACTTGTAAGCTGGTTCTGCTTCTTTCGGATTGCATCCTCATTTCTGTTTTCTGCAGATTCCATTTCTTCAAGCTCACGCTTCAGAATTTCCACTTTATCAGAATAAACGTCCGTCTGTTTTGCCAAATATTCCTGACGGTCTTTTAACTTTTCAACTGCAGTAGTGCTATCATCCCATGCCGCTTTTGCAAGTTTAAATGAATTACTATTTTCCTGAACGGCTGTATTTACCTGCTGCATCGTCTTTTGAAAGTCTGCTGCACCATCTGCCTTAAACACTAATCCAACTCTCTTCAGTTCATCTGCCATATAACGTCCTCACCTCCCTCGCTTTCTTCTCACGGAATATCTCATATTGTTCGCAAAAAAAGACGGGACATGAGTGGAAGAACTCGTCCTCTGTCATTCCCATCTCTCTCGCATCAACCATATATTCAGCCCAATTTATCTCGAGCTGAATGCTTTCATCTGCGCTTTCGATTCCTCTTTTTTTTTAATTTTGTCAACTTCTTTCTGATAAGCCTCTACAACTTCAAGAAGTTCTGTCGGATCCGGTGGCACAAGCTGAAGTGCTTCATCAAATGTCACTTTTCTCCCATTGCTTCTTACCATTGCATAGATAAGCTTCGCTGCAAAATTCATCTTGTCGCTGTCTGTTGCTTTTCCGCTCTTTTCAAGTTTGTCTATTCTCCGTCCAAGCTTTGAACCACCTATCTGATCAAGATAAAAGATTGTTCCAAAATTCATTTTCGCTTCAATGGTTGTCCCGTCTGTAAGCTTTATAATTTTACCTGCATTCATGTGCCACTTATTCCTTTCACGCTCCTACTGCTGTTGTAAGGTCTGCATCCGTCAGAATCGGTTTTGCAAAGAACTTCTCTTCTGTAAGTCCTGCCGGTGCCGTGGACTCTGTGACCTTGC
>OLPZ01001982.1_pt1 | contig 12532 bp, 8 predicted proteins | sample 1672711 | NCBI WGS metagenome assembly OLPZ01 (sample SAMEA3136716, study PRJEB25190) | human gut metagenome
ATACGGAGCTCTTGGACATGGAATCAGTGATGTGGACACCGGAGAGCTTTTAAGCATTGCAGACGGAAAACTTTATAATGCCCGGATTCTCGGTGTACGAAAAGGCGAAAAAGGAAATCCCGGAGAGATTTCCGGGCTGATTCGCTATGACTCAGAAAATATTCTTGGCAACATATCCGAAAATAGTAAAAATGGAATTTTCGGAACATTTCGGGCAGACCAGCTGGAAGCCATGAATCTGGAAAAAATCTCTATCGGCTACAAGCAGGATCTGAAAACAGGTCCGGCGTCTATTTTGTGCTCAACAGATGGAGAGGTAAAAGAATATGCGGCAGAGATCACAAGAATTGACATGAATCATGAGGATACCAACAAAAGCTTTGTAATCCAGGTGACAGATAAAGAGCTTCTGGAAATAACAGGCGGGATCGTACAGGGAATGTCGGGAAGTCCTGTGATCCAGAACGGAAAACTTTTTGGTGCTGTGACGCATGTTTTTGTTCAGGATGCGACGGGCGGGTATGGGATATTTATCGAGAATATGATGAAATACTTCTTAAGGGTGAACTACGCTCTTTTTTAGCAAATCGCTATGCTAAAAATCAAATTACAGAAAACGAAATTGAAACTTGTATCTCCCGATTAGAAAATATATCCGACACTCCTCTTTATGAAGGAAACAAAGAAACTTACTTATTAGTTACAGAAGGCTTTGACTTAGTTAGAGATGACATTAACGAAACTCCTATTCATATTAATTATATTGACTTCGAAGACATCGATAACAATTCATTTAAAGTAATAAATCAGTATTCTATTACAGATAATGAACGTACCAGAAGACCAGATCTTATTGTATTTATAAATGGTATTCCTGTTGCGATTTGTGAGTTTAAATCTGCCATCAAGCAAGACACCACTATTCACGATGCCTGGAAGCAAATTACCACTCGATATTGTAGAGATATACCAAGTTTGATGAGATATTGTTTCTTATCAGTTATTTCTGATGGTGCAAATAATCGTTTGGGCAGTATCTTTACACCATATGAATATTATTATGCCTGGAATAAGGCAAATGAAGAAGATAAGGTTTCGAATGGTATTAGCTCGCTTTTGACAATGATTAAAGGTGCATTTGCGAAAGATAGAATTCTTCAAATATTAAGAGATTTTATATATTATCCAGACACATCAAAAACAAACGCTTCTCCAATAGTGTGTAGATATCCGCAATTCTTTGCAGCAAATAAGCTTCTAGATAGCATTTCAAATGCTTTAAAGCCTGTAGGTGATGGTAAAGGTGGTACATACTTTGGTGCTACAGGTTGTGGTAAAACTTACACAATGCTTTATTTGACAAGATTGCTTGTAAGAGACTATAAAACTAAGTTTAACAATCCTACTATCGTCATTATCGAGGATAGAGAAGATTTGGATACACAAACTTCTAAAATATTTACATACGCGAAAAGATATTTTCACGATGACGATGTGCGCAGTATTGAAAGCCGTGAAGATTTATCAAAAACTTTAAAGGATAAACCAGGTGGTGGCGTATATATTACCACTATTCAAAAATTCTGTTCAGAAACTGGTTTATTAAGCGATAGAAATAATATTATCTGTATTTCTGATGAAGCACACAGAACACAAACCAATACAGGAAGTAAAATTAAAAGAACTGAACAAGGTGTATTTACAACCTATGGTTTTGCACACTATTTAAGAGAAAGTTTTCCTAACGCAACTTATTGCGGGGTGACAGGGACTCCTATCGATGAAACATACGCTGTTTTTGGAAAAGAAGTAGACCGATACACGATGAAAGAAGCAAGCGACGATGGCATTACTGTGCGCATAGCATATGAACCTAGACTTGCTAGAGTAATTGTTTCTGAAAGCCAGGCAAAAGAAATAGAGAAATATTATCAAGATTGCATCAAAGAAGGATCTAACAAAGATCAGGTCGAGGAAAGCAAACGTGCAATGTCCGCAATGAGAGTTATTCTCTCAAATCCTGACAGGCAACGGAATTTGGCTTTAGATCTTATTGAACATTATGAAAAACTCGTTGCTCAAAAACCTAAAATTGTTCAGAAAGCGATGATTGTATGCGCTGATAGAGAACTTGCATATACAGTATACAGAAATTTAATTAAATATCGGCCTGAATGGGGCATTCCTAAGCGTTACGAAGATGAAAGCAAACTAACAAAAGAAGAATTAGAAAAGCTTAAAGAGCTTCCTATGGTTAATTTAGTTGCAACAAGAGATAAAGACGACAAGAAGGAACTGTACGATTTACTTGGAACTAAAGAATATCGGCAAATGCTTGATGAACAATTTAAAAATGATGATTCAAACTTCAAGATAGCTATTGTTGTTGATATGTGGATCACTGGTTTTGATGTACCTTCTCTTGCGGTTATGTACATTGATAAGCCACTTCAAAAGCATACCTTAGTTCAAACAATCTCTCGTGTAAACCGTGTTTTCGAAGGAAAAGATCAAGGTTTGGTAGTTGACTATATTGGCTTTAGAGATGATATGTTAAAAGCAGTAAAGCAATATAGTGGAAAAGATGAAGGAAATCCTATTGATGAGTTAACAGCTGCCCTTAGCATATTTAGAAATCAATTAAAACTTATTGATGATTTATTGGTTAACTTTGATGCTTCAGAATTCTTTAAAGGCGATCCATTAAAGAGATTACTGTGCTTGAATGATGCAGCAGAATATGTGCAGATCTCAAAGGAGATGGAAGGAAGATTTATGAAACTTTCCAAACAAATGAAAGCTGCGTATGACATAGTTTTCCCTTCTGGTGAATTAACTGATATTGAAACATCTAAAGCACAATTTTACTTAGCAATTCGCTCTATTATATATAAGCAAACAAAAGGAACTGCTCCTGATGCAGAAACAATGAATAAAGTTGTCGAAGAAATGGTTAAAAAAGCCATCGCTTGCACAGGTGTAGAAAGCATTATAGACACTGATAAAGTTGAGGACTTAAGCAGTGTAGAATTCTTTAAAAATGTAGAAAAAATAAAAATGCCAATAACCAAATTTAATGCTCTTATTAAGATTTTGGACGGCAGAATCAAAGGATATGGCAAAGTAAATAAAATTAAGGCTTTAGAATTTGATGAGCGGTTGAAAAAAGTTGTCGAGCGATATAACGAAAGAGATAGTTTAGTCTTTACGAGTGAAGTTGTTGATGATTTTGTAAATGACTTATCTGAAGAGATTTTAAATATCATAAAAGATTTAGACAAAGACAAAACATCTTTTGAAAAGATGGGGATCACTTTCGAAGAAAAAGCCTTCTATGACATCTTGGTAAAGGTAAGAGACACTCATCAATTTAAATATGAAGACAATAAATGCATTGATCTTGCCAAAAAGATTAAAGAACTAGTAGATGATAAATCTAAATATGCTGACTGGGCAACTAGAGATGATATTAAAAACGAGCTGAATAGAGACTTGACTGTTCTGTTGTATAAGAACGGCTATCCACCTGAATGGGATGAAGAAGTATTCGAAAAAGTTATGCAACAAGCAGAAAATTTTAAAAAGCATATGAACTGAGGTAATTTACTATGCATACGAACGATGTACAAATTAAAGAATTGATGTCTGGAATCGAGTCGGGAAAGATACAACTCCCAGATTTTCAAAGAGGTTGGGTTTGGGAAGATGAAAGAATTAAAGCGCTTATTGCAAGTATAACTAATAATTTTCCTGTTGGTGCAGCTATGTTTCTAGAATACGGAAATGAAAATGTTCGTTTTAAATACAGAGTTATTGAAGGATCACCATCTAAATGTCAAATTCCGACAGAATTGATTCTTGATGGTCAACAAAGATTGACTTCCATTTATTCTGCGTTATTCAATCAAAATCCTGTCAAAACAAGAACTGATAAAGGAAAATCCATTTTACGCTACTACTATATAGATATCGAAAAAGCTCTTGATCCTACTTGCGACAGAGTAGAAGCAATAGAGTCAGTGCCAGAGACAAAAATAGTAACAACAAACTTTGGCAAGGATATTAAGTTGGATATTTCATCAAGAGAAAAAGAGTTTAAAGAAAAGAAATTCCCTTTAAACATAATTTTAAATTATACAGAAGCACAGAATTGGCAAAACGAGTATTACGCTTACTGTAATTACAATGCCGACGCAATCAAAGAGTTTACAGAATTTAACACAAAAATCATTATGCAAACAGTCCAATACAAGATGCCTGTAATTACTCTTGATAAAGAAACTCCTAAAGAGGCTGTATGCCAAGTATTCGAAAATGTTAATACCGGAGGTGTTTCATTAACGGTATTTGAGCTTATAACCGCTATCTTTGCTATGGATGATTTTGAACTTAGAAAAGACTGGACTGAAAAACAAGAAAAGTACTTTTCAGGAGATGTTCTGTCTGATGTTACATCAACCGACTTTTTACAAGCTTGTACACTTTTGTCCAACTATAAAAATGGAGCTACAGTAAGCTGCAAGAAAAAAGATGTACTTAATCTATCGCTAAAGGATTATAAAAAATATTCTGAAGATTTGTGCAATGGCTTTGTAGAAGCTGAAAAATTATTACAAGAAGAACGCATTTTTTCAAGCCGTGATCTTCCATATTCCACACAATTAATTCCTTTAGCCGTTCTATGTACAGTACTTGCTGAAGATAGAAGGCTATACATCACTAATATCAAAAACAAACTTAAACAATGGTATTGGTGTGGCGTATTTGGTGAATTATATGGTGGTGCAAATGAAACAAGATATGTTAATGACGTTGTTGGTGTAATGAAATGGATTGATAATGATTTAATGGCAAAAACAGTTGAAGAATCCTATTTCAATCCTACAAGACTGCTTACCCTTCAAACTCGTCAATCTGCTGCATATAAAGGAATAATGGCTTTAGTATTAAAGAATCATTGTAAAGACTTTATCAGTGGAAGAGAAATGGATTTCACTGTGTATAAAAATGAAAATATCGATATTCATCACATCTTCCCTAGAAATTATTGCGAAAAGATCAATTTACCTAAAGAAAAGTGGAATTCTATTATTAACAAAACTCCTATTTCATACTCTACTAATCGTGAAATTGGTGGGGTTTCACCTAATGATTATTTATCAAAAATTGAAGCAAAAGGACAAGTCAATTCAGATACGCTTAATGAATATTTGGAATCACATTGGATTAGCGCTCAATATGCAAGAAAAAATGATTTTAACAAGCACATTGTATATCGAGCAAAGAAATTATTAGATGCTATTGAAAATGCTACTGGTAAAGCAATTTCTGGCAGAGATAGCGAAGAAGTTATTAATCGTTTTGGAGAATCGCTTAAATAATAGCAAGATCACGTTACAACAAAGAAAGAGGACAGCATTAAATGGATGACAAACTCGAGATCAAATTATTAAATGAATCAGAAATGGCTAGAACTGATTATGAAGCCACAATTTTTGAATTGCAGCAAACTTTAGACAATATGACAAGTCATGCTGATAAATTGGATTATTTTGTATCTGTTGCTTCTGGAGTTCTATGTTCATTACTTGATATTGTTTGGGTCGGCGAGTTTAGTCTTGAGCACGGAAGAGATGTTGCTAGTGATGGTGTGAATCAATTTGTAATAAAAGTTTCAAAACTTTTAGGATGCAAAGAAGATAGTATAGGTGGATGTGTATCTTACTTAGAAGAAAAATTTCCTATTCCTTCTGATGGAAATACTCCAGATTTTGGAGGTGGAAAACAGCATCATCTTAAAGACTTTGCTCATCATCCTACAATTGTTGGGCTGATGTTCTCTTTGTTAACTCAATTTACAAAAATGTCTTATGGAACTGATGTAAACGGGTTTTTTAAAGTAGTACCAGTTCCCGAAAAAAGTTTAAAGCATATTGGTGTTGACGTAACTGACAAAATACTAAAAGGAACAATAATTTGGTTCTTCCATTTAGTAAGTGATATGGCGGGCTCAAGCAGTACTGCAGGTTTAAGTGGAGGTACAGGCATACCTGGACCTATCCTATCACTTGCAAAAGAATTTTCAGCTCTTCCTATTGCTCAAAACATTCAAGTTAATGATAAGTCTCTATCATTATTTCTATCAAAGTTCTTTAACGGAACATTGTTTGCGAAGCGCGATGGAAATGGAAAGATAATTAAAGAATCAGTTGTTCAATTTGATTTACGTACTGAGTTAGGCATTTCGGCAGAACTTGGTAAACAAGCTGTGCCGGTCGTTGCTAATGAGTGCATAGTCCGAACATTCTATTTCATTAGAAGATTTATAAACGAGATCAAAGATAATCATATTGAATATATGAATGAAATATCTAAGATAAGTTGGAACAAAATAAAACCATATGGGAATCCGACCTTAACCAGAATGCTAACAATATCAACTGGCGTGTTTACCACAATAGATATTACCGAAGCTGTTTTAACTCAAAATTATTGGGTATCAGTAAACTATGTGGGAGTTGGAAGATTTACAGTAGCCTTAACTTCTGAAATGGTAGGATTCTTGAAATATCGGAAAGTTAAATCAATTCAACAGATGTATCAAAACATCGAAAAAAACACATATAACACTACTGACAACAATATATATGAAAGGATAAGCAAAGAAATGGATTTAGATAGGTTCGGATTAAATATCAAGGAAATAGAAATCCTTTATAACCTTGAAAATCAAAAAGTTATTAACGATATTGAAAAGACATCAAATATCATTGGAAAAGAAAAGCTAATTAGCTTAAAAGAAGAGTGGCTTACAGAATGGAAAGAATATATTAGTGCTGGCTTTCCAGATTTTGTAGGCGACAAAGATGCACAAATAAAATGGCTAGATAGCGAAGAGCTTAAGAAAACAGTGTCTGAAAGTCAGACTAACGATACGTGGTTCCGACTAGTATTATTAGAAGCTATGCTATTCGAGCCTTATTACCCCTTAACTACTGAAAAAGATAAAAAAGGCAATAACGTTCCGAGCAAGAAATATAAAGGGCTTAAATGTGATAAATCTGAAGGAGATAAATTCATAGATAGTTATTTTTGCGAACCATTTTATAAAGCCGGGTATATTAAACGGCTGAGAAAATGCTATAAAAAAGTAACCAAAGAACTAAATGAAGTTATGAAAACAGCATTGATTTCATTATCGGTCGCTGCAAGTGTAGCTTTACTAACTGTTATTACAGCGGGTGCATTTGCCCCTACTATTGCTGTTGCCCTAGTTGGATCTAATTTTGCAGGGTTAAGTGGAGCTGCTCTAACAAGTGCTTGCTTAGCTTATCTTGGTGGTGGTGCCGTTGCAATCGGCGGATTTGGAATTGCAGGCGGAACGATGGCAATTGTTGGCGGTAGTGCTGTTTTAGGTTTAGGAGTTGGTGCTGGCGTTGGTGGTGCTGTTGGTACGGTAAGCATTATGGGTAAAGAACAAACCATATTACAATCTGCAAAACTTATGGTATCGGTTAGAGAAATATTTCTAAACGATGAGCATGATTTAGAATATTCAAACTCTATTCTTGAGCAATATGTAAATAACGTTACAGATATAGAAAAAGGATTAGTTGAACTAAAAATTAAAGCTGATCTTGCGAACAAAGAAGAGAAAAAGAAACTTAAAAAACAAATTAAAAGCGCCGAGGAGTCAGTTAATGCAATGAAAATCGCAATGAAAAGTATGCAAAAATTCAACAGTTCTTTTGAACTCGTATTAAATCAAAGTGTAAGCAAGAATTAGAGGTATATTGCTATGATGATTCCTCCTGAATATTACTATGAAGAATACTTAAAAGGTAAGAGAGAAAAAGAGATTATTTCTGCAATTCGTGGGATTAAAAACCATATTGGTCATTTAAAGAACGTCATGGAACATCCAGATTACACAGTTAAGATTCACCCTAGCGAAGATGTTCAAATATCTTGTAATCGTTTATATCTTCAAAGAGCCATCAAGGCTTTAGAGGATATGGGATGTCCTTATAAATATTCAAAAGCAGAATTGAAATCTATTGAATTTCAGAATGTTCTTGAGCATATCTCAAAGATAACTTTTGAAATTGCAGGATATTTTCAAGGTTTTGCTGAATATACGATTGAAGTTACTGATGATTCTGCGACTATGAGTAGTGCATATCGTTTTTCGCCAGAACGAAATGAAATAGAAAAGAAAATTGATAAAAATGAACTTCTTTTTCAGTTATCAGAACTATATATCGGTGAATGGAGAAAAGATTGTAATCCTGAAAGATTTGGTTGTGTTATTTTAGATGGGACTCAATGACAATTAAAGCTTGAGTTTAATAACGGTCATAAACCTTGCGAATTCAGTGACAGTAATGGTTATTTGTATAATTTTCATAAACTATTGGATATTTTCAAAATAGATAATGAATTTTAGCAGAAAATAATATGGCTGAAGGGAGCTAAGAGTAATTGTAGCAACTTATGCTAATTTAGGTTGACACGATTTTTATAGCTTTTCTTAATTATGATATTTTATGACTGATTATTCGAAGAGAATGTAAGAAAATTATTGATGCGATCGGGACTTTTTTTTTAGAATTAGTAATTCTAAGATTAACTAGGTGCCATTATTATACTTAACCTCTATATGGTATGGTATTTAATCAATCTTTTTCATCTAAATAGAAATTGTATTATTTTATCTTTCTCACTGACCTTGTGCTATCTCTACTGGTGACTGCTGAATAAAAATAATATGTAATAAAATTTGAATGTTGATCAAAATTTAATCTATATATAGATAGATATAAGATGGTTAAATATCAGGTTTCATAAATTTGATAAATGATATTTAAGTCCTATAAATTTGAAAAAAATTAATATACGAGGTAAGTTGGAAAAGTAAAATGAATTTAAAAGAAAGAGTTCACTTACAAGAATATGAATTTAAGTTATATGTATTGAAAATGGGAAAGTTTTCCCATTTTTTTTATGGAAATATAAAGAAATAATAAATGATGAGAAAAATCATCAATAAGATGAGCGTTATAGATCAAAAATAATTTAAAAAATGCTTTAAAGATAGCAAAATTGGTGAAAATTTTAAAAAAAAAATATAAAAAAGTAAAAAAAGTCTTAAAATGCACCTAAAAACGCAAAAAGGGCAGAAAATCTGTCCAATAAGTAAAGTATACCGCCTAAAGGCGAAGAAGGAGTACAACTATGAGTAACGTGAGCGTTAAATGGAAAAATTACAAGGATATGGATGAGTTGGTTGAAGCAATCTTCAATCAAGAAAGTAGTGATTTAAATAAATATTCAAAATTTTCTTTAGAAGAATTATTTTTAATTAAAGTGTTTGAATATTGTGCAAAAAACGATCGAATTTTATATAAAAAAGATATCAGTGCTATTTTCGACAATGGAGATACACGAGTGAGAACGATAATGAACGATTTAACTAAAAAAGGAATTTTAGAAGTAAAAAGAGTTCACGAAAATGGACGATACGATATAAAGTATTTTCTTGAAATTTAAAAAAAGGAGATGTTGATATGGCAATAATGAGGGTAGAAAAAACAAAAAACTTTACAATTGTATCCAATGTTGTCAATAACGATTCCAGAATCAGCAATGCAGCTAGAGGCTTGCTTCACGTAATGTTGTCGAAGCCAGATGATTGGAAGTTTACAATTGAAAATTTAATGAAAGTATCTACGGATAAACGTGGAAAAATACGTACAGAATTAAAAGAGTTACAAGAAGCAGGATATTTGGAAGTACGAAAACTACTTCCAAATGAATCTGGAACAGGTCGTTTGGAATATGAATATCATGTCTACGAGATTCCAAAGCATTGTAAGTATTTGGAGAACGGAGATATTTTCGATACAATTACAGGACAGAATATCACGATGAATATTTCAAATGATCGAATTTCAAGCCATGCTGAAAAAGAAATTGCCAAAGCAATTTTTAAATATATACAACGACATAGTAATTTTAAAGGGACAACAAAAGAATTAATCGCTTTATTACCTGAAGAGTTGAATATCTATGAAGGCTATTTTTCAAAACAATTAAACAAGATAGAACCGATTTTATTTGATCAATACGATATCGTTGTTGAAAGAAAGAGAAATAAAGGAAAACGTATCCTATATATCTATTTTCATGATGATATGATTGAAAGTAACAACGCTGATCAAATAGAAGAAGATAAGACTTTTATAGATGAAGAAAAGAAAGAAAATATGTTTCATCAAGATTTTTGTGAAGATACATATAACACAGAAAGTGATGAAATGCAGGAAGAAAACGAGGGGTGTCAGTTCAAGGTGCAAAAATTGAACGCTGTACCGACACCCCAGCAAAATGATAAGGTTGGGGTGTCAGTTCAAGGTGCAAAATTCAAACGCTGCGAATTAATCTCTGCTGATCAAACGCTGCAGATTGAACGACATAATAATACTAATAAAGTAAGAACTAAAGAACTAAGAACTGAAGAACAAAAAAGAAGTGTAGCTATAAATAGCATAAATGAGTTAGATAGTGGGCTTCCTGAAGATGGGAAAGAAGAGAAGAGCCAAGAAAAAAGTCTAAAAGCTCAAGAGGTGGCAGAAGAAAAAAAGAACGCCCCTGTTGTGACAAGGGAAAAGGAAACGTTCTTTGGTAGAAAAGAAAAGATAACAACAGGAAGAGAAACATTAGTGAGTCCTACAGTTAGCGACCTAGAAATGCCAAATGAAGGAAAGGCTGAAAAAAGTGGAGTGAGCGTTCAAGAGACTTCAAGAGAAAGTGAAAGAGGAACTGCGGCCGCTGCGAACGAGAAAAAACCAAGTCAATATGCTCGATTCGAAATGTATTTGCCTTTGATTGCTAAAGTTTCAGATGACAGAAATGTGAAGAATAACTTTATCTTGTTCTTGGATATGCGAGAAAAGAAACTTCATCTCTCAACAGATCCAAACGTTGTGAAAAATCTTTTAAATCAGCTAAAAACGTATGCAACGGATAATTCCAATAGCCGATTCGAAGTTTCAGATGAAGCGATGAATCTGATCTTAACGAACGCTTTGGTAAACGAAAGAGGTAACTTTTGGACTTTGAAAGCTCAGGAATGGAGCCAAATCCGAAAGAAAGTGAATGGAAATAAACCGTTGTGGAGTCCAGATAAGAATATACCGACTCTTTCAAAGGAAGAAGAAGAAGAATGGACTAAGAAAACTTTATCCAATCTTGAATTGATGCGAGCACAAATGCGTAAAGAAGCAGAAGAAGAGAAAAAGAAAAAGGGGAATGGAATGTATGGAGCGCTTAGAGCAATTTAAATCGACAGTGGATTTATTTTCACCAGATTTCGATTACAAAGCTTATTTGTTAAAAAAACAACAGGAGGTACAGGAACATCCGTTGTATGAACGCTTTGTTGAAATGAATCCTTCAATGGAAAATCCTGCTGTCAAAGAACGAGTGTTAAAGCAGGCAACAATGCTGTTGGATTATTTCCACTCTCAAGAAATCTGTCATGAGTGTACAGGGTTGTCCTCTTGTCCTTGTCAGCACGGAAAAGGAAATCAACAACATTGTACGGTGGACGAGACTGGCAACCTGAATTATTCCTTATGCTATTGTCGATATAAGAAACAGTATTTAGAAGATACAGCGTATATCCAACGTTTTATCTTATCGGATCGTTCAATAGAGGATTACAAAATCTGTTTTGATCAAGTAAATGATACATATCCATTGGAACAGAGCGACAATTACAAAAAAGCACAAGATGCATTGATCAGATCTCTTGGTCAAAATGAAAAAGGAGTTTTGTTATACGGAGATATCGGTGTTGGGAAAACGTATTTGTGCCAAGCTCTTGCCAATGAATACGCAAAACAAGGGAATACGGTAGGATTTATGCAAATGCAGGAATTGGTTGAACGAGTGAAACAAGAGTTTGACAAGCCTGCTGAAAAAGGAAATGTTCTTCGTTTAGCACAGACTTGTGATGTTCTATTCTTGGATGATTTAGGTGCAGAGATGATGACTGCATATAACCGAGATGCTATCTTGATGAAGATCTTGGATTCTCGTGCTTTGCAAAAAAAGAAAACATACATTACAACAAACTTGGATCAATCTAACTATTCGCAAGAAAGCTTTGTTCAACACTATGCGGATCGAAATTATGCAGGAGATGTGGTTGCCGATTTGCCAGGTGCTCGATTGTATGACCGCATTCGTGCTTTGACGGTTCCTGTTTGTGTGCAAGGCTCTTCAGCAAGGGGTCGATAGTATGGATATCATGATTACATTAAACCGTCATGAAACTGAATTGTTCAAACAGGAAATTTAGATGTGTTATTTCGAACTCATAAAATCAGTTTACTTTATGAAATTAGATGTTATGTTGTTTAGTCTAGTGGTTTCTTATTTTATGTCATTTTTTTCTAATACTTTTTTGGTAGATACAATTAATTCCAAAATAATACAAAGTTGTTTTTTTGAGCATGTGTTTAAAACG
>OLPZ01001984.1_pt1 | contig 12520 bp, 8 predicted proteins | sample 1672711 | NCBI WGS metagenome assembly OLPZ01 (sample SAMEA3136716, study PRJEB25190) | human gut metagenome
TACTGGAGATGCCAGACCTGCAAAAAGCTTTTCTCAGACGAAGCAGGAACCGTGGAAATCAGCAATCCGACAGCGATTAAAGCAACTGGCCATAATCTGAAAAAGGTAGAGAAGAAGGATGCTACTGCTACAGAGGAAGGAAACAGCACATACTGGTTCTGCGATAAATGTAATAAGTATTTTAGTGATGCAAAAGCAGAAACTGAAATAAAAAAGGAAGACACAGTGCTTGCAAAACTTTCTACAGTAAACAAAAAGGAAACAGAGGCATCTTCAGCAAAGACAGCTAACGCAACAAAGGTGACCAGTACAACGGATAAAACAACGAAGTCCTCTCCAAAAACTGGTGACAGTACAGATGTGCAGTTATATGTGATTCTTATGCTCGTTTCAATAGGTGCTGCTGCAGGAGCTGGCGCTAAGAGAAAGCTTAAGACCCAGCGGTAATGACTATAAAGAATTAAATTTAAAATAACTTCTATATAACGAAGGGGCTGTTCTCGACAGCCCCTTCGTTTTTGTTTTATTTACTTTTCTTCAGAATCCTTGTCTGCAACGGAGCCATGACTTCACTCTCTGTTCCATAAAGCAATTCATACTCTGCCGGAACCGGAACAGCCTGTGGCTTACGCGCATAGTTCTGGATGAAGAGATATTCGGTATCCTCGTTTTCTCTTACTGTTACAGAAACTCCTTCCGGAATAATCTCTATTGGAGATTTCAGACCTGCTTCTGCTGCTACTCTGCCATAGAAATCCTGGTAGAATCCAAGCTCCATGTCCGCGCATACATAATATACATGGCCTTTGCCAAATGCCTTGTGTGTCAGCACCGGATATCCCTGATAGAAGTCTTCGCCATAACGCATCAGCACTTCTGCATCCGAAACCTTGACCAGTTCGCAAAGGTTTTTGCAAGTATATACATTGCTGATTCCAAGATGACTTCCCGCCTCCGGGATCGCATGATTTTCTTCCCAGTCATAGAGCGCATCTGTCTCTGTGCTGCGGAGTCCCGCCACATCCATAAGCCCATATGGAGTTCCGCCAAGGAAGCATCTGTCAGTACCATCAACCAGTCCTGACCAGTAAGAAAGCACCAGAGTTCCACCGTTTTCCACATAAGCACGAAGCTTTTCTTCGTATCCATCTTTGAACATATATGCCATCGGAGCCGCCAGAACTTTATAATCGGAAAGGGAATGTTCCATTGCGATCACATCCACATTCAGCCCCTGTTCTCTCAGAGCACGGTAGTTTTTCTGGACTGCTTCGCGGTAGTGCATATCTACATTTCGTGGTCCCTGCACATCAGCGATCGCCCAGTCGTTCTCACGGTCATAGAGAACAGCCGCCTGCGATCTCATGCTGGTTCCAACCGTCTCCTGGATCTGCTCAAGAGCCTCGCCAACCTCTGTTACTTCGCGGAAAACGCGGGTATCATCTCCGCCATAATGATCGATCACTGCACCATGGAACTTCTCCGAAGCTCCCTGGCTCTGGCGAAGCTGGAAATACAGCACGCTGTCAGAACCATGTGCTACAGCCTGGAGAGATGCAGCCAGATGCATTCCCGGTTTTTTAAGTTTGTTGATCGGTTTCCAGTTCGTTGCAGACGGACAGGATTCCATAAGAAGGAATGGTTCCTTCCTGATACTGCGCATCAGATCATGCTGCATTTCCGCATCAACTGCAGTAAGATATTCTTCTTTTTTGTGCCAGCTTGGATAATTATCCCAAGATACCACGTCCAGAACATCCTTAAATTTTTTGTAATCCAGACCGTCATAATCATACATCAGATTTGCTGTTACAGGCAGTTCAGAACCACCCTCGCGGATCGCATCAACCTCATTTTTAATGAAGTCGATCGTCTGGTATGTCACAAATCTCTTCCAGTCAAGCTTCAGTGCATGAAGTTCATTTTCGCCTTTAGTTGACGGACTTTCAATCTGATCAAAGCTATTATATCTATGGCTCCAGAAAGTAGTACACCAGCGTTTATTAAGGTTCTCGATCGTGCCGTATTTTTCTTTCAGCCATTCACGGAACTTCGCCTGGCACAGCGGGCAGTGGCATTCTCCTCCAAACTCGTTAGAGATATGCCACAGCATAACTGCCGGATGTCTGCCAAATCTTTCAGCTAATTTCTTATCAATCGCATGTACTTTTTCTCTGTATACCGGAGAGGTAAAGCAGTGATTATGTCTGCCTCCGAAGAATCTTCTTGTTCTGTCCGGATCCATACGAAGAACTTCTTCGTACTTGTCTGCCATCCATTTTGGTCTTGCTCCTGACGGTGTTGCAAGAATAGTATGGATGCCCTCTTTGTAGAGATTATTGATAATTTCCTCTAACCAGTCAAAGTTATATTTTCCCTCTTCTGGTTCAAGAACTGCCCAGGAAAAAATCCCTACAGATACAGTATTGATGTGTGCTTTTTTGAAATATTCGATGTCCTTTTGGAGAATATCCGGGCGGTCAAGCCACTGCTCCGGATTGTAATCTCCACCATGAAGATAATGTCCGTATTTGATCTGTTTTGCCATTTTTTCTCCTCTTAAAGTCCTTTAAAAACAAAGGAAAATTCCATCTTTTTGTCAGTTTTCAGCAAATATTCTTCGTGTGTGCGAGCACCCCAGCTGTCATCACCACCGATTCCCATCTGGTCTTTTGCCACACGTACAACAGTGTAATGAACCTCTGGAAGTTCATATGGATGCATTGCATTTTCCATCTCATGAGGTGTGTATGGAAGTGCAGAGAACATCATCGGCCCATTGTTTTCATCCATCTCAAAGAGCATTCCTCTACCCTTGCGGTCAGTTACTTTTGCCCAGCGTACTTCTTCTTTTGCACCACATTCCTGCGGTACCATATATCTTGCGATATTGTCTGCAACTTTGTTTGCATAAATGCCAAGTTTTGCACCTTTCTTACGGTCTGCATAAGTTTCTGCCTCGCCAAGTCCATACCATTCTACACGGTCATAATCTGCGTTGAATTTGAAGATTACACCGAATTCCGGCATATCACCGAGTTCTTTAACAGGGTCATACGTAAGAGTTGTTTTCACTCTTCCATCACCGAAAACTTCATAAGAAAGCTTGCATTCGCTGGTCGGTGTAGTCGGCATGATGTAGGTATAAGCTACTTTTACAGACTTCTCATTCACTTCTACTTCTGGCATATTTGACGGGCCATACGGTCCCTTGCGGAAGTCTTTGTGACTTAAGTACATGCTGGCAAGTTTCCACTGTCCGTAGCGCATTCCCATAAGATTTCCACAGTCATTGTCGGTTGGTGCACGCCAGAAATTCGGTTTCGGGATTGCCTCGATCATCTCTTTTCCGGCATATTTATAAGATACCAGACCACCGTTTAACACAGAGAAAAGTACTTCAAAGTGTGCGCCTCTGACACCGATATTGTGTGTGCTGCGGATCACTTTTACACCTTCCGGGCAGGTCTTTTTCGGTTCTTCAACCTGGTATACATACTGTCCAAAAGCCACCTCATGTCCTGCTTCTGCCCATGCTTTATCTTCTTTCAGATGGAAGGAAACAGTCACCGTATATTCGCCTGGTTTCTCTTCTTTTGCAAGCGGAAGTACATAAGTTTCTTCGCTTAATGGAGCAACTGCAGTTGCAAGAGAAGCCTTGTGGATCACTTTGCCATTCTTTGCAACAGTTACTTTGCAATCAAAAATATCTGTGCTTACAAACAGGTTTTTGTTGATGACTTTTACGCTGTCTGCACTGACTTCTGCAGTGATATTCTGGTAGTTGAATTTGACTTCCTGCATCTTTGGAGAAGCATCTCTGTTTCCGCCATATGCGATACCATTTCCACTGAAGTTGTAATCTGTCGGACGTTCTCCGAAGTCACCGCCGTATGCCTGGAATTCTTTGCCGTAGCGGTCTTTTTTGTAGATAGACTGGTCAATATAGTCCCAGATAAATCCGCCCTGATACTTCGGTTCTGTGTCTGTCAGATCTGTATATTTGTGCATTGCACCGCAGGAATTTCCCATTGCGTGGGTATATTCACAGCAGATAAACGGCTTGGAACTGTCTTTTGCAAGGAACTCCTTGATTGCTTCTACAGACGGATACATCTGGCTTTCCATGTCGCTGGTATCGTTATATCTGCGGTCGTGGCAGAGACCTTCATAATGAACCAGACGAGTCGGATCTGCCTTATGGAAGAACTGTGACATTTCAAAAATATCCTTGCCTCCGAAGGACTCATTTCCGCAGGACCAGATCAGGATCGCAGCGTGGTTTTTGTCTCTCTGGTACATGGAATTTGCACGATCAAGCATCATATCCAGCCATTCCGGTTTGTCATGCGGCACAACATAGGTGTAATCCTTCGTAAATTCAGCAACATCCCAGGAACCATGAGATTCAAGGTTTGTCTCATCGATCATATAGATTCCGTATTCATCGCAGAGCTGATAGATCAGGGATGCATCCGGATAATGGCAGGTACGGATTGCATTGATGTTGTTCTGTTTCATGATCTTAAGGTCTTTACGAAGCTCTTCTTCGGACACGTGTCTTCCACTCACAGAGCTGAATTCATGACGGTTTACGCCCTTGAATACGATACGTTTTCCGTTCAGTGTCATGATACCGTCTTTCATCTCAAAACGACGGAATCCAACCTTCTGCGGAACTACTTCCTGAAGTTCTCCTGCCTCGTTATAAACCTCTAAAACAAGGTCATAAAGCTGCGGATCTTCTGCACTCCAGAGTACCGGATCTTCTACTTTCCAGGAATAAATTTCCTCTCCGTCGAGTGCTTTTTTATCTTCGATCACGGTCTCTCCATCTTTGGAAAGAGTAATCTTTACTGTACCTTTGCCCCAGGTATCTGTTCCGATCTCAAGTGCCGCTGTACTTAAAGTTTCGTCCGGGATTGCACGGATCTGAAGGTCATAAACATGAACCTCCGGCACGGTATAAAGATAAACATCTCTGTAGATTCCAGAGAAACGATAGAAATCCTGGTCCTCGCACCAGCTGCTTGCTGTCCATTTGAATACCTGTGCTGCGAGTTTGTTTTCACCTTCTTTTACATACTCGGTCAGTTCAAATTCTGACGGTGTAAAGGAGTCTTCACTATATCCTACAAACTGTCCGTTGAGCCATAATGCAATGCCGCTCTCTGCTCCCTGAAAAGAAATAAAGAGACGTTTTCCCTGCATTTCTTCCGGCACTTCGAAGTATTTCACATAGCTTGCAACCGGGTTAAAGTGCTCCGGAATCTCACCCGGATGAATGTCTTCGTGACCTTCCCACGGATACTGTACGTTGGCATACTGAGGTGCATCATATCCTTCCATCTGGATATGTGCCGGCACGCGGATATCATCCCAGTCCTTGCAGCAATAGTCTGCTTTTTCAAATCCCGGGATTGCACTTCCGTAGTTGCGGGCATAGTGGAATTTCCAGATTCCATTGAGATCGTAACGGAAAGACGTTGCTTTTTCCTGCGCTTCCTCTCCATCTCTGTAATATGTATGGTCAGAATGCGCATCCATTCTTCTGTCCTTAAAATACTGTGGATCCTTTACTAAAGAATAATCAAAAGTTTTCATTCTTATCCTCCTGCGTTATTATTTTTAAGCAAAAAAGGATGCCGCATAATCTGTCTGGGACATATTACGCAATATACCCACAGGCCCAAGCAGCATCCTTTTATTAAATTCATTGTTTACTTGACAGCACCGGTAATACCTTCTGCGAACTGTTTCTGCAGTACGAAGAATACGATCATAGTCGGGATGGAACAGAACAATACGCCGCACATCAGCATACCATAGTCTGTTACATAACCTGTGATCAGGTTGGCGATCAACATTGGCATTGTCATTGCCTTATTATCTGTCATGATTACCTTCGGCCACAGGTAAGAGTTCCATGCGTTCATGAAGGTAATAACAGCTGCAGCTGCATATGTTGATTTCATGGTAGGAATGAACATCTGGAAGAAGATCCTTACTTCGCTCAGTCCATCAATACGAGCTGCTTCGATAATATCTACCGGGAATGATCTTGCGTTCTGACGGAACATCATGATCATAAATGGTGTAGAAATGATTGGAAGGATAAAACCAACTGCTGTATTCAGAAGTCCTGCTTTGGAGAACATTTTGAACAACGGAACCATGGTTGCAACCTGCGGAACCATCATTGCAAGAAGCAGCACGGAGAACAGTCTGTCTTTTCCTTTGTCATGATAAACTTCAAATCCATATCCTGCGATAGAGCAGATCAGAAGACAGATCACTGTGGTAAGGATTGCATAGAAAAATGAGTTTCCAAGTGCTCTCCACAGTGGCTGCTGAGCTGTCAGATTGTGGAAGTTTTCCATAAAATGACTTCCCGGAAGGATACGTCCACGGGATACATCTGTTGATGTATTTGTCGCAGCTGAGATCATCCAGTATAACGGGAATACAGAAATAAATGACACGATGATCAGAAAAATATAAGTAGGAATCAATCTTCTCTGAATTGCTGATTTGTTTTTCTTAGTCACGTGTATCACCTACTTTCAAGTTGATAAATGCAAGCACAGCTACCATGATGAATATGATAAATGACATCGCTGATGCATATCCAAAGTTCGGTACGTTAATAAAGCATGTGTTGTAAATATAGTGGGACATTGTGATTGTGGAGTTTGCCGGGCCACCTTTTGTCAGGTTGACAGACTCATCAAACAACTGCAGTGTACCATTGATTGACATGATGAAGGTCATGATAATTGTCGGTTTCAGAAGCGGAACAGTGATCTTCCAGAAAGTCTTCCAGCCGTTGGCACCATCGATCTTTGCTGCTTCATATACAGAATATTCAATATTCTGAAGACCAGCAAGATAGAATACCATGTTGTAGCCTGTCCATCTCCAGATCAGAGCCAGGATGATCACAATCTTGGCACTGGTGGAATTTCCCAGGAAGTTGTAGCCGGTTGATAAGATTCCAAGTTTGATCAGGATACTGTTGATCAGACCATCTGTTGCAAACATGGAACGGAAAATCAGTGAGTAGGAAACCAGGGATGTTGCACATGGAAGAAATACACATGTACGGAAAAATCCTCTGAGTTTCAGATCTTTGTTATTTAAAAGCTGTGCCAGAAGAATTGCCAGTATCAGCATGATCGGCACCTGAATGATCAGATAAAGGAACGTATTTACAATAGACTGCTGGAATACTTTGTCTGCAAGAATACGCTTGTAGTTACTGAAGATCGGATCTGCAAATCTCATGTTTGCGCCTGCTCCGGTCTGCAGTGAAATAATGAATGCACGGATCATTGGATAGAAACTCATGACTGCGATCATAATGGATGCAGGTGCAAGGAAAAGCCATCCTGCAGTTCTCTGTTTTGCAACCAGAGTCATACCTTTTTTCCTGGAATTCATATGAACTCCCCCTTTCAAAACTTGCTGCCGTTTCCGGCAACTGTAACTCTTAACATAAGACAGGGGACTGCAAGCAGTCCCCCGCGCTCACGTAAATTTTCTTATTTCAGTTTCACTTAATATCCAGAGGACTATTCAGTCATCTTGAATGCCAGTGTATCCTGTGCTTCCTGAAGAGCGTCTTCTACAGATGTACCATTTACGATATTAACAACTGCTGTGTTGACACATTCTCTTGCTTCATAGTGATACGGTGTTTTTGTGAACTCCGGAATATGAGAAGAGTATTCTACGATTGTGGAGAAGATTGGCTGTCCGTTAAAGAATTCGTTTGGCTCATTGTAAACTTCAGATTCACCAGCCGGCAGATAACAGGAGATTGCACCTGATGCCGGAAGGATTGCATCATAGAAGTCTGTGCTGGAACCAAATGTGCTTGCAAGGAAATCTTCTGCGAGCTCTACGTTCTTGCAGTTGGATGTGATATACCAGGAAGAACCACCATTGTTTGCATAGTTTGTAGCTGTATCAACGTCGTCAACCTTAGGCATTGTTGTGATTTCCCAGAGACCTTTCTGATCTTCTGTAGACATCAGAGTAGCTGTGATCCAGTTACCATTTACGATACCAGCAGCCTCGCCGCCTGTGATTGTTGCGATATATTCATCCCAGTTGTTTACAAGTTTAACAACATCGTTTTTAACAAGGTCTACATAAAGGTTGATGCATTTTTCTGCAACATCGTTTCCAACGATATAAGCTTCGCCGTCTTCATTTACGAAGTTAGCTCCACAAGACTGCATCATCATCATCAGAGTATCGCCGCCTGTAGCTTCGCTTGTAAGGAGGTATTTACCTGTTTTTTCATGAAGGTCTTTACCGATTTCCATGAATTTGGACCATGTGATGTCTGTCAGATCATCCAGTGTATATCCAGCTTCTTCAAGGATATCTGTACGATAGCATGCAATAACAGCACCGTTATCAAACGGAACACCATAATGTGTGTCATCTACCATGGAGTAGGACTGTTTCAGTTTTCCGAAATCATCCCAGTTGATATCCATATCTTTGAGATCTGTAAATGCATCCGGATAGCTCTTCAGATATTTCTGATAGCTGTTGTCCTGCATCAGAACGATGTCCGGAAGTGTGCTGTAGTCACCAGCGTTAGCTGCTGTTGTAAGTTTTGTCTGGCAGTCATCAGAAGATGTTTCGATAACGTCTACTGCGAATCCTTCGTGATCTTTTGCATACTGCTCACCAGCCATCTGCATAGATTTGATATTGAAGTTCTGGTCCCATGCCCATACTGTCAATGTGTTGTCATCTCCAGAATCAGCGGAAACAACGGTTGCTGTTCCTGCAAAAGATGCAGCCATGATACCTGTCATTAATACTGCAAGTAATTTTTTCTTCATGAATGTGTCCTCCTTTTATTAAGCGTATTCTCTTTTCCGAATTGCTTATGAACCAATTATAGCATCCCGTTTTTTGATATAGTTTGCATAACCGCACATATAATGTGCATTTTCGACCATTTTATATATTTTGCACTATTACACGTACATAAAATTGTATTTTTTGTTCGTTTTTCGCATTCTCACGATTTTTGTCGTATTATTTTGATGAAAAAAATCCTCTCTTTTTGACAGAATGTATATTTTTCTTATCTTCAAGAGAGGTGTTTGTTCTTATTTCATAAATTTTCTATTCATTTTTTGTACATATTTCACAGAATTTTGCTGTTTTTATGCAAAATAGACTTTTTCCGGATGCTGTGTCTTTATTGTGTGCAGCATCTCCTCTGTGAGATCGAGAAGCAATTTGATCTTTCGTCCATCTTCTTTGATGATCATCGTGTAATACGGAGTATTGTCATCATAAGAGGTATAATCATATTTTTTCAGCTGCTCCGTACCACCGTTTTTTTTATATTTAGCAACACTTTCGTGCCAGTGCGGCGCAACGACTTCCAGCTCCTTCAGCTCCAGTACATGGGCAGTCTTACGATACTTTTTGCCATAGATCACATCAATGCTGAGCTGATCATTTTCCAGGGTATACTCATAATCCTTCTGGCTGAAAATATCAAACACAAAATAAAGCGCTGCAAGAAGAAATCCTGCCAGCATAAAGGACTGGGATATTGTAATTCCCAGGATCACAAAGATCACTGCAAACAAAACCATTACTTTCCGGAGAACTCCGGACATGCTTTTTTTCTTTCGGGAGATCTGCTCCACAATCTTATAGTCGTACATATAAATGATTCCTTTCTGTTTTTCTACCATCCTTTTTCTGAATGAATATCAAATCGCAGAAGCTGCTGTTCATAGCTTTCCGGACGTTTCCGCCATTCGAGAGGAGTGACTCCCATCAGCTGTTTAAAGTTTCTGTTGAATGTCGAATTTGTCGTAAACCCACATTTGTGAGCAACATCCGCAACCGGGGCATCTGTGGTCTCCAGAAGTTCACATGCCATGTAGACACGTACGGTATTAATATATTCCAATGGGCTCATCTTCATGTAGGAAGTAAAAACTCTCCGGAAATGTGTCTCACTGATATGACAGATATTCGCCAAATCCTCTACTTTGATATCCTCCATGTAGTGATATGATACATAATCCAGCACACTGGTGATCATATTGGTAAGCTTACCGGCATTTTCCGCAACCTTATCCTCTCCTGAATCTCTGTTTAACCGGGCAATTTCTACCAGAAGTGCCGCAAGCACTCCCTTTGCTTCCTCCAGAAAAAATTCTTCACCATCTCTCATGATATCCAGAATCTTGTGGATTTTTTTCGAGATAGACAAATTCTCCTTCTCTTCAAAAAACAAAGCCCTGGAATAGATTCGCTGGATCACCTTTTCTGCCTTGACCGGATTATCCAGGAATTTTTTCATAAAACCTTCTACATCTATGAAAAGGTATTCCCATTTACTGACCGTCCCGATATCGCTGTTTGTTGTATGTGGATAGTTCGGCGGAATTACCGTAACGATACCTCCATAGAAGCGCTCTTCCTCTTCACCCAGCACCATAAATCCGTCACCACCATAGCAGTATCCAATCTCAAGATAATTATGAAAGTGAAGATAATCCACATCATTCCCGTAATTCTGGACCCACTTCTGTCCAAGAAGCGCCAGGATCGGACTTCCCGCTGACATCTGGTAATAGCGGAACTCCATCTTCGGTTTTCTTCTTTTTTTTGCCATATTTTTTCCTTTTTTCTATATGAAATCCTGATTTTATTATCATAACGTAATTTTTATTTTTGTTCTACAAAATTCGACATAAAATCTCAGCGTTACATGTTATACTTGCACCGTTACCGTTCCGATACTGGTACAGAAAGGAACGGAATAGAAAACCCCCGAAGTGGCACCTTCAGGGGTTTTCGTTACACATCTACAAAAGAATATGATGAACTGCCTGGATTGTCAAGTAGAAAATCAATTTCTTGTTATACAAAAAAGATCTCTCTACCATAACTGGTGTTGAGATCTTTTTTAGTTCCAGTCTTCTGACCGGTTTATATCGCTCCCAGAATCTCTCTGGCGTTATTGATCCGTTCTTCTGAAGGCGGTCTGACACCTTCCAGCGGATAAGGAATTCCGAGCTGTTCCCACTTAAATACACCGAGTGTATGGTACGGAAGCACTTCGACTCTCTCCACTGTTTTTAAAGTATGGATAAAATCTGCAAGCCTGTGGAGATACTCATCTTTATCGCTGCCTCCCGGGACCAGTACATGGCGGATCCACATCGGTTTTCCTATATCTGACAATTTCCGTGCCATTGCCAGGATATTTTTGTTGGACTGTCCTGTAAGCTTGATATGTTCTTCTTCATCAATCTGCTTGATGTCGAGAAGAACAAGATCAGTATACTTCATAAGCTCCAGCCATTTAGAATAAAAAGGTTCTTTTTCTGTATAAGGATTGGCACTGGTATCAAGAGTTGTGTGAACTCCTGCTGCCTTTGCCTGACGGAAAAGTTCTGTCAGGAAATCAATCTGGAGAAGCGGTTCTCCTCCGCTCACAGTGATTCCACCTTTGTTACCCCAGTAATTCTTATAGCGAAGAGCCTGTTTCAGAAGCTGAGACGGGGTGTACTGCTGCCCCTCTCCCATTTTCCAGGTGTCCGGATTATGGCAGAACTGGCAGCGCATTGCACATCCACTCAGGAATATCACATATCTGACGCCCGGTCCGTCTACTGATCCGAAGCTTTCCAGAGAATGGACATATCCTTTGATTTCTTCACTCATTATTACATTCTGTCGTGGCAGGTTCTGGCAATAACATCCAGCTGCTGCTCTCTTGTAAGGTCGATGAATTTAACTGCATATCCGGATACACGGATTGTGAAGTTTGCGTACTCTTCTTTTTCCGGATGTTCCATTGCATCGATCAGTTTTTCTTTACCAAATACATTAACGTTGAGGTGATGAGCACCCTGGTCAAAGTATCCGTCAAGTACATGAACAAGGTTCTCTGTACGTTCTTCTTCTGTATGTCCCAGAGCATCCGGGTTGATGGTTTGAGTATTGGAGATTCCGTCAAGGGCATCTTCATAGTCCAGTTTTGCAACAGAGTTGAGGGAAGCAAGAAGTCCGTTCTGCTCTGCGCCGTAGGACGGGTTAGCACCAGGTGCCAACGGCTCGCCTGCTTTTCTTCCATCCGGAAGGGATCCTGTAGCTTTACCATAAACAACGTTGGATGTGATGGTAAGGATAGAAGTAGTAGGTTTTGAATCACGATAGGTATGGATATGTTTCAGTTTCTCAAGGAATGTAGAAAGCAGTGTTGTTGCGATCTCATCTGCTCTGTCATCATCGTTACCATAACGTGGGAAGTCACCTTCTACTACGAAATCTGTTGTGATTCCGTCTTCGTCACGGATTGCTTTAACTTTTGCATATTTGATAGCGGACAGGGAGTCTACTACGTGAGAGAATCCTGCGATACCAGTTGCGAAGGAACGGTCAACCTTTGTATCGATCAGAGCCATTTCTGCTGCTTCATAGTAGTATTTGTCATGCATGTAGTGGATCATGTTCAGTGTTC
>OLPZ01001987.1_pt1 | contig 12514 bp, 10 predicted proteins | sample 1672711 | NCBI WGS metagenome assembly OLPZ01 (sample SAMEA3136716, study PRJEB25190) | human gut metagenome
TCACGCGGGGTCTTCGGGTTCGGGCGCGGGCGTATCCTCCGGCGGGGAATCCTTGGCCCGACCCACATAGGCGTAGGCCTCCGTGGGCATATTCCGCTTCCGCAGCCGGCGGTCCATCAGAAATTTCAGCAGTTCCTGTATGCAGGCGAACACCGGCACGCCGATGAACATACCCAGCACGCCGGCGAAGCCGCCGCCCACCAGGATGGCCACGATGACCCAGAAGCTGGAGATGCCCGTGGCGTCGCCCAGAATTTTGGGCCCCAGGATGTTGCCGTCAAATTGCTGGAGGATCACGATGAAGATCACGAACACCAGACATTGCTTGGGGCTGACCAGCAGGATCAGGAATGCCGACGGCACCGCGCCCAGGAAGGGCCCGAAGAAGGGGATCACGTTGGTCACGCCCACCACCACGCTGACCAGCGGCGTGTAGGGCATTTTCAGGATGGAGCAGCAGATAAAGCAAAGGATGCCGATGATGAGGGAGTCCAGCAGTTTGCCGCGGACAAAGCCGGAGAAGATGGCGTTCACCCGCCGCGTGCCGCGCATGACCGCGTCGGCCTTTTCCTCCGGCAGCGCGGCGTAGACCGCCTTGCAGCAGCGAGCCAGGCTCTTCTCCTTCATGCCCATCAGGTAGATGGACACGATGATGCCCACGATCAGGTCAAAGGCAAAGCCCACCGCGCCGCGGATGCCGCTCCAGATACCGCTGGTCAGCGGCACAATGGCCTTCTGGGCCCAGGGCAGCACCTTGTCGGTCAAAAAGGCCATGCCGTCGGTATAGCGCTCGGTGATGAGCCCCGCCAGCCAGACACCGATCCCACTGTCGCTCTCCAGCAGGTCGTTGGCCCAGCGATAGACCTTGCGGTAGTAGGACTCGGCGTTGTTGATAAGGGTGGTCACGCTGTCCACCACCTGGGGCACCAGCACGCTCATCAGCAGGTACAGAAGGAAGATGACCACGGCCTCGGTCAACAGGATGCTCACCAGCCGCAGCGCGCCCGACGGCTGCTTCAGCTCTTTTTTGAAGAGCTTTTTCCACAGCGCCGCGATGGCCCGTTCCAGACAGGACATGATGGGCGTCAGCAGATAGGCGATGGCAAAGCCGTACAGCACCGGCGCCAGGATGGATGCCAGCTTGGACACGAACTGCTGCAGCGTTCCCGCCTGATAGAAGGTATCGTAGAACACCAGCACGGCACATACGGTCAAAAAGGCCGTCAGTCCCCATTTGAAATACTGCGTTCGCTTCATGGCAGGACCTCCCACTGCTGTTTTTTCTATCATACCCGTATGCGCGGCGTTTTGCAACAATTTTCGCACACAAACACCCGCGGCGGAATGTGTATTGCAATCCCGCCGCAACTGTGGTATCATACTCGGACAACCCCGCGCAGCATGCGAGAATTACGATGGTATGGAAGGGTGTTCCTATGAAAAAGCTCTTGTTTATCGTCAATCCCCGTGCGGGAAAGACAAAATCCCGCGCCCCGCTGTTCGATGCCGTGGCGCAGTTCTCCCGTGCCGGCTATCTGGTACGGGTCTATATCACCGAGGCGGGCGGCCAGGCCCGCGATATCACCGCCCGGTGGGGCGGGCAGTACGACATGGTGGTCTGTGCCGGAGGCGACGGCACGCTGAACGAGACGCTCTCCGGGCTTATGCAGCTGGAGCAGCGGCCCCTGCTGGGCTATCTGCCCTGCGGCAGCACCAACGACTTTGCCATGAGCCTGCATCTTCACACCATGCTGCCCGCCGCGGCAGAGGCGGCCGCCACCGGCACGCCCTGCCCCCTGGACGTGGGGCGGCATAACGACCGCTATTTCGCCTATGTGGCCTCCTTTGGGGCCTTTACCCAGTCCTCCTACAAAGCGGCGCCCCAGGTGAAGGCTGTCCTGGGCCACCTGGCCTATGTGCTGGAAAGCGCCAGGGAGCTGCCTTTTTTGCTGAGGGCTTTTGGGGTGGAATTTGGCAGATATGTCCGCTATAATAGAAACAAAGTCAAAAACAAAAGAAAAGTCAGAAGGAGTGTGTCAGAGATGATCGATATCGCACATGCAAAACAGGAATTCGAGAAATATCTGGATGAATATGACCGTGAGGATGAACAGATCCGCCTGAAGATCGTACACACCTATGGAGTAGTGAAATATGCAGGTGAGATTGCCAGAAGGATGGATTGTTCCGGGGAAGATGTGGAACTGGCAGAACTGATCGGGCTGCTTCATGATATCGGACGTTTTGAGCAGATCCGTGAATTTCACAGCTTTGAGCCTGGAACAATGAATCATGCAGTGTATGGCGCAGAGCTCCTTTTTGGGGAAAAGAAGCTGATCCGGCGTTTTGTGGAGGATGACCGTTTCGATGAGCTGATCGATGCTGCAATCCGCAGACACAGTGATTTCAGGCTGGAAGGCATCCACGATGCCAGAACACTTTTTCATGCGAAGCTGATCCGGGACGCAGATAAGCTGGATAACTGCCGGGTGAAACTGGTGGCATCCATTGAAGCCATGCTGGGAGTTTCCGAGGAAACAGCCGGAGAAGGCCTGATCTCGCCGGCAGTGTGGGAATCCTGTCTCAGAAGGGAGTCAGTATTATCTGCAGACAGACAGGTGCCGGTGGACTACTGGGTATCTTATCTTGCCCAGTACTATGATATTAATTTCCCGGAGACCTGTGAGATCATTGAAGAGGAGGATTATATTACCAGGATCGCCAGCCGGCTGACTTACAAAGAGCAAGACACCAGAGACAAGATCCGTATTCTCACGGAAGATCTGAACCGGTATCTGGAAATGCCGGCGGTGTCTGTGAAAGAGTAGAGACATAGTGGGGCAAAAAAGAATCAGGGAAAAGCAGAAACAGACGTTGACTTAAAGACTAAAATTAACTATAATACAGCTAAAATTAGCTTTATAAAATAAAGCGCAGAAGCGTTGACAGGTTTTGGGGAAGTCATAAAGTCAGATCGTAAAGATCCGCTTAATAATATAAAAAAGGAGAAGGCACATGTCAGTTACGTTTAATGAAGAGAAAAAGATCTTCCGTCTTGATACGGAAAAAAGCACCTATGTGATGGGGGTAAGCCCGGAAGGTTTTCTGGGACATATTTATTACGGGGACAGACTTTTTATGGAGGCAGACAATTATCTTCTTCGAATGGAAGAGCCGCCGTATACACCATCGGTAAACAAAAGAGAGAAATCCGCATTCCTTGATTTCTTTCCCATGGAGTATCCAACCGGAGGAATCGGAGATTACCGGGAAAGCTGCCTGAATATCCGAAATGCAGCCGGAAATATGGGATGTGAACTGCATTACACAGGACATGAGATCTATAAAGGCAAAAAAGGACTGAAAGGGCTTCCGGCATCTTTTGCCACAGAGGATGAGGCAGAAACACTGGAGATTACCCTGAAAGATGCAGATCTGGATCTCGAGGTGGTCCTTTCCTATACTGCCTTTGAGAAAGAAAATGTAATTACGCGAAGCGTCCGTGTACAGAATCAGGGAAAAGAAGATCTCCGCATCGAGAAGATCTTAAGTGCCTGCCTGGATATGGACAATGAGAATTTTTCCATGCTGTCTCTTCACGGAACCTGGGCAAGAGAGCGTCACATCCAGACCGGAGAGCTCCATTACGGAAAACAGGTGATCTCTTCCGCAAGAGGAGAGTCCAGCCACCAGGAACATCCGTTTATTGCCCTTGTGACAAACGGAACCGAGCAGGAAAACGGTAAAGTTTACGCCATGCATTTCGTGTATTCCGGAAACTTTATGGCGGAGACAGAGCTGTGCCAGTTTGATAACCTCCGTATGACTATGGGAATCAATCCGGAGGAATTTTCCTGGCTCCTTACACCGGGAGAGGAATTCCAGGCACCGGAGGTGGTTATAGTTTACTCCGGAAACGGTCTTGGAGCGATGACAAGAAGTTATCATGACTTTTACCGGAACCATCTCATCCGCAGCAAATTTAAATATGAGAAACGTCCGATCCTGATCAACAACTGGGAGGCTACATATTTTGATTTTAATACGGACAAGCTTCTTGACATTGCCAGAGAGGCAAAAAAATGTGGCATTGAGATGCTGGTCATGGATGATGGATGGTTCGGAAAACGTAATTCCGACAACTGTTCTCTTGGTGACTGGAAAGTCAACGAAGAGAAGATCACAGGCGGCCTGAAACATCTGGTAGATGAAGTAAACAAGATCGGCCTTCAGTTTGGAATCTGGTTTGAGCCGGAGATGATCTCACCGGATTCTGACCTTTACCGTGCACATCCGGACTGGGCGATCCAGATCCAGGGCCGTGAGGCAACCCAGAGCAGAAACCAGTATGTTCTGGATTTTTCCAGACCGGAAGTAAGAGATTATGCCTACGAATGTGTGGCATCTGTTCTTCGAAGTGCAAACATTGCCTATGTGAAATGGGATATGAACCGTCAGCTTTCTGACCTTGGCAGCAGCTATCTTCCCAAAGAAAGACAGCAGGAGCTTTTCCACAGATATGTGCTTGGTGTTTATGAGCTTCAGGAGAGACTGGTTACGGAGTTTCCGGATCTTCTTCTTGAGAACTGCTCCGGCGGCGGCGCACGTTTTGATCCGGGAATGCTTTATTACAGCCCGCAGATCTGGTGTTCCGACAATACGGATGCAGTGGAGCGTCTGATGATCCAGGAAGGAAGCGCACTGATATATCCCCTTTCTGTGATCGGTGCCCATGTCAGCGACTGCCCGAACCACTCTGTGGGACGTGTGACACCATTTGAGACAAGGGGCCATGTGGCTCTTGCAGGAACCTTCGGCTATGAGCTGGATATCACAAAGATCCCGGAGGAGGACAGAGCGCTGATTCCGGAGCAGACGGCAACCTACAATAAATACAGACACCTGATCCAGCAGGGAGAGTATTACCGGATCGCATCCTACCGGGAAAACCATAAATATGACTGCTGGGCACTTTCCTCACAGGACAAAAAAGAAGTGCTGGTAACTTATGTACAGGTACTTGGCGTACCAAACAGCCATTCCAGAAAAGTATTTCTGAGAGGCTTTGATCCGAAGGTAACATACAGACTGGAAGGAACAGAGGAAACTTACACAGGAGAGATGCTGATGAAGGGTGGATTCCTGATGAAAGATTTCTGGGGCGATTTCAAGAGTAGACTGTATCATTTTACTGCAAAATAAAACAACGGCATTTAGGCCAGTAGTATAACGACTCAGAGAGGCACTGTAAAAGTAACAAAAACAGTGCCTCTTTTTTTGTGCGTATTAGACAAAGTTAAGTACATTGCAAAATTAACGGGCTGATCAGATTGAGATTTAGCTAAAAAGATATTAAAATTTAGCCAAATAAAAAACAAATAAACATTCTACTTACTTAAATGTGAAGAATGTCAGGAATTGTGACGAGGAGAACCTATGCGGAAATCCGAAGTAAGAAAATGGCCGGAAATGGACCGGCAGCAGAAAATACAATATCTGAAAGACTATTATCTCCTTACGGCAGTGGGAGTGATCCTTCTTATTGCTGTGGCAGTATCCCTGATATGGCATGTGGCAAGGCCGAGAACGGAGAATCTTCTCTATGCGGCAGTGATCGATGAATTTCTGGATGAGAAGAAACTTGCACAGGTTACAGCGGATATGAGTAATCTTCTGGGAGCAGATGGAAAACGGAAAACCGTGCAGATCGATGTGGTGATCCTGGATCGGGAGCTGTTTGAGGAATATGCAGGTTATGGCTATTTTGAAAGCCTGGATGAGGTAACAGAAGAAGACCTGGAGAAAAAATACGGGGAATCTTATCAGTATGCAGCCGGTTATAAAGAGGATGACGAGGTTTCCTTTGAGGATCATGAAACCGGTCAGGGAGAGGTGAAACCTTACGGGATCAGTCTTTCCGGGGACAATCGGTTCACGGAGATGTCGGAATATATCAAAGATCCGGTAGCGGTTGGAACAAAAAATCCGGAGAACGCACTGAAGTTTCTGGAGTATCTGATGGAGGAATGAGTGGCCGGTCGGATATTTGCAATCCATATTCGTTACGCAGATCTACATCGAATAACGGTGAAGTAATTATTTGGTTAAATATTTCTTTTTGGGGAGGAAAAGATAATGGCTTTTAAAGATAATTTTCGCGGCGACAGTGCTTACACACAGATCATGACAAAGATCTTCAACATTTTCTGGCTGAGCATCCTGTGGCTTTTGTGCTGTATCCCGGTGATCACCATCGGCGCATCTACCATTGCTCTGTACTATGTGATGCTGAAGCTTGTAAAAGATGAAGAAACCACTGTGACAAGAGAATTTTTCCATTCTTTTAAACAGAATTTTCTTCAGTCATTACCGGTAACTGTGATCGTTCTGGTGGTGGTTGTGGTGCTGGTCGCGGATTTTCATATCCTGGGAGCAGCAGGAAGGGCACAGGGAGCTTCTTTTATGTACGGCTTCTGTATTGTTCTCGGGATTATCTGCGCAGCAGTCTTTTCCTATGTATTTCCGCTTCTTGCAAAGTTTGAGAATACGGTAAAAAAGACATTTGAGAACGGTGCCAGACTGGCAGCCAGCCACATCGGACAGACTCTTGTGATCACAGTTGTGAATCTTTTTCCTGTGCTCTGGTTTCTGATCTCTCCGCAGACCTTTTCCGCGATCTTCTGGATCTGGGTATTTGTGGGCGGCGGTGTGCAGGCATTTGTGAATTCGCTGTTTCTGGTGAAGATCTTTGACCGGCTGGCAGAAGCGTAACCAGAAAAAACTGACGGGATATAAGGTTTTGATATTGGATATTTGACGGGAAAGTAAAGTCACATGGGCTGCTTCATAGGAAGGCTGTGTGCGGGAAATTTCCAGTTAAGTATTGTAAAAAATAATAAAAATCAGGGAGGATGTAAAAAGATGAGTTATCAGGAAACCTACAAAAAGTGGTGTACAGACCCGTATTTCGACGCACAGACCCAGGAGGAACTGAAAAACCTTGAGGGGAACGAAAAAGAGATCGAGGACCGTTTTTACCGTCAGCTGGAGTTTGGAACCGGCGGACTCCGCGGAATGATCGGAGCAGGAACCAACCGTATGAATATCTATACTGTGCGTCAGGCCACACAGGGACTTGCCAATTATATCATTGCCATGAACGGTCAGGACAAAGGCGTTGCCATTGCCCATGATTCCCGTATCATGTCACCGGAGTTTGCAAGAGAGGCAGCGCTCTGCCTGAATGCAAACGGCATCCATACCTATCTTTTTGAGTCACTTCGTCCCACACCGGAGCTTTCTTTTGCAGTCCGTGAGCTTGGCTGTATTGCCGGTATTGTGATCACAGCCAGCCATAACCCGAGAGAATACAACGGATATAAAGTATACTGGGAAGACGGTGCCCAGATCACACCGCCTCATGACAAAAACATTCTTGCAGAAGTAGCAAAAGTAACGGATTTTTCCATGGTAAAAACAATGGAAGAAGATGAAGCCAGAGCAGAGAATCTGTTCAGCATCATCGGAACCGATTTTGATGACAAATATATCGCGCAGCTGAAAAAACAGAGCATCCACCCGGAGATCATCCCGGAGGCTGCCAAGGATATGAAGATCGTTTACACACCACTTCACGGAACCGGAAACATTCCTGTTCGAAGAGTTCTCCGTGAGCTTGGTTTCACACAGGTTTATGTTGTGGAAGAGCAGAAAGTTCCGGACGGAAACTTCACAACAGTTCCATATCCGAATCCGGAGGACAAAAATGCCTGGACACTTGCCCTTGAGCTGGCAAAAAAAGTAGATGCAGATATTATTCTTGCCACAGATCCGGATGCAGACCGTCTTGGTGTTCATGCAAAAGATACGAAAACCGGTGAATATGTAAGCTTTACCGGAAATATGTCCGGCATGCTCATCGCCGAGTATATTTTGCGGGAGCGTACCAAAACAGGCACCATGCCGGAAAATCCTGCACTTGTTGAGACCATTGTTACTACAGATATGGCAAAAGCTGTTGCAAAAGAATACAACACAGCTCTGATCGAAGTGCTGACAGGCTTTAAGTATATCGGGGAGCAGATCCGCCTGTTTGATGAGACAGGAAGCCATCACTACGTATTCGGACTTGAGGAGAGCTACGGCTGTCTGGCAGGAACCTATGCAAGAGATAAAGATGCGCCGGTTGCAGTGATGATGCTCTGCGAAGTTGCCGCATACTACAAACTTCAGGGAAAAACGCTCTGGGATGCCATGGTGGAACTGTATGAGAAATATGGTTACTACAAAGAAGACCTTGCAACAGTAACCCTGAAAGGAATCGACGGTTCCCAGAAGATCACAGCCATGATGAATGCCTTCCGTGAGAATCCGCCGAAAGAGCTTGGTGGGTTCAAAGTCCTTGCATGCCGCGATTACAAGAGTGACTGCCGCAGAGATATGATCACAGGAGAAACCACATCCACAGGACTTCCCACATCCAATGTTCTTTATTATGAGCTGGAAAACAATGCATGGTGCTGTGTTCGTCCTTCCGGAACTGAGCCAAAGATCAAATACTATTTCGGTGTAAAAGGCGAAAACTTTAAAGATGCCGAGGAGAAACTTGAGGCTTTGAAAAAGGCGATGACAGAGTAAAGAAGCTTATAATTTAACCAAATAAACTGCGGAGCAGTTATTTGGTTATGAGCAAGTAGCGAAGCGGATTGCGAATATCCGCTTGACTATATGGTAATTTATGAACATGAAGTAGAGTAGAATGCGAATGTCCGCTTTATTTATTATAGCTTTACGGAATAACAGGGGGAAAAGAAAAATGGCCGAAAAAGTTGATAGAAGAGTACGGAAAACAAAAGCACAGCTTCGAGCAGGATTAGCACGTCTTATGCAGAAGAAGAGTATTAAAGAGATTACTGTGAAAGAACTGGTGGAAGAAGTAGATATCAACCGTTCCACGTTTTATCTTCATTATACAGATATTTACCAGATGTTAGAATCTATTGAGGCGGAACTGATGGATGAAGTTTCTCATTTAGTAGAAGATTATCCGCTTGATCCTCTTAACAATAAGGAGAGTTCTTATCCGTTTATTGAGCAGATTTTTACAATTTTGGATAATAATAAGGATATTTGTATTGCACTGCTCGGAAAAAATGGGGATATGGCGTTTGTCAACCGAATCGAAAAGCTGATTGCGGATACAGTTCTGCATCGTCTGTCTATTCGTTTGCCTAAGGATAATCGGGATATTGAGTATGCGTACGCCTTTTGTCTGAATGGATGTGTAGGAATGATCAAGACATGGCTCTCTTCTGAAAACCAGGAATCTACACAGCATATGGCAGAGCTTACCCATAAGCTGATTGATAATACAACACATATGTATTTGGAACAGGCTTTAAGATAAAATAAGAGCTGATGTTTCACGTGAAACAATAATAAATAAAATACGAAAATGGGGTTGTCGCACTGACAATTGTTGCCTCCATATAGGACTTTTATATTTCATTGTCCTATATGAGGGTAGCATATCACAATGTGACAACCCCATTTTTTTATGCCATAGGTGATTACTCCGTAATGTTCCAATGACACAAAAAAATCTCCGGGCAGGATCACGCTGCGCCGGAGAGAAATTATGCCAATTATGCCGCTGAAGCAATCTGCCGCAGGAGGAGAATCCTGCAAGCAGGAGCTTTTTTGTTTACAGAAAAATTGATACCTGCTCCAGAAAATGCTCAGGATCTTCGATGTGAGGAAGATGTCTGGTATCAGGAATTGTTGCAGTTTCAATAGAAGAATTCAGTTTCTGATACTCTTCGGCAATGAGAGAACCAGAAGCCTCTTTTTTGCCGGAAATGATATAAATGCAGGCATCAGAAGATTCAACTGCGTTGTTGATGCTGATATTCAAATACTTGCCAATATAGCTGGAATAGAGATATTTGGCGTTGGAACCACCTTTATGCGCGGATTCATAATAAGTATCTACAAGTGTATCGGTCACGTGAAACGGATTATAAAATAACTGTTCCATAAACATGCTGCTGATAGCCTCACGTGCACATGCGATATGATAGATCAGTGTTCCGAAGACAGGAAGTTCGATTATGTGTTTGAATAATTTATTGTCTTCACATGGGGCCTGCTTCAGTGAACTGAGACTTGGTGGATTTACAAGCATGATCTTGCGAATATAGTCGGAATTATTACGATATGCCATGATTGCAAAAGAACCGGAAAAACCACTGGCAATAATATCTGTTTCTTCGTGAATTACATTCTTAACAAAGTCGCAGAGAAGCTGCACAAATACAAAATTTGTGTAGGTAATCTCTACCTTTTCAGAGCGTCCACAGCCCAAAAGATCAATCGTGTAAACGGTATGTTCTGTTGCCAGCTGATTTTCAACGGCATTCCATTCATAGCCAGATGCGCCTGGCATTATATCGTGAACGAGAAGCAGTGGAGAACCATGTCCCTGCTTTGTATAGTGGATTTTTCCAAAACGCCAGTCATATGTTTTACCATGTGGTTGCTCCAGCATATCTTTAAGCTGAGATGTGGCATCTATAAAACGATTTGTAATATGAATAACTCCTGTGGCTGTTCCTAATAAAGCAGCAAGAGTAAGTAGTTTATGTCCGTTTTTCTTCATTGAAAGCCTCCTGAAATTCGTATTAAATGATTTGGGAAAATACTGTTCGATGCACTAAAATTCACTGATCTGATGGTATTTTTCTGAATATTTTCTGGCTTTTATTATACGCTATTGGTGGAAAATTTACAATGCTTTTGTAGATTGGAGTAAGGAAGGTAACATGTGAAACAAGATAGAAAATGAGCGATATTTTTTATATCGAATCAGGAAAGTTCCCATCTCCTTGTGAAGCTACGAGAAACAAAATGTGGTGTGTGGAGGGATGAGGTTGTATCAGGAACACAAGCAGGTCCTGATACAACCGTGAAGCAGTTATTCGGTTATGAGTAAGTAATAAATGCGGATGAATTTATTTACTTGACTGTTTTACAGTGTATGTTTCACGTGAAACATATATTGCATGTAATACAGGCAAATAGTCCCTTTTTTAACCAAATCAAGTAAGTCCCCTGCTTCAATTGCGAAAAGCAATAAGCAGGGGGATTGATTGTATCAGGAAGAGTGTAAGCAATTTCTGATAAACTGCGAAGTAGTTAATTATTCGGTTATGAGCAAGTAGTGAAGCAGATTGCGAATATCCGCTTCACTTAGTGAGAGGCAGGAGATTTTTTTTGACAAATGTAAAGCAATTATGCCATAGATGCTGTAGTTATTTACGGAGGTGCAGCTATCTACTGGACAAGCGGATATTTGCATCTCGCATTGCTCGTAGCTCTGCACCGAATAAATTGCACCACAGTTTATGAGTGAATAAATACTCTGCCGGTTTTCACTTGCCATAGCTGTGGTTGTGGATACAGAGAGTCAAATTATACAGGATTTCCCAGAATAATATTGATTAAAGTTTTATTCAGCATAATAGTGCGGTTCCAGGGATTGATGATTACTCCTTCAATAGATGGTTCCTGGAGTGCTGCGTGAAAAATTTTGTCAATGTCTGCTGTGAAAGTAGACATGATCTGGCTGCTGCCTTTTAATTCTTCGTCAAAACTGGTAAAAGCAGCCCACCATTGTTTTCCATCACCGGTTTTTATAGCCTGGAGATTAATCTTTCCATCACCTTTTGGTGGTTCTACAGCTACGATCAGCTGAGCATACTCTTTCATTCTGCGACGAATTACCGTGAGAACGTGCGCCAGCATTTCTTCAGTGGCATCCTGCTGGAGAGCAGCGATTGCAGTTTCGATTTTGTCATTTCCCTGAAGCGTTTTATCTAATTGAGCCTTTGCCTGATCTTTGTTGGTTGGATTCATGATAGAAATATTCCTTTCGATATAGATAGATTGTTCGTGATTGTATTATAGCATTTCAGGAAATAGAGCGGCAAGATTAAGTTAAACGCAAACGTGCCTGCATCTGCGGGGGTATGGAGTAGGGACGGAGATTTTTATCGATAAATTATATGGCGATAGTGTAAAGAGATAAGCTGAGAATAAGAGAAGAAGAACAAGGAGGGAATTCATAAAGATTTTGAAAAGAAAAAATGATATTTGACAAAAGGGATAGTAGTATGGAATGAGAAAAGAAAAAACATATGTCCAATATATCGGATTTTTCTGCAAAGGTGGGAAATGAAAAAAGAAATACGTCAAAATACGAAGGTTTAACGCTAAAAACGATATAAAAGTACGGTTTATAGTACCGCAATAATATATGTGTACGATTTATAGTACATATATAAAAATGCACAAAAACACCCAAACACCGTCATGTGCACCTGCACGCAGTCGAGCAGATATTCGCAATCCGCTTCGCTGCCTGCTCATAACCAAATAACTGCTCCGCAGTTTATCAGGAGAAGCTTGCACTCCTCCTGATACAAGCAAGTCCCCACCCACTGCTTATTGCTTTTCG
>OLPZ01001988.1_pt1 | contig 12507 bp, 10 predicted proteins | sample 1672711 | NCBI WGS metagenome assembly OLPZ01 (sample SAMEA3136716, study PRJEB25190) | human gut metagenome
CTTGCAGGCGATAAATTCTTATCTACCCAATCGTTAATCTGTACAATGACTGGAGTTCTTGTTTCTTCTGCAGATGTCAAAATTGCCTCTACAGTAGGGTGGGTTAGAACATTAAAAGCGCCAACAGCATACCCTCCGTTTTTCGCCTTTTGTAAAATATCTTTAGTATTTACTAACATAATTAACCTCTAATTATTCCTTTTCCTCGTTAACTTTTATACCTGCTAATGCCTCATAATATTTCACAACTGCAATACTATGCTCTTGACCAAATCCCATGGCTCTAGCTGCACCAAAGGCTTGTAATGTACTTGGTCCAATTGATAAAGCCATTTTTAGTTCATCTGCAGTTTGTAAAGCTATATTTATGTCTTTGTAGAAAAGATCTGTAGCAAATCCAGGGGTGAAGTCTCTATTTTTAAGGAATCCAGGAATCGCATTCTCAGAAGCAAAATTTCTACCGGTACTTTTATTGATGATGTTAAATAAGTTTTCCAAATCCATACCTAATTGTTTTGCCATAACCATAACTTCACAACAAGCTACTAAATCAGTTCCTCCCAAATAGTTATTAAACATTTTCACAGCAGATCCTGATCCTAATGGTCCAGCATGCATAATATTTTTCCCCATTGGAGAAACAACTTCTTTTACAGTCTCAAACTCATCATCATTGCAACCAATCATAATAGTTAATGTACCTGCTTCAGCACCTGTAACTCCACCTGCCATTGGACAATCATAGTACTGATATCCCTTCTGCAATCCTTCTTCCCCAAATTTTTTCGAATATGTAGGACCTACTGTGCTAAAGTCATAAATTTCCTTGACAATGGAACCTTCAACTTCTGTAATTTCGTGGATTACTTGTTCACATACATTTCCATTCGGAAGCGCAAGAAATACCCTCTCAGCATTTTGTCCAACTTCTGCATTAGTATTAAATTTTTTTGCTCCTTTTTTTACTAGAGCCTCTAATTCTTCTTTGTTATTAGCCATTGAGGGAATTGCCAGTTCGTATCCAGCATCTAAACAATGCCCTGCCATAAAATGACCCATATTTCCTAATCCAATAAATCCATATTTCATTTTCTTTCTCCTTTTTAAACGACTTGATATTCCAATTTTTCATTCTTACAATAGCGAATAATTTCTTCCATCATAATTCTGACAGACAACAACATGACATCTCCGGCGTTTCCAGCCATATGCGGTGTAATAACTACATTATCCAATTTATGAAGAATATGATCATCAGGCAGCGGTTCTGCCTGAAAAACATCTAAAGCTGCTCCACCAATCTTATGATTTTTTAATGCTTCAATTAATGCTTCTTCATTTATTAATCCAGCTCGTGCAGTGTTGACTAGAACTGCATCCTCTTTCATCAACTCAATTTGATGTTGATCTACCAAATTTTTAGTGGATGGAAGTAATCTAGCATGAACAGATATAATATCTGACTTACGCATCAAATCATCCAAATCTAACAAGGTCACCCCAAGTTCTTTAGCATCTTCTTCTTTAGCATAAGGATCATAAGCCACAAAGTTGAAATCAAATCCTTTTAATTTCCGTACAACTTTTTTTGCGATTATTCCAAATCCAATAAGTCCAATTACAGTTTCATAAGAAAGTTTACTGTTCTTTGGTGCTTTAAATCCATCTCCTGGTTTCCAATTCTTATTCACCAGAGTTACTCCCCGCAATGCATCTAAAATTAATGTACAGGCTAACTCAGATACAGGTTCAGATACTTTTCCAGGACAATTACTAACCACAATACCTCTTTTTTTGCATTCATCTAAATCTATATTCTCTAAACCACTCCGCATTACAGCGATATATTTTAGTTTTTTCGCATGGTCCAATAAGTCTTTATTTACTCCGTTATAAATCACAACTAAAGCATCAGCATCTTTAATCTCTTCTAGATACTCTTCAGAATACTTCACCCAATTTGGACCTTCATCCTCAATTCGTTTTGCTACAGAACGGTAATCACCTCCGTCACAAAAAAGCCCATCATCGTAGGTACAAACAACTCTATATCCATATGTTTGACACTGATTTATCAGTTTTTGAATATCTTCTCTTGTTTTATAAGGATCAGGTTGTCTTCTTCCATCAAAAGCAAATACTATTCTTTTATCCATGATTAATCTTCCTTTCTTTATTAAATGCTTATTCTTTCTACCAGTTAATTTTCACATTCTCCTTCCTTTTTAAAAATCATTGATTTAAGTCTAAATTTTTAGTGCACTAATTACGTTTTCATCATATCAACTAGCTTTTAAAATGATTAGTTCATTTTTTTAACCAAAATAATATAAAAATAAACTGTTTGTTTTATTTGTGTTTGCATAATATAGAATCATGAAAATACTTATATGTTGTGACTCATTTAAAGGCACTTTAACTAGCTTAGAGGCTTGTCAAACTATTCAAGATGCCGCTTTAAAAGTGAATCCAAATTTTAAAATCAAAATATATCCTATGGCTGATGGAGGAGAAGGAACATCAGAAATCATTAACCATTTAACTCATGGAACAATGATTCCTGTGGAAACTATCGATGAATTGGGAAACAAAGTAACTTGCACATATTCTTATAGTCCAAATATTGCAATCATTGATACTGCATCATGTATCGGCATAGAAAAATATCTAAAAAATAGTTCATTATCTATGCAACCAATGTTAGCAAACAGTTTTGGATTAGGTATTGTTATAAAAGATGCCATTCATCGTGGCACCAAGAAAATTGTAATTGGCTTAGGAGGCAGTGCAACCAATGATGGAGGAATGGGATTATTAAATGCCTTTGGAGTTGAATTCTTAAACAAACAAAATAAAGCAATTCGTCCTAGCTTATCTACGATTGATTTAATCGATTCTAGATATAAGCAAATTTTATTTTCCAGAGAAAATAGAAATAGTAGCACTTTGTGATGTTGAAAACCGATACATGGGAAAAAATGGAGCTACTTATATATTTGGAAAGCAAAAAGGAATTAACGAAGAATATCTAGAAATAATAGATAAAAAATTGGAGAAGATAGCGATTTTATTAAATCGATCATTCAAAAAAAATATTACTAATATACCAGGTTCAGGAGCCGCAGGAGGATTAGGCGGCGTGTTATTAGGCATTTTTAATGCAACAAAAGAATCAGGGATTAATGCTATCATGAATATGTCTGATATTGAAAAAGATATAAAAGAGTGTGATTTAGTAATAACTGGAGAAGGTTGTACGGACGCACAAACAATAGAGGGGAAAGTTCCTTCAGGAATCGCTAGAGTTGCACTTAAATACAATAAGCCCGTTGTAATAATCAGTGGATGTTTAAACCAAGGTTATGAAAATCTATATAAATTATCAAACATTATTGGAATATATTCCACTTTACAAATGAATATTCCAAAGTGGCGGAGCCATCTAATCCGACAAAATAGAGCCACTTATTCCAATCTAGAGAACCACTTAATCCAAATTACAGAGCCAGGCAATCCGATTTGAGAGCCATCCTCTCAAGGTGGCGTAGCCTGGTTTTTTTCTACCCTCTAATTTCTTAAGATATGTATGCGATAGTTATCGCATTCTTTAATATCTTGTGGAATTGGAGGTGTTTTATATGCGAGATTTAAAGAAAATCTTGAAGCTTAGAGCTTCAAATAAGAGTCAACGCTTTATTGCGGATTCTCTGAAAATATCCAGGAATACAGTCAGTCGGATATTTTCATTGGCAGACCAGAAACAGCTGTATTGGGAGAAGGCCCATAACATGGACGAGAATCAAATTGAATCCTATTTGTTTGGGAACGATACAGTGAACCTGATCTATCAATCACCGGATTTTGAAAAGATTCATAAAGAGCTTTTGAAACCGGGAGTCACCCTTCAGCTGTTATGGGATGAATACGTGGAACAGTGCAGATTCATTGGGAAACCATTCTATCAGAGAAGTAATTTCTACAAGCTGTACACAGATTACGTGAAGAAACATCGGCTTACAATGCATATCAATCATAAACCAGGTGATAAGTTGATGGTTGATTGGGATGGAAAGACCATGGAAGTAACCGACCGGTATACTGGCGAAATAACGAAGGCCTATCTCTTCGTGGCAACTCTTCCGTTTAGTATGTTTTCCTATGTGCAGGCATGTCCTTCTATGGACTCGAAAAACTGGATCGATTGTCATATCAACGCTTTTCGTTATTATGGCGGTGTCACTAGACTACTGGTTCCGGACAATCTTAAGACGGGAGTGGATTCAAATAAAAAATATGAAGATCCTGTATTAAACAAATCCTATCAAGAAATGGCAGATCATTATGGAACCACTGTTATCCCGGCCAGGATCCGAGCCCCTAAAGATAAGGCCGCTGTAGAAGGAACAGTTAATACGATCACCACTTCCATCATGGCACATTTAAGAAATCGAACTTTCTTTTCCTTTGATGAATTAAATAACGCAATATGGATCGAATTGGAAAAGTTTAATGACCGTCCATTTCAAAAACGAGAGGGATCCAGAAAATCGGTTTATCTTGAAGAAGAGAAAGATTATATGATACCTCTTCCTGAAAGGGATTTTGAGCTAAGTGAATGGAAGACGGCAACGGTCCAATTAAACTATCACATCGCAGTAGATAAGATGAACTATTCTGTTCCCTATGAATATGTGGGAAAAAGAGTAGAGGTTAGGTCCACGAAATCTTATATTGACGTTTATTATAAACGTACACTGGTCTGTTCCCATAAAAGGCTGTATGGAAGAAAGAATCAGTATTCCACAAACATTGATCATATGCCGGAAAATCATCAACTATTTACCTGGAATGGAGACCGTTTCAAAAGATGGGCAGCTGCAATAGGCCCCCATACATACCAGGTCATCGAATCTCTGTTAAATCGATACAAGGTGGAAGAACAGGCTTACAAAGGATGTCTTTCGCTGTTGAAACTTTCTGATAAATATACGGCAACCAGGTTGGAAAACGCATGTGCATTGGCCATCGCTCATGTCTCCAAGCCTGGTTATAAAAATATTAGATTGATTCTACAGTCGGGTCAAGATACGAAGAAAAAACAGAAACCTGAGGAAGAAAACTTAAAATACGCATTAACGAGAGGAAAAGAATATTATGAAAACAATAAATAGTGAGATCGCGGAGAAGTTACGAGAAATGCGCCTTCCGGTATTCGCTTCTGAATTTGAGAGACAATGCCTGGAACCGAGCGATCAGGAAGATAGTTTTGAGGTGAGGTTAAAGAGGCTGGTCGATATGGAATATGATTCCAGAACGAACAACACGATCCAAAAGAATATTAAAATGGCAAAATTTTATGATTCCAATGCCAATATAAACGATGTGGACTACAGACCGGAAAGAAACATTGACAGAGGTACAATAGAATCATTGAGTACAAATGAATATGTAAAGAACGGATTGAACATCATAATCGTTGGAGCATCCGGATGTGGAAAGACATGGCTTGGATGTGCATTCGGAGTACATGCCTGTATGGAAAAATATAAGGCGCGATATATACGGATGCCAGAATTACTGTCCGAGTTCGAAGCAGTTAGAATTCAAGGGAGATATAGAGATTATCTAAAACAGATCTCAAAAATTGACTTATTGATCATAGATGAATTCCTTTTAACATCTGTCAATGAATCGGAACGAAACGACATCCTCGAAGTGATCGAAAAACGAACGAACAGAAAATCAACGATTCTCTGTTCCCAATGGACACCAGAAGGATGGTTGGAGAAGCTGGGCAACGGGCCAGTAGCAGAAGCCATACTGGATCGAATCATCAATAGCTCATACAAGATATTCTTACAAGGAAAATCTATGAGAGAAGAATATTCGAAACTGAAAAAATAAAAAGTAGGCAGGGCTGTGTCAAGTGGCTCTGCCTGTTGGATTCTATGGCTCACTCCAATGGATTGGCTGGCTCTCTCTATTGGACGAAGTGGCTCTCAACCATTGGAATACTCAAGGGTAGGTATTTCGTGAATCAATGTATTTTCTTAAAAGATATACCTAAAATAGATTTGTTATCGAAATAGAGTACTTTCTAACGTTCTGAGAACGTACTAGTATCAACAAGTATCAAAAAATACACGAAAATACTATTTATATGCTTTTATTGGTTTAAATAAAAAAGAAGGATACTTAGCGACATCCCTTGCAGATTACTTCGTATAATGTATATTATGTAATCTTTTGGAAGTTTATTTTTAGGAGATCGAATTCTCCTTTATATAAAGAACTTTTGAAGGGGCTCAATTACCTTTAGTAATGTATTTTTTTAATCCCCCTAATTTTTACGGCTTTTTCCCCTAATTTATGAATTACATACGATCATCTTTTATCGTTTGAAAGGCTTCAATACCAATTTACTCTTCTAACTCATTTGCATCGAGACGACCAGTTGTTCATTTTTTCGGTTTTCGATGCAAATTAGAAGATCGTGATTGTTTTAAGTTTACGATACTTTGTCTTAAAATGAATTTATATAAAAAAGGTCGTATCGTTACGACCTAATTTGAAGCGATTTATCTGTCTTTTGGTTTTGGTAATATTAAGTTAAGTATAATTGCGGTAATGGTCGCAAGAACTACTGGAGACTTACCAAATACAGTTGTTACCCATAATGGGAATGTTTCTAATGAAGCGGAAGCCTGCGTAACACCCATTCCTAATGCAACCGCTAAACCTACGATTGATGTATTACGATAATCCAAAGGTTGAGATGCAATTAGCTTCATACCTGTCATCGCAATTGAAGCAAACACTGAGATCGTAGCACCACCTAAAACACATTGAGGAATTGTTGTTAGTAACGCTGAGATAACCGGTACAAAACCAGCAATCAATATAATACAAGCAGCAAGTCCTAATACGCAACGATTTACAACTTTAGTTGTCGCAACGATACCAACATTCTGTGAGAAAGTTGCTGTTGGAAGACCACCAAAGAAAGATCCAAGAATGTTAGTTATACCATAGGCAACGATTCCACCTTGTAATTCATCATCAGTAGGTTGACGATCAAGACCGCCAGATGTTGTTGCAGAAAAATCCCCTATAGCTTGAATCGAATTAATTGTGAATAAAATAATAAATGTTAAAATGGCAGAGAATTCGAATTTCATACCAAAATGCATAAATTGAGGTACCTGGAACATTGAAGCTTGTGTGACGGATGAAAAATCAATCATGCCCAAACATGCTGCAATGATATATCCGGCAATGATACCGATTAAAATTGAAGATAGTTTCCAAATTCCCTTTGCAAAATGGTTTAATCCAGTTACGATTGCAAGAACAATAAAGGCAATTAACCAATTCTGCCATGAACCATAATTTGCTGAAGAAGTACCTCCAGCCATATAATTTACGGCTGTAGGATACAGTGACAATCCTATGGTAAATACAACAGTCCCTGTTACGATTGGCGGGAATAATTTACGCAATTTTTTAATAAAGATTCCAACCAAGATAGCTGCAATACCACCAATAAGCTGAGCTCCCAATATTGTCGCAATATCATAGGTGCCGGCAATTGCCTGCATGCTTGGAAGATACGCAAAGCTTACCCCCATGATCACAGGAAGTCCAGATCCAATCTTGCGACCAATTGGAAACAATTGGATCAATGTTGAGATACCGGCAATGACCAAGGCTGCCTGCACAAAAATAACTTGATCATGGACACCAAGTCCTGCAACTTGTGAAATGATGATGGCTGGAGTTACACAACCAACGATCATCGCAACAACGTGCTGTAATGCTAATGGAAATGCTTCTTTAAGCGATGGAATCCCATTTAGCTCAAAAACGGATGCTTTTTCATTTTTTGTCTTCATAATCTCTCCTCTTTCTCGTTTGATACTCAATACAGTTTAAGGTAATGTTAGATTTTTAGATTTTTTATCCTTCCCTTCTCTATTCTCTAATCTGTCCATTTCCTTTGATAATATATTTATATGTACACAATTCTTCCAGTCCCATAGGACCTCTTGCGTGAAGTTTCTGAGTACTGATTCCCATTTCACATCCTAGACCAAAAACGCCTCCATCTGTAAAACGTGTACTCGCATTAATATAAACGGCCGCACTATCGATCGTACTGGAAAATTTGGTTTGTGCTTGTTCATTTTCAGAAATGATCGCATCACTATGATGTGTTGAGTGTTCTTGAATATGTTCTATAGCTTCCTCAATAGAATCCACTACTTTAATAGCTAATATATAATCTAAAAATTCAGTATCAAAATCCTCATCGGTTGCTAGTGTTCCATCAATAATTTGATGAGCAATTGGATCCAAACGTAATTCAACAGGTATTTTATCTTGAGCTTTTCTCTGTTCTACCAATACTTCTTTAAGTTTTGGTAAGAAATCCTGGGCAATATCTTTATGGACAAGACAAACTTCTTCTGCATTGCAAACACTTGGTCTTTGTGTCTTTGCATTTTCGATGATTTTGACTGCCTTATCTAAATTGGCATCTTTATCTACATAGATATGACAAATACCAGTACCAGTTTCAATGCATGGAACGGTCGCATTTTGAATGACAGATTGAATCAAACCTTTTCCTCCGCGAGGAATCAAAAGATCGACATATCCGTTTGCCTTCATAAGATCATAAGAACTCTGTCGTGTTGTATCTTCAATCAAATGTATGCGATTTTTACTCATACCAACATTTTCAAGCCCTTCCTGCAAAGCTTTTACGATCGCATTCGCGCTGTTCCAAGCTTCTTTTCCGCTTCGAAGGATACATACACTTCCCGCCTTGATGGTTAAAGCAGCTGCATCGCTTGTAACGTTTGGACGACTTTCATAGATTATCGCTATTACTCCCATTGGTACGGAAATCTTATTCACAATAAGTCCATTTTCTAATGTATGGGTAGAGAGAATTCTTCCAGTTGGATCTGGTAATTTAGACACATCTAAGATTCCCTTAGCCATATCTTGTATTCTGGATGCATCTAGATACAAACGATCGAGCATAACTTCTGAAATTTTATTTTTGGCATTTTCAATGTCGATTTTATTCTTCGATAAAATGTCATCTGTATGATCAATTAAAGCTGTTGCCATTGCTCTCAAGGCAGTGTTTTTTTCTTCTGTTGAGTAAGGAGCTTTATTGCTTTCACGTTTTGCTTGAATCAATATCTCTTGTGTATTCATGATTTCACTGCCTTTCCCATAAAGTATGTTCCAATTCGTTTCCCTTCCAGAATATCATAAAGGTTTTCAGGTTTTGAACCATGGCAGATGATCATATCGATACCATGATCTGTAACGATCTTGGCTGCCTGCAGCTTGGTAACCATACCACCAGTACCTAACATAGATCCTTTATCTTTTCCTAGATGCATGATATCTTCATCCAAGTTTTGTACGATTGGAATTAATTTGGCATCTTTATTTTGATGCGGATCATCTGTATATAGACCTTCGATATCACTTAAAAGGATCAATAAATCAGCTTTTATGCAACAAGATACAATAGCACCTAGTGTATCATTATCACCAACGGAAATCTCACTGGTAGAAATCGTATCATTTTCATTAACGATTGGTAAGGCATTTAGTTCTAATAAACGGTATAAGGTATTTTGAAAATTTACTCTTCTTGATTCTTGCTCGACATCTTCTTTTGTCAATAAGATCTGGGCAACCGTATGATTATACTCACTAAATAGCTTATCATATGTATACATCAATTCACATTGTCCAATCGCTGCGGCCGCCTGTTTTGTTGGCATATCATTAGGACGATTGGCTAACATTAATTTCCCGACACCCATTCCAATTGCACCGCTGGAAACAAGAATAATCTCGTGTCCACTATTTTTAAGATCACTAAGTACTTTTACTAATTTTTCAATATGACGGATATTCAACCTGCCTGTTTCATGGGCAAGGGTTGATGTTCCTACTTTAACAACAATTCGCATAATCAATCTCCTAGCTAATATGAAATTTCAAATGTAGTCGTACTTCCAAAGCTATTGGAGATCAAATTGATCGTGAATACATTTGTATCTTTGTCTGAAAAATCGATTCCAACATTTTCAAAAGTAAATTCAATATTACATGTCATTTCCTTTTGTGGTTCAAGAAAATAAACGATATATCCTGTGGCTGTTCCTTCATAATCTTCTGTCTTTGGAGCAAGTCCATCGTTTGAAAAGTCAATCTTTTTATAATCCTCTAAAGACATCCCAGAGAAATCTCCTTTATCACTATATTGAGTGAGATCAAGACCATTTAAGATACCATGCGGTTCTAGATATGGAATTACAATATTGTGATCGGTTTTATTTATATACGTGATTTGAAGATTTGAAAGCTTTGTGGTTCCGTTTGAAAAATCAGCTTTTGTTTTTGATGCATCTACTTCGATTGCCATGGCTCTATCTTCAAATAAAGTGAATTTTTCTTTTCCCTGCTCTTGAATTTGTGTATTATCGGCTTCTCTTACATCAGCTGCATTAAAGGATAAGAAATCCTCAGTTTTAGGAAAATAGAAACCAATATCTTTTTGATTATTATTTGGGAAACCTACATATCCATAAACATAGGTTGATTCATTACTGGCAATGGTACTTGATGGTGTAGACATATAGCGATCGATCGCATTGATATTTTCATCTTTATCATCGGTCAATGAATAAGATAAAAGTGAGGTATCATAACTAGAATCAGAGTTATTTTCGATGATGGCCATATAGTAATAGTATATTGAATTCGATTCTTTATTTTGGATCTTCATAACATCTTCCAATCGAAAAATAACATCTTCTTTAAGCGTAACAGACGTATTTTTTGAACACCCACAAAGACCTAAGAATAAAAAAAGACTTGTAATGACAGAAATAATTTTTTTCATATGAATCCAACTCCAATACTCTTTATAAAATGTATCAAAAATATGCCTACTATGCAAACAAAAAAAAGACCAGGCGACAATGAATGTCATCTGGTCATATTATTATTTCCCCATTTCATTCATACTGATCGCAGAGAAGCTCAGAGATTCAAGCACCTTGATCAGGGCGTTGGCCGTATCCAGGCTCGTCATGCAGGAGATATTGTTCTCCGCTGATACCCTTCGGATCAAGAAGCCATCCGCTCTGGTATTCTCCTTGCTGGACATCGTGTTGATCACGAAGTTCACCCTTCCGTTGCGGATGATGTCCACCACGTTGTTCTTCTCGCCCTCTTCGATCTTGCTGGCTCTATGTACATACAGTCCTTCCTTCTCGAACAGGTCCGCCGTCCCTTTTGTCGCATAGATGCCGTAGCCGATGTTCGCAAAGCGTTTTGCCAGCTGCAGCGCCTCCTGCTTGTCCTCGTTGGCGATCGTCATCAGCACGTTGCCGTGCATCGGGATCTGGATGCCGCTGGCCACCAGCGCCTTGTACAGCGCCTTCTCCAGGTTCACATCGCTTCCCAGTGCCTCCCCGGTCGACTTCATCTCCGGTCCCAGCACCGTATCCACGCTTCGCAGCTTCGCAAACGAGAATACCGGCGCCTTCACGAACACGCGGCCCTTCTCCTCCGGATGATATCCCGGTGTCAGCCCCTGCTTGCGTATTGAATTGCCCAGGATCGCCTGTGTGGCGATATAGCTCATCGGTACCCCTGTGATCTTGGAAAGGAACGGTACCGTTCGGCTCGATCTTGGATTGACCTCCAGCACATACACGTTCTCATCCCTGTCCACGATGAACTGGATATTGTACAGACCGACAAAGTGGAATCCCTTCCCGATCCTTGTTCCATAGTCGATGATCGTTTCCTTGGTCTTCTGGCTGATCGTCTGTGTCGGATACACCGAGATCGAATCCCCGGAATGCACCCCGGCCCTCTCGATATGTTCCATCACGCCCGGGATGTACACATCCTCGCCGTCCGCGATCGCATCGATCTCCAGCTCCTTGCCCACGATGTACTTGTCCACCAGGATCGGTGCATCATGGCTGATCTCCTGGACCGCCGTGGCCATGTAGATCTTCAGCTCCTCGTCGTTGTGCACGATCTCCATCGCACGTCCGCCTAAAACATAGCTTGGTCGAACCAGCACCGGATAGCCGATCTTCTGCGCGATGACAAGGGCCTCTTCCACGGTCGTTGCTGTCTCTCCCTGCGGCTGCGGGATGTCCAGCTTCTTGAGCATCGCTTCAAACTCGTGTCGGTCCTCGGCACGGTCGATATCCTCCAGGCTCGTTCCCAGGATCTTCACCCCGTGTCTTACCAGGGAGTCGGCCAGGTTGATCGCCGTCTGTCCCCCGAACTGCACGATTACGCCCAGCGGTCTTTCCAGTTCGATGACATGCATCACGTCCTCGGTCGTCAGCGGTTCGAAGTACAGCTTGTCGCTGATCGAGAAATCCGTCGACACCGTTTCCGGGTTGTTGTTGATGATGATGGCCTCATAGCCCGCATGGCGCAGCGTTT
>OLPZ01001989.1_pt1 | contig 12501 bp, 14 predicted proteins | sample 1672711 | NCBI WGS metagenome assembly OLPZ01 (sample SAMEA3136716, study PRJEB25190) | human gut metagenome
CTCGCCGGGCTCATAACCCGGAGGTCGTTGGTTCAAATCCAGCCCCCGCGACCAATAACACCAGGTCATCGGCTTAAGCCGGTGACCTTTTTCATTGTGTGAGCTTCCAGGTGGTCCCGAAGTGGTCCCAAACTCCAAGAAGTGCCAAACTTACACGGTTCCAACACATGCCTACATGACAGCCGTTGCAGCTGTGGCAGGTATGTTGGGCATTCCCTGAATTTGCAACAGAACGTGCCATCGCTTTGATAAATGGCTATTTAGCTGCGTGAGGTCGACTTCCGAAACGTCGATTTCGCCGGACATCAACCTAGGCAACAAAACATCACGAAGTTCCTCTAGCTGTTTAGACTCAAGCTCATTTGCCTTTATCTGTTCATAAATGGGATCTGCAAAAGCACAGAAGTCTTCAATTGCCTCAGTTCCTGGAGCGGGCATCGAGTACGCGAGTGTAGCTTTCGGTTGGGTCCTCTGACGACTGCCCGTAGAACCCGCCACATGAGCAAGGAAGAAGGCTGTGAAGGCAGGGGCGTCAATGGCCGCGTAATAGAAACTCTTGTGCTTCGGTTCATCTGGCTTGTAGACGATAAATTCCGTTGAACAAACCGGGCGTTTTTGTTCTGTACAGCATTCCTGCGCCAGCCGATTGGCTTGAAGCTAAATGGAACGCTGAGGAATGTCTTACCTATGTTGGAGGATTTGTCGCGGCGTTGGCTGTCGTTGTCGGTGTCTACGCAACTATCAGCGAATCCCGTTTGAGCGAAGAGCGCCAGCTGCGAGAAAGCGTTGCGCCCTGTATCGCGCTGACTTTGCTGAAAAATGGGACACTTGCAGAAGATGAGCAAGACGACGAGGAAAGCGCCTTCCCGAAAATTTCATTCAATCAGGAACCCTATTACAAGGCTTGCGGGTACTTGGACGAATACGTCTTTGCTGGAAAACCATGTGACTACAAGCGCCGTCTCCGCGACGGCGAGCGTAGAGCTGCCAAGACTGGGATGGAACATGTTCGCACTGCCGATGACGTTGTGCTTACTACGGCAAGCGTTATTTTTCAACCTATGTACCTGCAGAATGTCGGGAGGGGCGCCGCTGTTAATCTTTGTAGCGGCGTCAATGAACCTGACGCTGATTATCGGCATACCAGTTTCAAAATGCTCGCACCCGGAGAAGGATTCTATATTGGTCTGTATGTGGATACGGATTCAGATGAAGTTTTCGGAGAGTATGAACTTAGGGTCACGTTTTACGACTCGCTTGGGTATCGATATGAGGAGCTCTTCCCGGTTTTCGGTCAAGCAGTTTGATCCGCAGGCCGATGGAAAGGAGTGCGTTGCCACGCATACTGTTGCCGCACCTCTCTTGATTGACGGGGCCGAGAGATTCAAGACCGCTGGGCTTGTGTGATTCTCTCGTGGGTTATTTGGGGGATGATGAGCGAGAAAATTAGATGGCGTCTTCTACCCGCTGTAAAATTTTTTTGCTTGCATTCAAAGAAATTAACTTGTAGGTTAATTATCTGCAAGTAAAGTATCAAGGAGCGTGAATGACGAAGGAAGATTGGCAGCTTAAGCAGATAGCTGACTTCTTCTATCTGCTCGTCGATGGAAGTGACGCTACAGGAAAGGACATACTCCAAAAGAGGTTCAAGAGGGAAACGAATACTCTAAGCGCACTTTACGACCTGATCGAAAAGATTGACGAGCTTGGTTATGACAACGGAATCGATTTCGCGTTCAATACGAACCGGTTCGACACGATAAAGGGCACCAAGCTGAGCCTTATCGAAATACGTAGGTTCGGGAAGACGTGGCGAGTGATCACCTATTGGAGCAAGAAGAAAAAGATGCTTGTGATGCTGGATGCTTTTGAGTCTCACAGGCACAAGGACATGAATGAGATGCTGAAGCAAGTTGGTCCGCTGGCCCAGCATGCGATTCGGCTGATAGAGGACGGTGAGTGACATGGCTATGAAGGTATCGCGTGAGGAATTCCTTGGCATAGACGAGCCTTTGAAGCCGAATTTTGAGAACGTTGCCGCGAAGATGGCGTTGGATTTTGAGGCTGACGTGTTCATGCGCCTCAAGGAGCTCGGGCTCAAACGCAAGGATCTGGCGCGACTGCTCAATGTGAGCCCAGCTGCGGTTTCGAAACTGCTCACCGAGAACTCGAACATGACATTGAAGACCATGGCCAAGATTGCGACCGCACTTGGCTGTGAGATTTCACCTTTCCATTTGAATGGCGTAGCTGAGGTGAGCTACGTGGATTTTGATGCGGATAGCGAAACCGATACAGTTATTGTCCCTAACGAGGTTATCTCTACGCTTGGTTTGACTGCTTCGATTGGGGATGATGTGTCGGCTTCTGGCAGCACACGAGTTGTTAGCAATGCCAAATCTGTCCCTGTCGCTGTTTTTAGGAGGGTTGCAGCATGAGTGTCGGAAATTGGCTTTCGCCTGTTCAAATCGTTGACTCGAAAGTGCTCGGTCTCAACCTTTCGGTTGCGGATGGTTTTGAGGGCGGGGAGGCTCACTTCTCTCTGACCATGAACTCTTCCTTGGGCGCTCCGACTATCGTTGACGGTAACTATATTTGCAAGTGCGTATTGGAAGCCGTCGGCAATTGGGCTGTTGATGAGGAAGGTGCGGAACCTGCATTTTCCGCATCATGCAAGCTCGGCATTGTGATAGCCGTTCCCGAGGCCGCGTTGGAACCTGTGCTCGAGGATGAGAGGGACACATTCGTCGTCGCTAACACCGTATCCATTGCTTATGGCAAGATTCGATCAATCATTGAGAGCGTGACAGCAGAGAGCGTCGTCGGCAGGCAGACAATCCCGGCTATCGACCCCTATGCATTTGTTGATTCTCTCGGTTTGAAGAAGGGCGCAGAGGCTACCGAATAGGTCTTCTGAGATGGAGCGGAATTGGAGCCGAATCCACCTGCGGAGTCGAACGAGAGCCTAGAATCCTGAACGCAGATCGCCAACAAAAGCGCAGGTCTGTCGCTTGTTGACGAAAATGGCGATGCTTGGCGAGGGGCTGGAATGTCCTCATAACCCGGAGGTCGTTGGTTCAAATCCAGCCCCCGCGACCAAATGCAACAGCCTCTTTCGGGAGGCTTTTTTATTGCCCAGATCAGGCTATTGTTGGCTAATTTGGGCTAAAAAAACAATGAAGTAATCTGCAACCTGGGAGCCCTGTGAAACGGCAGGGCCATTAGCCCAAAAACGGGCTGATCGGCGATCCTGCGATTCCACATTGCGAACACAAAGTTTCGCGTCCTTCTCCTTCCATGGAGAGATTCTCCTGTACCCCTCCGATGGGGCGAATAGAACCGAATAGAACCGAATAGAACCGAATAGAACCGAATAGAACCGAAAAACACTCCTCTCGTTTGCCGCTCGCCTGCCCATCCCCAATAATCTAGCCAGGCATCGACTAGAAGATGTCTCTTTTCGGAAAGCACGAAGACAGAGAAATGAGCAGGCATGGAGACAAGAAAGACCGGCAGCGCCGACAATCGGCAGGACCTGCTTGCCGAGATGCTCGGCGTCATGGCGCGACTCCGGGCCGCCGAGGAGCCGTCCCTCGCCGATGCCGAGCCGCGCCGCGATTTAATGGCTCTTGCAGAACTGAAACGACATCCCTTGCTCTGCGAAAGACAATGCCTTACGATTTTTCAAGAAAGCATAGACCCCAAGCGCAATGTCGCGATGCTTCAAAATAGCAGAACGAAAATGCAAAAAAGGGGGAAGACACGGGAATCACTCTGAACATCATCATGCACGAGCTGGAAGAGCGCCACGTTCCAGTATGCCTGCATGCTAGCGAGAACCTCAAATCGCTCTCTTTCTCCGATGTGAGAATCTACCGAGGGATCGAATCCGTCAACTGCGGCGATATGCTGTATCTCTGCGATGATGCGAGCCTCCTTCCCTCGCAAGCGGGACGGACGATTGCTGTTGCATACGTGACCCCCGAGCAAGAAGGAATGCCACCCGAGGGCGCCGTCTTAACCATAAGGTCGTCCCTTGGTACGTTGGCGGTGTTTGATACCCTCCAAGACGTCTTTCTCAAATATCGGTCCTGGGAGCACGAGCTCGACCAATCATGCCTGAAGAAAGAGGGAGTCCAAGCGATTCTTGACCTCAGCGAGACGTTTCTTGTCAACAATACGGTAGTGGTAGACCCCGCTCTAAAGCTTCTTGCCTACACGCGCGGGATCGCCTGCGACGATCCCATCACCGTCGAGCTCATAAAGTACGGATATCACACCGAAGAAAACATCAGGAAATTCAAACTGCACAAGCGCTTCGCGCTGTGGGCGAAATGCGACGGGTTCATCATCAACGACACCCACGAGATCTGCAAGTACGTCACCGTGGTCTACAGCTTCAAAATGAAAGGTTTGTTCTCCCTTATCGTAATAATGATGTGCAACAACCTGGAACCTTGTTCTTACCTTTACGATGTGCTGAGCATCCTGATCGAGCGTATCGCCTTCTACGCAAAGCAAGACTACCCTGCTGACAAGCCCTCGGGGAACGCCGTCGACACCTTCCTGCGGGACCTCATCACCAAGCGGCTCGCCGACCCGCATACCATACAGGAACGATGCAAGTACGTCGGGATCCCCTATGAAGCGCACTTCTGCTTGTTCCACATTGATGCGCCCCGAGACTCCCTGCCCTCCTCAAGGCTCCTTTTGGATGTCGTGCGCGAAATCGCTCCCGCCAAAGCGCTCGTCGTCGAAAAGAGCATTGTCGTACTGTGCTTCAACTGTCACAAAGTGCACTGCGTCCAGCAATGCGCGGCGCGCAAATGCGACCTGCACTCCAAAGCCACATCGAAGCGCCTCGACACGCTGCTTGCCCGCTGGGGCCTCACCTGCGGGAAAAGCTCGAGTTTCGAAAACCTCTCTCAGGTTGCTTGCGCCTTCGACCAGGCGAAAGCTGCGGAAAGGCTTGGAGCGAAAGCCGCTAAAGGCAGCCTGCTCCTGCGAACTCAGCCCTCATGGAAAACCATATTCCCCTTCGATCAGTATGTCGTCGACTATTTGGTCGAACTCGATGGGAGCGCCGGGGAACTGGTCGGCGCCAGTCGCACGAGCAAGCTACTTGCCAGCATCGCCGCTTATGATAGGGCACATGGCACTGACTACTACTTCTTCCTCTACTTATACCTTGTCCACGAACGTCGACCTTCATCGGTCGCAGAGGTCACGCACATGCACCGCAACAACGTGAAGAACCGCATAGAACGCATCGAGAGCCTTTTCGGAATAGACACCTCGGACCCCAAAACGCGCATCGGCCTCCTCCTCGCCTACCGTATCTCCGATGCCTACGATGTGCAATTTGCACACTAGTCTCTCGGCTTTCCGATGGATTGCGCCACTTAACGGGAAATTGCAGCGCTTCTAGACTTCTTGGCGCGTGAACGAAGAGGGGTCACGCACCAAGAAGAAAGGAAGTCACATGGCAATCAAAAAGCTTGATGACGTTCGCCTGAATGTCAAGCCGATGTTCCTCACGCTTTACCACGAGTACAAGTTCGAGGGGCCTTGCCGCTTCGGCGAGGGAATGCAGCTTGAGAAGGATTTCGATCTCATGATGGCGGCGGAGAAGTTCAAGAACTGGTACGAGCAGCTCCAAGCCGCTATGCCAAAAGACGTCGTGAACCTGCTGGAGCCGGTCGAGGTGCAGCGCGACGAGAACTTCCTGACCACCGACGAGATGCTTGACAAGCTGGGAGAGGGCAGCGAGGATGTTGACCTCTACTATATCGGCTACGCCAGCCGTCCGTACGACCTCGCCCTTGAATTCGCGCAGCGCTTCCATAAGCCCTGCGCCATCACCCAGGCATGCTGCGCCTCTGCTATCACCTCCGCCGAGTTCCTTGCTCGTGGCCTTGAATTCTACTCATTCGAGGCCTGGGAAGATGCCACCGAGTACATGACCGTGCTCCGCGCCCGCAAAGCTCTGCACGAGGCGAAGGCCCTTTGCGCGACGCGCATGACCTCCACCGTTTCCGTCAGCTCCCCGGATTCCATCATCGATCCCGAGAAGGCGACCGCCAAGTTTGGCATGCGCTTCCGCTACGTAAGCGCTCATGAGCTGCTCGACCAGACAAGCTACGACGACCCCATGTCGAACTACTGCACTCCTGGCCGCAAGGGCTTGAACTTCACCGAGGAGGATGCGGTGGAGATCGATCGCCAGACCGACGAGCTCATCGAAGGGGCGGTCGAGTGCGACATGTCGCGCGAAATGGTGAAGAAGTCTGTCGAGGGCCGCTTTGCCATCAACAAGTTCCTCTCCGCCTACGAATGCAACTGCTTCACCGCTCCCTGCCCTGACCTCTGTGCAACCCGTCGCCTGAACGAGAAGCAGTTCACCATGTGCTTGAACCACTCCCTGAACAACGAGGAAGGCATCCCCAGCGCATGCGAGTACGACCTTGGCGCGCTCATCAGCAAGATTATGCTTCAGGCAATCGGCCGCCGTCCCTCTTACATGGGCAACTGCTTCACGAGCCCTATTCGAAACGGCGTGCGCGCACCTCTTCCGAAAGCGCTGTTTTTCAACCCCGACATCGTTGACCAGAAGATGGTAGACCTGGGAACCGTTGACAATGTGGTGCTTACCTTCCACAGCGTCCCGAACCGCCGCTGGGTCGGATTCGACGCCCCCATCCGCCCCTATGCCATCCGCGAATTCGCCCGTAGCGGATGGGGCGCTACCATCCGCTACGATTTCGCTGCGGACGCAGGCGAGACTATCACGATGTGCCGCATCGATCCCACCTGCGAAAAGCTCTTCGTCGCTAAGGGAACCATCCTCGATTCCATCGGCTACAACGACACCAACTGCTCCATGGGCGTGTTCTTCCAGGTGAAGGACTCCAAAAACTTCTTCAAGAAGCAGGCCGCGATCGGCAACCATATGCCGCTCATCTACGGCGACTTCGAGGAGCAGATCATCGAGCTTGGCGAGCTTCTCGGCCTGGAAATCATTCGCGCCTAGAGGAGCCAACTGCCACACGATCCGGCAACTGGCGATCAACTGGTCAAGGGCGGCTTCGTTTTCACGAAATGGACGCCGCCCTTTTCGTGCAATGTCCAACGCCCGAGCCCATCTAGGGCTCGGGCAGACAACGTCCAAGAAGGGGGTGACAGCGTCCATGGAAGAGGAAGGAGCAGAAGCTTCCGAGAAGAGCAAGGGCTTCGCCGGCGCTGCCTCCAAAGATGCCGATGCCGTGCAAAGCGACATCATCGCATCGTTCTCATCACGCGGAGATGCGCTCGACCAATTCAATTACCTGCTCGAGTTGGCGGCGCAGCTCCCCGAGCTTGCGGAGAGCGAGAAAACCGATGCAGCGCTGGTAAGCGGCTGCCAATCGCAAGTCTGGCTGTACCCCCAATGGGAAAACGGGCGGTTCTCCCTTCGGGGCGATAGCGATACGCTCATGGTTCGCGGGGTTATCCGGATCATCGAGCTCATGTTCGCAGGCAAGACTCCTGCAGAAGTGGAGGATTGCCCCCTTCGGTTCGTTGACGAAACGGAGCTTGCCAGCATCTTCGACGCGAAGCGCAAAACGGGCGTCGCATCTATCACGGACATGATACGGGCATCGGCGAAAGACGAGCTTGCCCGAGAAAAGAAAGCGGGAATACGGCCATGAGCGACGAAAAAGCCCCAACCCTCAAGCAACGCATCGAAGCAGCAGACGAACGCGCCAGTCGTATCGTCGAAGAACTGCAAAACTCTGCGCTTGGCGAAAACGAGTTCATCGACTTGGTCCACGAATACGTGAGATGCAAGTTCTTGCTCAGCCCGGAGGAATGCTCTTCCGACGATATTTTCACCCTCGCCGAGGCGAGCATCGAGAAGCTGCTGCGCATCAATGACCGCAGCGTCAAGCTTGCCCAGGGATCGAACACCTGCACCAACCAAAGCTCTACCGATATAAAGAAGGTTCTGCTTTCCCTGTCGTTGCAGCGTGCCGTCGGCGTCAAAATGACACCCGAAGAGTCCGCGAACCTTGAAACCGTCACGCAGCTCGCCCGCTCGCTCTATGCTCGCCGCCAGCAGCAGCGGCGAAAAGCAGGGGATGCGGAAAAGGAGTCTGACAAGCCTGACGCCGTTGCCGTTTCAGCGAAGAGGGGCCGTTGATGTTTGACGTGCAAACCATTCGCAAGGATTTCCCCATCCTTCAAACAGAGGTATACGGCCATCCGCTGGTCTACCTCGACAACGCAGCTACGACCCAAGTCCCCGATCGCGTGCTCAACCGCATCGTCGAGCATTATCACAGCCGGAACGGCAATGTGCACAGAGGAACCCACTACCTTGCCAACTCCTCCACCGAGCAGCTCGAAACAGCGCGTGCTCGCGTCGCCGCCTTTATCAACGCGCCAAGCGAGAACTGCATCGTGTTCACTCGCGGAACGACGGAAGCTCTCAGCACCGTGGCAGGCGGCTTTCGCAAGCATATCGGGAAAGGGGACGTCGTCGTAGCCACAGAGCTTGAGCATCATTCCAATTACGTTCCCTGGCAGCAGCTCGCGCACGAAAACGGAGCCCGATTCGAGACCGTCGGCATCACCGAGCGCGGGGAGCTTGATCTTGGGCATTTAGGGCGCATCTTGGAACTGCGGCCAAAGATCGTAGCCCTTACATGCTGCTCTAATGTCCTCGGAACCATAACGCCCGTCAAAGCTGTCGCGAAAATGGCCCACGACGCGGGGGCGCTCGTCGTCCTTGACGGCGCGCAGATCATGAGACACCGTGCGATAGATGTTCAGGACATTGGATGTGACTTCTTCGCGTTCTCGGGTCACAAGATGATGGCAGGGACGGGCATCGGGGTGCTTTACGGCACTCAACAGGCTCTTGACCTGCTTCAGCTCGTTCGCGTGGAAATGCCCGTTCTCTTACGAGGTGCTCTCTTACCGCAAGTCGCACTTCAAGAGCGACGGGGACCTGTTCTCCAAGATGAAGAGGGATCTAATTCTCCTGCTCTTCGACAAGCTGGAGACCCTGCAGGCCTACGACATCGTGAAGATCTACTACGACGACGGGCAGGGCATGGTCACCGACGCGCTCCACGCCGCCTTCGAGTACGCGCTGAACAAGCAGGCGATCATCTACAGGGACTGCACCCCCGCGGACTTCCGGCTCCAGCAAATAGCGGACTTCATCTGCGAGATTGAGCTGGCCGCGATCAAATACGAAGCGAACGAGGCCGGCGGAACCGAGAGGATATTCTTCGGCACCAACCGCGACTTCAAGAAGAACTACCTGAAGAAGCTTCGCAAGAAGCGCTTGGAGTAGCGAACGGGGGCCGAGCATCGCCCTGCGCCGGCCTCGGCGCCAGGCCCTCGCGCTGGACGGTGCTCCAACTCCTCAAACCACGGGCAGCTCATAGGTTTGCCTCTCTCCATTATTACGCAAGGCGCCTCTCCCATCGGCCGCGACCCATCGTGATCCCACAAAAGCGCCCTGCCCCGCCCCGAAACCCGTGACCCAGATTTGACCCCATGGATTCGCGGCAATTTTTGAGACTGGATGCAAATGGGACGTACTGGAACAAACTGCGGCAAACTGGAACAAACTGGAGATAGTTTTTAACTATTGAGTGGGAATAACCAGAAAGGCCTTTTGACCTGCTGTTTTTCCGTCCGTGGCGTACCGCCTGATGACGCTATGTACGGAAAAGCTCAAAGCCGCCAGCGATAAACAAGGAATAAAATCTTCGGGGGCCCCTGAAAACCACGAGTTTCAGGGGTTTTCTATTTGTGGATTGACCTGCGATTTTGACTGAATTTATTCTAAGTTGCCGTACACCACGGACACGGCGACACCCAGCGAACGAAGAGTAAGGAAAAACCGAAGAGTAAACCGTCTGTGTATTGTCAAGCTCTCGCCGACAAAATCGGCGTTATGATTTCGACACTTTCGGCGTTTCGCGTGCCGACCTCTTTTTCTATTCCCGAGATTTACCAAGCATAAGTGCGTTTTCCATCCTCTTGCTGGCTCCGCCGAACTCGACGAGCCTGCCGTGGTGCATGATGCGATCAATGATGGCGGAGGCGAGTTTGTCGTCCCCAAACACCACGCCCCACTTGCTGAACTCGATATTCGTGGTGATTACAAGACTTCGCTTTTCGTAGCACTCGCTCATCACCTGGAAGAGCAACCGGGCGCTTTCCTGGGACAAAGGCACATACCCCAGCTCATCGATGATGATGAGATCCGACTTCGCAATGTCCTTCAGGAGAGCTTCGAGTGTGTTCTCCCGTTTCGCGCGCTCGAGGGCCATCACAAGGTCTGCCGCGGTGAAGAACCTGGCGATCTTGCCGCTTTGCACGCACCTTATGCCTACGGCGATGGCAAGGTGCGTCTTCCCGCGCCCCGTTTGCCCGTAGAACACGAAGTCTTGAGCGGCGTTTACGAACTCCAAGCTTTCCAGATCATCTTTCGAGTAGCCTTCAGGAAAGCTTATCTGCGAGTAGTCATATCCTTCAAAGGTTTTTATCTGCGGGAGCTTTGCCTTGCGCATAAGCCGCTCGATCTTGCGCGCGTCGCGCACGGAAAGCTCGAATTTGATCATGTCGCCAACGGCCGTGATTTGCCCTGCGGTGGCATTTTCCAGGAAGTGCTTGATCGTATCGTTTGAGAAGTAGAGCATGCGCGCAAGCGCCTTAAATGCCTGCAATTCCTCGCTTTTCAAGTAGGCCATCTTCAACGACCCCCTATGTTCAGCGCAACGTCGTAGACGCTTAGATCAATCGGGTCGTCGTAGTTGATGCAAGATGCACCGCCGGCGATGCGCGCGGCGCTGACGCTTAAAGACGCACCGTCGATGCGTCCGGTTGAGCTGTATGCGAGCTCTGCCGCACCAAGCGTCGCCTCCCAGCCGCTCTTTGCGCACTCGTCGCGCAAAAGGCGAAGACTTGCCTTTAGCTCCCCAGATTCCAAAGAATCGAGATACCCTCGGAGATCATCGCGCATCGCGCTTCTGGCCTTGGAGTTTTTCCATCCGCCTGGCTTTACGCAAAGAAGCGGCAGCTGGCTTGCGGGGTCGGTCGTGTCTGTGGGCGCATCCCCGTATGCGCGCCTGTGCTCGCATACGAGCGCGCCGTCGTCGGTATGTATCGACACGCTGAACGCCCGCAGCGCCACGATTAAGGTCTTTCCCGCAAGGCTCGGGTCGCTTGAGTAATAGTGGTGCCCGCAAAGGCATATCTTTCCTTGCTTGTTCGCCCTGGCAGATACGTAGCGCACAGGGTCAAACGGCTTTGCGGGAAGGCCGGATAAGGCAAAGCTGTCTTCTACAAACAGCTGGCTTTCTGGCTCTCCTTTAATCCAGTGCGGCTTGTCCGAGAGCCTTAGGCACTTGTCGAGCAGATACTTGTTGAAGATATCGATGTTGTGCACCTGGGCGGGAGGCGTGAAGAGGTTTCTCCTGATAAAGCCGACCTTGTTTTCCACGTTTCCCTTCTCGTTTCCGGAAGCGGGGTTGCAAAACGAGTAGGCGAAGTCGTAATGTGCCGCGAACGCGCCGAAGAGGTCTGTGGTCCGCACCTCCTTGCAGACCCGTCTTCCAACGCCGGTCGCGTTGTCGAACACGATTCTTGCAGGAACTCCGCCGATGTATTCGAATATCTTTTTGAGCCCTTCGCATACGCATTCGGAATTCTCCGACGGGAGCACTTGGGAGAAACCGACGTTTGAGTAGGGAAAGGTGACGACGAAGTAGCGCATGCGAGTTCTTGTGCCAAGCAGATAGAAATCAGCCTCGCCGAAGTCCGCCTGCGCCTCACCCGGCGCCCAGTCCAGATCGAGATAGGCGTCTTCTTTTGACTTGCGAGCCTCTTTTAGCTTCTTGACGTATCGGTTCACTGCAGATTCGCTCACGGCAACGCCGCACTCCTCTGTCAGGCGCTGGTATATTCGCCTGGATGTGTGTCGCTGCTTTTTCCAGTTGCTTCTGTCTTCGTCAAGCCAAGACTCAATCAGCGGCCTGTAGGGGTCGAGCTTGGAAGCGCGCTTCTGCTTGGCGGGAAGCTGAGGCGAGAAGTCATCCTTTTTAAGGTATTTGTAGACGGTGTCGCGCGAGACGCCCGTAGCGCTTGCGATATCCGTGATACTCAAGCCATCTCTTCGCAATTGCCGTATAGAATTGATTGCGGGCATGCCGATCATCTTCCTTCCTGCCTTTCTGTTAGATTCCGAAGACAACCAACAGATTAGGCCTTATGGATTAAGGTCGGCATGTTCGCGCTTATTTTGTCGAAATCATAACGCCGATTTTGTCGACGCTCACTGTACTAAACACATTCAGAGCGAGCGGCGAAACCTCGAGGGCATTCGCGACGTCCTCGACCTGGGACGGCTTCGGGGTCCTTGTGCCGCTCTCGTAGTGGCGAATCGCCCCCTCGGTGAGCCCCTCCTTCTCGGCAAGCTCTCCCTGGTACATGCCGCGAAGCTTT
>OLPZ01002009.1_pt1 | contig 12429 bp, 10 predicted proteins | sample 1672711 | NCBI WGS metagenome assembly OLPZ01 (sample SAMEA3136716, study PRJEB25190) | human gut metagenome
CTGCCGCACCTCGCTCGCCGTATCGGCACTTAGAATTATGCGGTATTGCCCAAAAGCAAGTTATTGGCTTTTCCTGATGTTTTTTCCTCTTTTGCAAGTGGCATGCGGCAGTCCATCGAAGTTTTTTCCGTTGGCTAAACGCTGTTCCTAATATTCAACATGCTTCGCATATTCGCTCTTCTGCTGGTTTACTTTTTCACATCTTTTGCTCGCCCTTACTTTGTGCTTGCTCAACTCTTAATTCACATTTTTTGGGCACAAACAGCTTTATGCAGTCGGTTCCTTCCAATTTCAACAGCTGGATTTTTCGCTCAACACCACCCGCATAACCGATCAGGCTGCCGCTGGCACCCACCACACGGTGGCACGGGATGATGAGCGAAATGGGGTTATGTCCCACGGCTCCGCCCACCGCCTGGGCGGACAGGCGCGCCGTGCCATGCTTTGCCGCAAGCCGGGCGGCCAGCGCGCCGTATGTTGTCGTTTGCCCGTATGGGATTTGCAGCAGCAGCGCCCACACTTCCTGCCGGAAGTCTGACCCGATGGGGTGCAGCGGCGGCATAAAATCCGGCATTTTTCCGCTGAAATATACATCCAGCCAGCGCTTTGCTTCGGTCAAGGGCGGGGTTTCGCGCTCCGTGCTCTGCGGGGCCAGGCCCTCCGCATAATACTTTGCGCGGTCAAACCACAAGCCGGTCAGGCCCACTTCATCCGCTGCCAGCAGAATTTCCCCCAAGGGGGACTGATAATGCGCGGTGAACATCATAGCATCTACCCCTTCTGTTGTACTTTTGATGTTTTCTCCGTGTGGGGACCAGCGGGTGCTGCCTTTTTGGCCGGGGCTTTCTTTTTGGGGGCATAATCCTTCAACCCCGGCACCGCGCCGCCCGCGGCGGCCCACAGGTAAAGGCTCGCCACGCTGCAATAAGGGCTGAACCGCCTGCGGTACTTTTCAAACAGTTTGCGGTCAATTTTACGGTGATGGTACACCATGCGCAGCCCGCGCTGGATGGCAAGGTCATCATAGCTGAACACATCGGGCCTCTGCATGCAGAAAAGCAAAATCATCTCCGCTGTCCACACGCCAATGCCTTTCAGGGCACTTAACTCCCGGATCACTTCCTCATCCGGCTTCTGCCAGATGCCCTCCAAATCAAACTCACCGTTCTGGATTTTTCGTGCAAAGTCCGTGATGTACTCTGCCTTGCGGCAGCTGATGCCAAGCAGCTGTAATTGCTCGTTCCCTGCTTCCAGAATATGCTCGGCATCCACCGTGCCAAGGGCACCCCGCATGCGCTGCCAGATGGTAGCCTGCGCCTTGGTGGAAATCTGCTGCCCCACAATATGGTGCACCACGGCAGAAAACAGGTCTGTATCCACCTCGCGATTCACCCGGCCCACCTGGGCAATCACCGCCCCAAGTTTTTCATCTTTGCCGCTCAGGTATTCCGTTTCTTCCTGCCCGTATTGAAAGTACATGGTCTTTCCTTTCCTGTGTTCTTTTCGTGTTCTGTGTGTTGGTTTCTGCGTTTATCCTGCCATCATTATACCATGCTTTGCGCGGTTTGGGCATCGGCGGTGAAAGCGTATTTTTTTATGGCAATACCGCATAATTCTAAGTGCCGATACGGCGAGCGAGGTGCGGCAGATGCTAAGCCAAAAGCGCAGATAATACTTTGTGTATTATCGAGCATTTTGGCAACGCAGATGCCGTGCCGCAGCCGCCGGAGCGGTGCTTAAGCCGTCAGGCGGGAATTGTGCGGTGTTGCCTTATCTCCACTTTCCCCCGATACAACAGCCAGCCGCCCCACCGTGGAACATTCCCACAGGCAGGGCGGCTGGCTGCTTTTCTTTTTGTTTGTTTATGGGTTCAGTGCGCGGTGGATCAACATGCGCAGGTTTTGTATGGGCGTTAGCGCGTCCGGGTGCTTGGAAACATAGCACAGCCCTATCAGCCCACCCGCCGCAGCGGAAAGCAGAGCCAGATCACAGTAATCATCCGGCAGGGCGGGGTTGATCTCCCCTTTTTGCCGCAGGGCTGCCATGGTTCTGTGCAGCACCCCACGCAGGGCTTGCACACACTCGTCCATACCGCGGAGGTTCTCCCGTGCGCCAATACTGGAAGCGATCACCTGATAGGTTCCCATCCGGTTGCCGGAAAGATCCTGCAGGTAGGCCATCACGGCGTCCTCCAGCTCTTGCAGGGTGGTGCATGGCTCCATCAATACGGCAATGCGGGCAATCTCGGTATCAAAGCAGTACAGGGCCATTCCCTGCAGGATCTCATCCTTGGAGGCAAAGTATTCATACACGGTGCCCTTGCCGATTCCGGCTTCGTCCGCGATCTGCTGTACCTTCATGGCGGCGGGGTTTACCCCCTTGGCAATCAGGCGCAAGGCGGCTTCGTACAGGGCGGTTTCGCGTTCTTTGCGGATATCTGGTGTCATTGTGGCGTCCCCTCCCCGTTTTCGGTATCGGGTTTACCGGGCAGCTTTAAGCGGCGGTGCTCGGTGGTATCCGGTGTTTCGGGTTCCGGCTGGTTCTTGCCCTCTGCTGCGCGGCGGGCGGCAAATTCTGCGGCAAACTCGGCCGCATCATCGGGCAGGTCATCCATGCCGTCATCGCCCACATCAATGTTGACCGGCGGCTTGCGGTAGAAGAGGTCATACATCACCGGCACAATAAACAGGGTCATCAGCGTTGCATAGGAAAGGCCGCCCACAATAACAATGGCCATGCCTTTGCCCATCTCGCTGCCGGCATCCTTGCTGAAGATCATCGTTACCATGGCAAGCACGGTGGTCAGGGTCGTCATCAGGATGGGGCGCATACGGGTGCGGCCGGTTGCCACCAGGGCATCGGTGCGCTCCAGCCCGCCAATGCGCAGCTGGTTGGCGTAATCCACAAACACAATGCCGTTGTTGACCACCACGCCCATCAGCACAAGGAAGCCCATGAGCGAAATGACCGAAAGCTGTTCGCCGCCAATCATCAGGCCGATCATGCCGCCGGTAAAGGCCAGCGGAATGGTGAACAGCACAATGAAGGGGGAAAGCAGGCTTTGGAACTGCGCCACCATGACAAAATAGACAAACAACAGTGCCAGGGCCATCATTTTGGCCATCTGCTGGATCATCTCGGTCACCTGGGTGGTTTCACCGGCAATTTCAGCGGTGCAGCCATCTGGTAGGTCCAGTGCTTCCAGCTGGGGGCTCAGATCACGGGAGATCAGGGTGGTGTTGTAGCCTTCGGCGGTATCGCTGGTCACGCTGATCTTGCGGGAGCCGTTTTCGCGCGCAATGGTCGCATAGGCGTTGCCGTTGGTGCGGGAGGCAAACTCGCCCAGGGTATGGGTCTCGTTCACGGTGTTGCCGTCATCGTCGGTGGTCGTTGTGATGAACTCCATCTGGAACAGATCGTCCAGGTTCGGGGTATCGGTCTTATCCACAATCGCCACATCATAGGTATCGCGGCCCACTTTCAGGGTGGTTGCGGTGGTATCGGTGCTGAGCTTTGCGGCGATCTGCTGGTACACCTGCGCCACCGTCAGGCCAAGGCGCATGGCTTTGTCCTTATCAATGACGATATGCACCTCCTCGTCGCCGGTTTCCTGCCCGTTGGAGACATTCTCAATGCCGTCCACGCTGTTCAGCAGGTCCATCACCTGCTGGCTGGCGGTGGTCAGGCTGTCCAGGTTCTGGCCGTAGATGTCCACCTCCACGCCGCTGCCGGACAATGCGCTCATATCCATGCTGCTGGCGCTGATGTCCACTTCGCAGTTCAGGTCAGCGGTGTCATCGGCGATCTGCTGCTGGATGGCCTTGCTGTTGCTGGCGCCCTCGTCAGTCAGCAGAACATAATAGGTAAAGCTGGTGTTGTCCGTGGTGCCCTCAGTGCCGGTCATCATCAGCATGCTGCTGGTGCTGTCGCTGCCGCCGGACATGGCACCCACCGTTTCCACGCCGTCAATGTTGGTAATGGCGTCCATCACGGCGTCTGCGGTGGCAAAGGCATCCTCTTTTTCGGTATCCGCAGGCACCGTTACCGTAATCGAAAGCTGGTTGGAGCCCATATCCGGGATGAGCACCACGCCCATGGTGGCAATGCGCCAGACCGATACGGCCAGCAGCACGATCGCCAGTGTGAGCGGGATGGCCTTGCGCTTTAAGCAGAAGCGCAAGAGCTTTTCGTACCCGTTCAGGAAACGGTCGAACCAGGGGTGCTTGATCTCTTTTTGCTTGCGCAGTACGGTGGAACCGGCGCAGGGCACCACGGTAAGGGCCACAATGAGGGATGCCAGCAGGCTGAACGTGATGGTCCATGCCATATCGGAAAGCAGCTCCAGCACCATGCCGGTGGTAAACACCATGGGCAGGAACACGCAGACCGTGGTCAGGGTGGAGGACACGATGGCTCCCGCCACCTGGCGTGCGCCCTGCACCGCAGCACGCGGGGCCGGAATGCCGCGCCCGCGCAGGCGGTAAATATTTTCGATGACAACGACCGAGTTATCCACCAGCATGCCAACGCCCAACCCCAAGCCGGACAGGCTGAGAATGTTCAGGGTAATGCCACTGAAATACATCATGACAATGGCAAACAGCACACTGAGCGGCATGCTGATGGCCACCACCAGCGTGGGGCGGATATCCTTTAAGAACAGAGCCAGCACGATGATGGCCAGCACAGCGCCTTCGATCAGGTTGGACATGACGCTGTTCACAATCAGCTTGATGTAATCGCCTTGATCCATGATGGTGGTCAGGTGCAGGCCGTCGTTTTCTGCCATCAGTTCTTTCATAGCAGCGGTGCTTGCGTTGGAGACAGACGAGGTGGAAGCCGTGGAGCTTTTATAGATTGAAAGCAGCACGGCGCGGTTTTTGCCCACCTTGGCGTAGCTGTCGTCCGCGTTATCGGTCAGCTCAATGTCCGCCACATCGGAAAGCCGCACATCGCCGATGCCGTCAATGCTGCACAGGACCATACTTTTCAGCTCATCCACATTGTCAAACGCATCGCCGATTTTTAAGATGTACTGGTTATCGTCCCCTTCCCCGCCGTCAATGTAACCGGCGGGCATAGAGAAGTTCTGCGCGGCGATCAGCTGCTTTAAGGTGTTCATGTTCAGCAGCTGGTCCAGATTGGCGCTTTTCAGCGCTTCCTCGCGGGCCGATTCATACTCTTCGCGGGCGGAGTCCAACTGGGTCTGGCCCGCTTCCAGCTGGGTGCGGCCGCTGCTGATCTGGAACTCGCCCAAACTGAGCTGGGCTTCGGTGCCGCTGAGCAGCAGCTGCACGGCCATATCGGCCAGTTGGGGGTCTGTCGGGTTGGCAGAAAGGCTTTCCAGCATCGATTGCAGCTTGCCGCGCTGATCGTTCAAATTGGCCAGCATGGCTTCGGCTTTGTCGATCTGGGTGTTCAGGGTGGTAATCGTCTGCTGTAGGGTTTGGCGCAGTTCCTCGGTGCTCTCGTTCAGGCTGGCTTCGGCTTCCTGCCGGGCTTTCAGCAGCACCGTTGCGTTCCGCAAGGCCGTCTGGGTGGTGGAAAGGGTGCTTTCATCACTCTTGTAACCATCCAGGGCTGCGCGCTGGCTGGTGGCAGTGTCCAGCTGGGTCTGTAAAGCCGCCTGTTCAGCTTTTTTGCTTTCGATTTCCGCGCGGATGGCATCCTGCTCTTCCGGGGCGGCGGTATCCAGCTGCTGTTCCAGCTGAACGATCTCGTTATCCTTCTGCTGCACCTGCACGGTCAGCGTCAGGATCTGGGCATCCAGCGCGGCGCAGGCATCGCTGACGCTCTGCCCGCCGGTCAGGGCGGCAGCTTCGGTCTCAATGGCCTGCTGGGCGCGCTCGATGGAAGCCAGCATCGCGGCCATCTTGGTCAGGTCGCTCTTGGCTTCCTCCAAATTAGCGGGCATGGCATTTGCATCGTACTGGGGGTCATATTTTGCCAGAATCTCTTTGCAGGAAGCAAACAGTGCATCATCGATCGGCAGCGTCACTTCCGGCAGGCTGCTGGGGTCCACTTTCAGCTGGTTCAGCTTGCTCTGGGCGGTGTCCAGCTGGGTTTTCAGCCCCGCAATCTGCTCTTCCAGCTTGGGGATCTCCTCGTTCAGCTGGTCGATGGCATCCCGCAGCTGCTGGGTCAGGCTCTGCTTTTGGGTATTCAGCTGGGCTTTGCCGGAATCCAGCTGGCTCTGGGCACTGTCCAGCTCCGCCAGGCCGTCCTTGATTTTGGCCTCGTTTTCGTCCAGCTGCTTTTTGGCTTCGGCCAGGCGGTCGCTCACCTTGACCAGCAGTTTGTCATTCACCTCGTCAATTTTGTCCTGGTCCAGCGTGATCTGCACTGATTTTTTGACAAGGCCGGTGGTGGAAACGCTGGCCACGCCGTCCACGCGCTCCAGCTGGGGTACGATCGTATCCTCCACATAGTCGGAAAGCTCGTAGATGTCCATCCCCTCATAGTCCACCGCAACATACTGGGTGGCCATCATATCGGGGCTCATCTCCATCAGCGTGGGGGTGCTGGCCATATCGGGCAGACTGCCCGAAAGCTGGTTCACGGCGGTGCTGGCCTTGACCATGGCGCTGTCCATGTCGGTGTCGTCCTGGTATTCCAGAATGACAAGGCTGTAGTTTTCGTTGCTCTGGCTGGTCACGTTCTTTACACCATTCAGGGTGGAAAGGCTGTTTTCCAGCGGCTGGGTCACATCGCTTTCCACCTGTTCCGGGCTGGCGCCGGGGTAGGTGGTAATGACCAGCAGGTAGGGCAGGTTCATATTGGGCAGCAGGTCTGTCTGCATGCCGGTCAGGCTTACAAAGCCCAGTACCATCACCAATATGACTGCCACAAGTACGGTAAATGGCTTTTTAACACTGTATTTTGGCATTTGTTTGTTCCCTTTGCCCGCACGTTGGGCGGGCCTATGTTGGCGGATGTGACCGACCGGCCGGGTTCAGGCTACCCCAAAAGGAAGGAGCGCCGAAGCGCAGCGCAGCCGCCGTGTGGCGCCCCTTTTTAGGGGGAAACGGAGCTTTTTTAGCGCACTTGACCGACCGGTCGGTCGGTTTTCGCTGTTATTATAGCACCGCGGAAAATCATTGTAAAGAGGAGATAAAGATTCCGTCCGTGCGGTACAGTTTGCCGCAAAGGCGGCAAAAATCGCCGCCAGCCTTGCTTTTTCGGTCCCAATCATGTAAACTGTTCATCATAAGTTTACAGTTATACGGTGCAGCTGAAAAAACGAACATTCAGTCGGTTTCCTTGTTTTCCGCTGCACCCTGGGTAAGGAAGGGCGTTTTGCATGGGGATCGTTGTCATCGGCGCAGTTTTTGTTGATATCAAGGGGTACCCCCTTGCCACCTATATTCCGGGCGGGCGCAACGCCGGGCGGGTAGAACAGGTACACGGCGGTGTGTGCCGCAATGTGGCGGAGGATATCGCCAACGTGGAGCTGCGCCCCACCTTTGTAAGCCTGGTGGATGACACTGGCACAGGGCAGGATGTTATTGATAAACTGGCGCGCCACAAGGTGAACACCCGCTATATCCAGCGCGTGCCGGACGGCATGGGCACCTGGCTGGCTGTGTTCAATAATGAGGGCGATGTGGTGGCCGCCATCTCCAAGCGGCCGGACACCAATCCCCTGACCGACCTGCTGGCCGAAAAAGGCGATGAAATTTTTAAGGACTGCGATGGCATTGCCATTGAACTTGATCTGGAAAAAGACACTGTAAAGCAGGTCTTGTATTTTGCACAGAAATACCACAAAAAGGTATATGCCGCGGTTTCCAACATGAGCATTGCCATGGAGCGGCGTGACTTTTTGCAGCAAATCGACTGTTTTGTCTGCAACCAGCAGGAAGCGGGGATCCTTTTTTCTGACGAATACGACCATATGGGGCCGGAGGAAATGTGCCGCACGCTGGCCGCTAATGTAGGCAGCGCCCGCATCCCCTGCATGGTTGTTACCATGGGGGACAAAGGCGCGGTGTACGCCTGCGCGGATGGCGAAAGTGGCATTGTACCCGCCAAAAAGGTAAACGTGATTGATACCACCGGCGCAGGCGATGCGTTCTTTGCCGGTACGGTCATTGGCCGCGCTTATGGCAAAACGATGGCGGAAGCCTGCGGCATTGGCAGCCGGCTGGCGGCTTCGGTCATCTGCACCGCCGAAAATGTCTGCCCGCGGTTCCGCCCGCAGGAGTTCGGGCTGGATGTTCCGGTTGTGGATTGAGCGCCGTTTCAGCAGGCCGGTCACAGCCGCCGGAACAGTGCGCATAGGCCGTTCGGCGGCACTCTGTGGTGCTGCCGCTATTAGCTATTATATATGTAAGAAAAAAGGGCCGCTGATGAAGCATTCTTCCCTGCCCCGCCGGATTCTTCTGGTGTTGGCTGGGATCCTGGCCTTGCCGGCATTGGCGGTGGGGCAGTATCTCCATGATTATTGCCACACCGATTGAGGCACCGGACCAGAGCGAAAGCCGTTTCTTCTCCCACTATGACCCCAAAACCGTTGAGTGGTTCATGTCGATCCTTTGATGAATCTCTTTGCATGACAGCATAATGCAAAGAATAAACAAGCCCCCGGCAAGTTTACAGCGTATGAACAGTGCTCCGCTGCCTGCCGGGGGCTTGCTTCATTCTATATCCCTGTTAAAATGTCAGCCGCATCTGGTTCCACGCCACATTGCCGTGGGTGGATTGGGAAACACCCTCGTTCACAAAGCCAAATTTGGCGTAATAGTGTACTAGTTTGTCCTTACAGGTCAGTACCAGACCCTTGCGGCCCTGCTGGCGGGCATCGGCAATGGCGCGGTTCAGCAGCTGGGCTGCCAGACCGTGTTTGCGGTACTCTGGCCGGGTCACCACGCCAAAAATCATCTGCCATGCGCCGGTTTCGCTGTGCAGAGCGGCATTTTCGTATAGATCATCGGTCAGATCGGGCTGGTCTGTCACCATGCCGTCCACAAAAGAAATCAGCGTTTCACCGTCAAACATCAGCCAAAAGTGTCCGGCATAAGCCTGCAGACGGTCCCTGAACTGCTGTTCCGGCGCGGCTTCCGCTGCGGGGAAGCAGAGGGCCTCCACCTCCGCCAGCGCGGCGGCATCGGCGGGGACTGCGGTGCGTATCAACATAAAAAACATCCACCTTTCGGGGAAAAATCGGGGGGCGTTCCTGTGTCTCGTTCCGCCGGTCAATCCGGCCGGGCGCAAACGGCACGGCCCTTTGCTGTAAGCTATTATGCCATACCCCCGTCCAAATTGCAAGCGGGGTTTGACAGGCGTGTGCGGGAGCGGTATCCTTAAGGCAACACCGCACAATTCCCGCCTTGCGGCTTAAGCACCGCTCCGGCAGCTGCGGCACGGCATCTACGTTGCCAAAATACTCGATAATACACAAAGTATTATCTGCGCTTTTGGCTTAGCAGCTGCCGTGCCTCGCTCGCCGTATCGGCACTTAGAATTATGCGGTATTGCCTTAAAGTGTAACGGATGACCGCCCCTGTAGGCAAAGGAGTGTATTGTATTATGACCTGCCGCGTTCTGCGCATTGATGAACAGCTGTATGGCTGTGAGGAGCTGCCTGCCGGGCAGCCGGTGCTGTGTGATGTTCTGCTGGCCGATGCCGCCGGTACCCAGCGGGTGCTTCCCTACCCCGATGAAGCCCTGACTGCCCAGAACATCCAGGAGGGCGATACCGTTGCCCTGCTGCCGGACGGCACGCTGAAAAAACTAAGGTGTATCTGACACCCTAGGGTAAGCCCGCACTTTGCAAAAGATTCACCGTAACTTTACATCGGTATGGTTGCAGCCCGCAGCCAAATGGCCTATACTGAAATTAAGGGCAACACCGCACAATTCCCGCCTGACGGCTTAAGCACCGCTCCGGCGGCTGCGGCACTTAGAATTGTGCGGTGTTGCCTTAAGAACCAACAGGAAAGTGTGGATCACGATGACCTACCATGACATCAAACACAATGCCGAAGTAAACGAGCTGCTGAAAAAGGGCAACCAGAATTTGGGACTTTTGGGCTTTACCGACCATTCGCAGGCGCACTGCATCCATGTGGCGGAAACCGCTGCGCACATCCTGAAAAAGTTTGACTACAGCGCCCATGATATTGAGCTTGCTAAAATTGCCGGGTACATGCACGATATCGGCAACGCCATCAACCGCACCCACCACGCGGAATACGGCGGTCTGCTGGCCAACGAGATTTTGAAGCAGTATGATTTGAGCGTTGCGGACCGCATTACCATTGTTTCGGCCATTTCCAACCATGACGAATCCACCGGCGGCGCGGTGGACCCCATTTCGGCTGCGCTGATTATTGGCGACAAAACTGATGTGCGCCGCAGCCGCGTGCGGGAAAAGCCCAAAGCCAGCTTTGACATCCACGACCGGGTCAACTATGCCGTAACGGACCAGACATTAAAGATCAACACCGACAAAAAGGTCATCTCGCTGAATCTGCAGATCGACACGGACATCTGCTCGATGTACGAATATTTCGAAATTTTCCTGAACCGCATGCTGATGTGCCGCGGCGCCGCTGACCTGCTGGGCGCCACCTTTAAGCTGACGGCCAACGGGGCGAAAGTGTTGTAAAATTATAATCCTGTATCAAAAAGCTCAGGCTGTTCCCTGTTGGGGGCAGCCTGAGTTTTTATACCATGGAAAATCATTCCGCCGTTTTACAGATTCAGCATATACGTTTCCATTTGCATCGTCCTTACCGCCACTCTTCATGATTCTGCCGGAACAAACGGCAATTCAATGTTTTCCTCGTCCACAGGCGGGGTTTGGGTCGTGCTGGGGACGGCGGTTTCCGTTGGTTCCTTCGTGTTGTCCGCCGGTTCGCCGTCACCATTTTCTGCGGGCGCGGCACTGGCGGTGGGCTGACCGGCGGCGTTCAGCACCGGTGTTTTTTTCGTTGCGGGCTTCTGGGTCGGCTTGGGGGCAGTTGTCTGCTGCGGGACAGTAGTTGCCGTGGGCTGCGGTTCAGCCGTCGCGGCGGGCTGCGGCGTGGGCTCTGCCGGGACGGCATCATTCGTTTCCGCCTGCCGGGTCGGCTCCGGGGTCGGCTGGGTACCTGCCTGCGGCCGGTGCAGTGCAAAGGCAGCAGCAAGCACCACGGCAGCCACCACAACGGCCAGGACTATTTTTTTCTTCATTGCTGTTTTCCTTTTTATATTTGGGGGCGTTGCGGCATCAGCCTGCCACGCTGTAACGCTGTGCGGCGGTGGTCAGGTCATCCAGCGCGCGGAGCAGGTTCAGCAGCGGCAGCTGGCTTTCATCCACCGCTGCCAGCGCGCGGACCATATCGCCATAGCTGAACACCCCATAGCGCAGGATGCACAGGTCCGCCCCGTTTTGCCGCATGGCAACCACCGGCATGGCATCCGCGCGGCGGAACGCAATGGCCGGTGTAACGACATAATATACCTCTTTTCCGTCAAAGCGGGTGTTGGTATCCACGGGCTGCAACTCGGTTTCGGGCTCACCCGCGTTCCAGGCAAAAGTAAAAGTGCATTCCGCGCCGTCCGGCACCATAAAATAGTGGCGGATCTGGATAACGGGCTCCAGCAGCAGGCTGCTGCCGTAATAATCATCGGTCTGGGTGCCGCTGCTTTCAAACTGGTAGCTGCCCCAGTTGGCCGTGGAGTTTGGCTCCGCGGTGCCGGCTAACGCATCGGTTCGGTAGCCAAAGTACAGCTGCGCTTTGCCGCCATACACCAGCAGGGTGCCGGCCAGCTCCTTTGCCTGTTGGGGATAATCGTGTTCCAGCAGGTAGTTCAGATAATCCTTTACGGTGTAAGTATAAACCGGGCCATATTTACCGTTTACCACCATCCGGGCTTCAATATCATCCGTCAGCTGTTTGGCGGCCACCTGGCAAGGGAAAGCGGTGCAGCTTTTGCCGTTTACTTCCACCTGCTTTGCATCTGCCACTGCCACCTGTGTTACGGTGGAATCCGGCAGGGTAAACTGCATGGCGGCATCCTGCGGGATATCTTCCGGCAGGGTAACGTAAAAATAAATTGTGACTGTCTCCCCCAGGCTCAGGCTGTAGCCTTCCAGATGCTCGCCGGTCTGGGCGGTTTCCGGGGTGGCGGGATCCTGCGGCGGCGGAGTTGGCACGGCAGGGTCAGGCCGGCCGGTTTCGGGGGTGCTCTGCGGCGGATCCGCCCAGGGGATATCCTCATCCGTTTCGCTCACCTGCGTCTGGATGCTGGCCGTATTTTCCTCTGCCAGCGCGGCGGCAGGCAGCGCGGCACACAGCACCACCGCCGCCAGCAAAGCCAGCAGGCGCTGGGGCCAGCTTTTTTGTTTTGTATGGTTCAAACTCAAGGTGTTTCCTTCCTGTTTTTTGTTTTGGCAATACCGCATAATTCTAAGTGCCGATACGGCGAGCGAGGTGCGGCAGA
>OLPZ01002012.1_pt1 | contig 12422 bp, 10 predicted proteins | sample 1672711 | NCBI WGS metagenome assembly OLPZ01 (sample SAMEA3136716, study PRJEB25190) | human gut metagenome
TCCGCAGCAAGGGCGATGGTCTCGAAAGCCCCCAGCCCAAAGAAGAATCCGTCGTCGGCTGCCACCAGCGGGACCGCGCCCCACGTCCTGTTCGCGTCGCTCACCGCGCCTCGCCTCCCGCCACCGCCGCCAAGACCGCCCGGGCCTTGTCGAGCGTCTCTTGGTACTCGAATGCCGGGTCCGACTCGTACGTGATGCCGCCGCCCGCGCCTATCCGGTAGCAACCGTCCTGCCAGATGGCAGTGCGAATCACGATGTTGAGGTCGCAGTCCCCGCTGTCCGAGAAGTACCCAATCGAACCCGTGTACATGCCGCGGGCACTGCGCTCGAGCTCGTCGATGATCTGCATCGCCCGGATCTTGGGAGCACCAGTTATCGACCCTCCCGGGAAAGCAGCTCGTACCAGGTCGAACACGTCTTTGTCGTCCGCCAACCGCCCCTCGATAGTCGATACCAGGTGAAACACCGTCGCATAGGGTTCGATGGCGAAGTGGTCGGTGACGTGGACCGACCCCGGCACGCACACCCGCGACAGGTCGTTTCTCTCCAGGTCCACGATCATCAGCAGCTCGCTGCGGTCCTTGGCAGAGTCGCGCAGCTCGGCAAGATTCGCCAGGTCCTCCTCGGGCGTGGCGCCCCGGGGCCGAGTTCCCTTGATGGGGCGCGTCTGCACCACGCCGTCGCGCAGGCGCAAGAAGCGTTCCATCGAGGCGCAGCACACGGCCCAGTCCTCCCCCTCCAGGTATGCGGAGAATGGCGCCGGGTTGTAGGTGCGCAGGTAGCGGTAGACATCGTAGGGCACCGCCCGACTGGGGGCGATGAGCTCATGGGTCATGTTGGCCACGTAGATGTCGCCCGCGCCCATGTACTGGATCATCGCCGCCACCGTCGCCTCGTATTCCTCACGGGTAAAGCGGCTCTGAAATGTCGCAAGATGGTCAGTGCGCACGGAAACCGGGGCCTTCGGGGCGCTGCGTACCAACCGTTCGAGCTGGTCGAGGCGCCTGCCGGACGCGTCGTCCAGGCCGTCGTCGGTGAGGAAGAGTGTCCCGTTGACGCGGTCCTCGATCAGGTAGTTGCGGTAGAAGACCAGCTGGGCATCGGGCATTCGCAGCTCTTTGGGGTGATGCGAGCCAATGCGCTCGAAACGCCGCCCGTAATCGTAGGAAAGGTACCCGATTGCCCCCGAGGCCAATGGCAGGCCGTCGGGTGCCTGGTCGCGGCGTTGCTCGAAGATGCCCCGCGCTGTCTCCAGAAAGCCGCCTTCCACCCGCCGGCCGTTCACCTTCACAACCCCGCCTTCGTCGGTCAGAACCGTGCGGGAGTCTATGCCCACGATGGAGAATCGCCCCAAATCGCCCGATAGCGAAGAGTCGAGAAAAGCAGCCCGGCCGCTGCCTTTCAGCAGCTCGAAGACATCGGCAGCGCCTGCGCTGACGCCCTCCAAGCGCCGCACGCGCGCCCTCATGCCCAGGCTCCCGCTGCGCAGAGACGGCAGACCTGCAGATACGCTGCGAGCAGCTCGTGCCCGTAGCTGGTGAGTACCGCCTCGGGGTGGAACTGCACGCCGTAGACGGGCAGCTCGCGATGGCTGATCGCCATGACCGCGCCGTCATCGGCGAGCGCATCGACCCGCAAGCACGCGGGGAGCTGCCCCGCATCCACCACGAGGGAGTGGTAGCGCGTCACCTCGAAGCGGCGGGGAAGGCTCGAGAAGAGCCCTGCGCCGTCTGTCTTGATGGGAGTGACCTTTCCGTGCATGGGACGTGCGCCCCGTACCACCCGCGCGCCGTTTGCGCACGCGATGACCTGGTGTCCCAGGCAGACGCCCAAGATGGGGACAGGGCGGGCGCTGGCGCCGTCCCACTGCTGCAGGGCTTGGACCAACTGCAGGCAGCAGCCGCTTTCCAGGGGCGTCTTGGGCCCCGGCGAGATGATCACGCCCTCCAAGCTGCCGCGCGCGGCCAGGCCGAGCACCTGGGCCACCTCGAGCGCGTCGTTGCGAACGATGCGGATATCGCATCCGAGCTCGGCAAAGTAGCTGGTCAGGGTATGGACGAACGAATCGTAGTTGTCGACCATGAGGTACATGGGGACCTCCCCGGCATTTACGACCCGACAGCAAAAAAGACTGCCGAGGCGGCGCGTAGCAGCGCCGGCCTCCGGCAGTCTTCCAAATGCGTCTCATCTGGGCACACCGAGGTCTGGTTTGGACTCAGTTTATATCAGATGCGGGTCGGACGTGCCAGCGGGGAGGTAATGCTCTTTTCGTATCTTCAGCGCCCTCCGCATCGTCAAGCCCGTATCGGTGCACAGTATTTCTGCTAAAGATTGGAAAGCTATTGGAACACCTCACCCGGCAGCTGCAAAAAACTCGATACCTGTTTTCATCATCGACGTATGAGCGGCGGCAGAGGCACGTCGGAACACCCCAGCTTAGATTACCCAGACACAAGCATTACTATCTTTCCTAGAAAATATTTCAATGCTGTATTTCCACACAATGGGAACTCTTCAATCCGCGCGAAAGGAAAGCCAATGAAGTTTGAGGATGTCCAAGAAAAGGTCCTGGCGTTCCGCGATGATCGTGACTGGTCGCAATTCCACAACCCGAAGGATTTGGCGATCTCGATTAGCCTCGAAGCAGCAGAGTTACTCGAGTGCTTCCAGTGGTCGGGAAAAGACCTGGAGGGGCGAGCGAATCGAAACCACATGTCCGAAGAGCTTGCTGACGTCCTCGTGTACTGCATTTACCTCGCAGACACGCTTGGCGTCAGCATCGCTGACATCGTTTCTGCCAAGATTGACCTCGACGCAATAAAATATCCCGTAGACAAATTTAGGGATAGCGGCATCCTTATCCGAGCTGGTGCTTCGCCCTCCCGCTACCAGGCAGTGCGTTGGTGAACCAGGGCCTCGACGCGAACCAGGTCTTTCTGAGGGTAGAACGTGTACACCAAGTCAAACGAATTCACCGTGACCTTGCGCACGTCTCCTCCAAATCGTTCGCTGATTGATTTGGGGACATCTCTGCTGCCTAATCCGCCGAACATCTCGATACCATCAAGCGCCCGAAAGATCCGTTCTTCGACTCGCGCCGATGTCATCGCTGCCAGATCTTCCGCAAAGCGCTCCGAGTACTCCAGTTCAGGCACGGGCTTCCCTCTTCGCATTCACCGCGGCCATCAAGTTTTCGCGAGATGTGTAATATCGCCCATTCTCGAAATCGTCTCGCGACTCGGCAAGGGCATCTGACAGCCTCTGTTCGTAGAGAGCGTCCTCCACTGCATCCGCAACGATCTGGTCGAGTACCTCCTGTGATGTGAACACATACTTGCCTCGCCCGTTTTCCGTAATGTAAACCAGCTGCGTATCAGCGAGCTTTTTAATTTCGCGCTGCTGGTTCTTCAGTGCTGTTGAAGGAAATATCGGAGTCATTGCAAGCACCTCGCGTTAATAGAAGGCCGTTATTGAGTACTCTATTACGGACCTAATGATACTACCAACAGAAACGTGGAGTGCCACCGAAGGCCCAAAGCGGCGGCGTGTCACATAAGGCGTACGCCATCCCAGCCTGACACAGCAAGAGCTCGTCATCGCGCCAGCATTAATCATCAAAGAACAGCCGTCTGTTCCTTTGCAAAATGCGCCTTTGCTATCTCGTCGAGCTGCGCGGCGATCTCCTTGAACTCCCGGTTGAGGTCAAGCGTCTTCACACTGATCTGATTGCCGCTCATCTGGTACACGCAATCGGGCTGCATCTGCTCGTCCGTCTTGGCATAGAGCAGCGTCCCGCTCACCTCGTGGTCGGTGCCTGCGAGCTCCGCCTCCCTGTTCTTTACGTAGGTGAATATCTGGTACAGGTTTTCGGAATGGACCTTGGCAACCCCGTACGATTCTTGCAGCGTGTGCGCATAGTACTTCGCATCGATGATGAGCTCCCTGTTGCCGCACCTCAACACGACGTCGGTCTGCATGATAGGAAGCAAGGTCCCCATGCCGTCGTCGAGCGCCCACTTTACCTGGGGCGAGGAAGCGACCGCGCAGTCGCATTCCGCCGCGTAATACTCGAGGATGAACTTCTCGTACAGCCTTTCCATGTGCTGGTCGTCGACGAACCGCGCCAGCTTGCGCTCGCCTCTTTCCGTGGTTATGAGCATGCCTTCGAGAACGAGCTGGCAAACGCTCAGCAGAAAACGGTACGAGACGTTGTTCCGCTGAAACCGCAAGGCATCCCACCGGATACTCGCAGGCTCTATCTCGTCTACGCCCGAAAAGAAGAGCATCGTCTTGCGCAGATTGCTACGGCACTCATCTGCAACCTGGCCATGCCTGAGCAGAAGCATCGAGGTGGTTTTGAGCACCTGATTGTATAGGTTGTTCTCGGAGAGCTCGTCGTATTCGCACGACAATCGCTGGGTGCGGGCAATCCTGTTGCGGATAGTTCCGGCTAGCTCGATTTTTCCTCGCAGCGTAGGAAGGTCCTCCGTACGGTTCAGGTACTCCCGATACAGGCCCTGCTTCACCTGACGAGTGATCCCCTTGGCGAGGATGGCGGCAAAGAGGTCGTGCATGTGCTCGAACTCCTCACCGGCAAGGTCTTCGTACAGGTCCAGGTTCAGCGCGTGGAAGGCGTATGCCAGCATGTAGAAGACGTTCTTGATGTAGATGCCCTTGTCCTTTGTCGTCACCGTTGGAACACCCCGTGGAGCACGTTGTCCCAGCGCGTCACCTTGGCCTCGTCATCAAACCAGTACTCGCGCAGCATGGGCATGATGTCAAAGTCAACGACCTGCCTGCCCCATGAGTCGGCATCGTCCGTTGGCTTCCTCCCGCAGAAGTAGCTGTGGCCGATACAGAATCCCTTTCCGAGCGACTTGTCGCGTGCTATCTCCGCATTGAGGTCTTTCACCTTGTCAACCAGCTCATCGATGGTTTCGCTCCCCAAGCTCTCGCGGTATTCGGAAAAGCCCTTGGTGTCAAATCCGGGCTCCATGTCGAAGAAGCTGAATCTGCGCCTCAGAGCGTAGTCAATCATGGCCAGCGAACGGTCGGCGGTGTTCATCATCCCGATGATATAGAGATTCTCGGGCACGCTGAACAGCATGCCGTTGTACGCAAGGGTCACCTTTGTGCCGCGGTAATCTGCCTCGATGAGCATAAGCAGCTCGCCAAAAATCTTGCTCATGTTTCCGCGGTTGATCTCGTCGATGATGAAAAAGAACGGCTTGTCCGGCTGGTTGGCCGCTTTCTGGCAGAAGCGGAAGAAAATACCGTACTTCAGCTCAAAGGTGTCGCCCTCGGGACGGTATCCCATGATGAAGTCCTCGTAGGAGTAGCTCTGGTGGAACTGGACAAACTCGATGCGGTTGTCGTCTTTCTCGCCCATGATCGACCAGGCCAGCCGGCGCGCGCAGAAGGTCTTGCCCACGCCCGGCGCCCCCTGCAAGATAACGTTCTTCTTGTGCATGAGGATGGCACGCAGCTGCTCGTAGCGCGCGTCGTCCATGTAGACGTCTCTGAGAAAATCTGCCTTGTCGTAGCTGTCGACTTTTTTCTCGCCGGCAATCGGGTTCTGCTCACGCACCAAGTCGAGAATGAAGTCATACTCGTCCGAAGTTAGCTTGAAGAGGCTGCCTCGTGGATTGCCAAAGTACTCCATGTTTTCGAGTTCGGGGCATGAGCGCAGCGTTTTATAGTCAATTGGAGTGGACAGGCCCTCGACCTTTTCGATGTAGATTTTCTCGCCGTCCTGCTCCGCGCTCACCCTGGCGATGGCGACGACTTGCTTCACCGGATTTGACTCGTAGCCGATAACCATGTCGCCAACCTTGGCGTCCAGGAAATTCTGGAAGATGCGCCGCTTGTTGCCGTCCTCGTTGTAGAGGGTGAAGTCCTGCGCCTCGCCAACCGCTATGTCGGAAAAACTCCATATCTTGGGATTGGCATTGAGCCACCAGTAGCTCTTCTTGCCATCGCGGTCGCCCGGTGTGGCGTAGAGGCGCACCCCGCTCAAGTCGATGTGACTCAGCGCCTCCGCGAGCTCATCGCGAAGCCGCCAGACCCATGCTCCCTCCTCGTCTTCACTCGCAGGTCTGCCTACATAGAGAACAGGCCACCATTGAGAGCCCCTGCCATCATCCCTGCTCATGACGGGACAGCCCGTTTTTTCGGCCACGTGCTTGGCAAGCGCGGATGACCCGCTGTTGTAGAAGTTCTTGGTCTCGCCGTACTTCTTAGCGAGCTGCGTGCATGTTGCGGCGCCACCGTAGTCAAGAAGCCGACGCATAATCTGCAGGCTGTTCTCCGTGAACACTTTTGGGTCGCCCAATAGCGCAGCCCAGTCGTCTACGTTCAGTCCCGGGTCGTACTCGCTTGCCTCGGGCCACCATGCGTTATCGTCGTCATGACTGTGCAGGTAGGTGCTGATGTAGTAGCCAAAATCTGCGGTGAGGGTGCGCATCTCGGGATCGGGATAGCATTCCGCCGTGAGGTTCTTGTCGAGAATCGCACGCAGCTCATCGTCATTCCTGAGCTCGACATTTATCTCGTCGTAGAGCGCGAGATGATTGCGCACGTTGTCTGCGTAGCGCCCCTTCTTGATGGTGTAGCCGCTGCCAAGCTCTCGTGCCACCGCACGCGCCTCACCGTACTTGTATATGTAATAACGGTCGGGATAGCGCAGCCACAAGTAAGTGGTGATGACGTTCTCGGTCTGGTAGTCTTGATCGCCCTGCTTGAACGTCCCATCCTGTTTCAACGCCTCAAGCAGCGTGCCGCTTTGGTGCTTGAACGCGCTGATTCGCTCCCAATAATCCTGGCTTTCGTCGAAGAGGGCGATGAACATGGCCCGCACATCCTCGGGCGCTGCTGTTGCGAGCTCGGTAATCATCCCCTTTGGAAAATTGTTCACCGACGTGAGAAGATTTTTGGTCTCGGCGAGCGACCTTGCGAGCATCTCCGCAAAGTCGGCGGCGTTGATATCCCAATTGTCCTGAAAGTGCTTGATCGCCTCCCACTTGTACTTTTCGTTTTGCCAGGTCGTAGAAGCAAAATCGACCTTGTACAAGGCGAGTATTTCAGCGAATCTTTCAAGATCAATCATTGCTGCTCCTCAAGTTGTTCAGTATTCAAGCCATCTCGCAGACATATCTGCCGCTCCTTTTCAGAGTGCGCGTTTGCCTGCTGTACACGCTCTCTGGCACCTCACGGATTCGCCTCTGGCAGTCGCCCCTCGAGCACGTCACGACCAGGGCAGCTCAACATTGCCGAGCAGGAAATCCTCCACCGTGACCGCGCCCGCCGCACTACCGCCGACGACGATGCGCGTCGCCTCGGGGTACTTGCGCAGGAACGTGGCCATGCCCCCTTGGGATTTCGTATTGCCGCTCTTCACTTCAATCGCCGCGAGTTTGCCCGTGCCAACGAGCACAAAGTCGACCTCATTGTTGCCCTCACGCCACCACTGCACATCGAATCCAAGGTCCGGCCCCAGCGCGAGCAGCCGCGCTCCAACGGCGCTCTCTACAAGGTGACCGCGCAGCTCTGGGTCGCCCAGCAGTAATTCCTTTGCCCGACCGGAGGCTGCCGTCATGAGCGCCGTATCATAGACCATAAACCGCGGCGAGGTCTTTCTGCGTTCGAGCGGCTTAGGATGATACTTCTCCAATCCGCACAGCACGCCCGCCTTGTCGAGCAGGGTGAGGTAGTGCGCGAGCGTCGTCGTGTTGCCTGCATCCTGAAGCTGCCCAAGCATCTTGCTATAGGAAAGCTCCTGCCCCGAGAAGCGCGCGCCCAGCTCGAAGAGGGCTCGCATGAGTGCCGGCTTGCGAACGTTCTCTTGTTCGAGAATGTCGCTGGATATCGTGGGCTCGATGATGGAATCCCGCATATACGCACGCCAGCGCCTCTCGTCGCCGGCAAGCCGCGCAGCGCCGGGAAAGCCCCCGAAGAACAGGAAATCGTCGAGCGAGAAGCCAAACGCCTGGCGACACTCCGCCAGGCTCCAATGCGTTGAGCGAAGGAGTTCGAAACGTCCCTTCAAAGAGTCTTCGAGCCCTTTGCGCAACAGCAGGCTCGACGAGCCGGAGAGCACGACCTTCAGGAGGCGCTTTTCGCGCTGGTCGGCATCCCAAAGCCCCTTCACGACGTTGGGCCAGCCAGGAACCTTCTGCACCTCGTCCAGCACGAGAATCGCCGGTTTTCCCGAGTCGCGCTGCAGGTTGCGCGCCTGTTGCCATTCGGTGCGCAACCAATCTGCATCGGGAGAGAGGACGTCATCAGCACTCGCGGAGTGGGCAGGGCTGTTCACCTGGTCGAGAGCCTGAGCAATAGCGGTCGACTTTCCGGTCTGGCGAGGACCAGCCACGACCTGCATGAGGGGGTTGTCCTCCTCCTGCATCCTCGCGGCTATGACTTCGACGATTTTACGCTGGAACATAGGACTTCACCTCCATGTTTACAAATCCTATTGAGTGATTTTACTTAATATACTAAGTGAAATCACTCAATACACTGAGTAAATTTACTCAATAGGGGACCGCACAGGACATCGTCCAGCAGGCGAATGCTAGTCCTCAACCCCCGGATATGACGTCGTCGAAACACGCCCGCCCCCACAAGCATCTGAGCTAGATGACGCACGCCAAAATGCAGATAATTCGACCGGAACAATGCGGTCGTCCGGCAAAGATCTCTCATGAGAGCGGTCGTGTTCCGGTAGACCGCGCACCTGTAATCTTCGTCCGCATCGCACAGATCGCGGATCACGTGGCGGCTGCACGCCGCGACCCAGGTGCCTGAAGGTAGTGATAGTTGACGTACACGAGCGAGGAGCTCAGCTCCCCACACCTGAACGTGATGCCCAGGTTCAGCAGACGCCCCGGCAACCCGAAGTACTTGCTCTTTGAAGAGTCGGCGCCTTCACTTGACGCAGAGCTTCTGACGTGACTCGTCGGGAAGTGACGAGCAAAAGTCATTCCGAGAACAATCCATATGCGACCTCTATCGTGAATTTGACCACCCCGGTGAGCTGCGGGGGGGGGACATCGGAGGCGTGCACGCCAATAATCGCTGGCAGTGCCAATGCTGAGTGGCTTCCGGGGCGTGCGCGCCAATAATCCCTGGCAGTGCCAATGCTGAGTGGCAGATGCCAGAAATCCTTGGCAGTGCCAACGCTGGGTGGCATCGGGGCAGTGCGCGCCAGAAATCCCTGGCGGTGCCAGAGCTGGGTGGCGCCATTGCCGATGTCGACATAGAGGCTGAGTCTCGCGTGCCCGAACCTACTCGATGGAGCTCCCCGCCGCCGTTGCAACCGGCATCCTCATCCTCGGAGATGCGACATCTGTGATCAAAGTCGTCGGCGTGCTGCTCATCATGCTCGGCATCTTTGCTTCCGAGTCAAAGGGATTTCCGAAGAAGAAGACCAGACAGAGCCGTCCAATCGAGCGATGACGAACGACCCCGTTCGAGCCTCGTCCGAGCTCTTCCGCTTGGGACAGTCCACCATGTTAAGATGACGTCCAGACAAGCGCAATCTCGGAGCTTGCGGACGCAGGAGGCGACCATGGGCGACTTGGAACGACGAATTCGAGCCAAAGCGAGCGAGCTTGGGTTTTGCAAAGTCGGATTCACGTCGATGGACGACTTGCCGCGCGTGTCCGACCAGGCGCAGAAGCGCGCCTACCGGCAGTTCTTCGAGGAAATGATCGAGCGCGGGTCCCACCCGCGCGACCTGTTCCCAGAGGGGCGCTCCATCATCGTGCTCGCCTACGACTACGCACGCCACCGTTATCCAGAAAAGCTGCTGCGCCATGTCGCGCGGACGTATCTTTCCCGGTCATATCTGCCGCTTGAGAAAACGCCCGCGCGCAATCGGCTCGACGCTTTCGAGAGTTTCCTCACCGATCGGGGCATACGGTTCGAGCCCGACAGAAATATCCTGATGATGCGCCCCGCCGCGCTACGTGCAGGCGTCATCACGTTCGGGCGCAACAACTTCGCGTACGTCGACGGCGTAGGCTCGTTCGTCTTGCTGTATGGGTACATGGTCGATGCGGAGCTGGAATACGACCAGCCCTCGCCCGACTGCATCTGCCCGCCGCACTGCCATGCGTGCGTAGACGCCTGCCCGACAGGCGCGCTCCGCGCACCGTTCGACCTGGAGCTCGAACGGTGCGTTCTGTGGGACAACGTAATCGCCCCGAAACGTGGCGACGGGAGCGATATCCCGCTGTCTCACCGCGATTCCATCGGTGTTCGCGTGCACGGGTGCGACGCGTGCCAGGAAGCGTGCCCGCGCAACTATCGCGCGCTCGACCCGCACAGGAGCGATGCGGTCGACGACCCAGTTGTCGACCGCATCGCGGAGGAGTTCTCGCTGGAAAAGCTGCTGCATACGCCCGAGGGCTTTTTCGAGCGGTGCGTGCGCCCCATCATGTACAACTATTCGCACGACCCCGCCGTGTTCCAGCGCAACGCCGCCATCGCCATGGGAAATTCGGGCGACGCGCGCTATCTGCCGCATCTGAAAGCCGAGCTTGACAACCCCAACGAGAGCGTTCGTTCAAGTGCTGCCTGGGCAATCGAGAAGCTGGAACGCCCGTCGCGGCAAGAGTCATAGCCCGTCCAGACGCCCCTATTCCCACCGTCATCGACGGACTTCCCCGCGCATGCCACGGCTCCTCCGAAGTGCTTGCTGTGTAGAAACCATGTACGCCCGGTAGGTTGTATCATTTGCTGATACACTTCTCGCGACACGACAAGAAGAGAGGGTGAAGCGCATGGACACCAAGTTTTCCACGGCCATTCATCTGCTCATACTCGTATCCGAAGCGGAATCTCCGATGAGCTCCGAGCAGATCGCGCGCAGCGTCGGCACCAACGCCAGCTACATTCGCAAAGTGGCCACCCGATTGAGCCGCGCCGGCATCATCGAAAGCCATCGCGGCGTCCCCGGGTTTTCCCTGATCGAAGCCCCGCGCGACATCGCGCTGCTCGACGTCTACCGCGCGGTCGAAGAGACCGAAGCGGTCCACGTGTTCGACATCCACCAGAACCCCAGCGACGCCTGCATCGTGGGCAGGAACATCCGTCCCGTCCTCAATGGGATGTTCCGCGAAGCGGAGCAGACAGTGGAGCGCAAGCTCGCCGACACCACGCTGGCAGACTGCATCTCGCAGATGCGCGCCCATATCGATGCGCAAGCCCCCGAACAGAAAGGCGACTTCCAATGAAGGCAGCGATTCTCAACCGATACGACAAGAACGGCACCGAGCTTGCCGTCGCAGACATCCCCGTGCCCGAACCCGCACCCCACGAGGTGCTCGTGCGCATCCACACGGCGGCGGTGAACCCGCTCGACAACATGATCGTCCGCGGCGAAGTGCGGCTCATCACGCCCTACCATCTGCCGCTCGTGATGGGCAACGAGTTTTCGGGCACGGTGGTGAAGGCCGGGTCGAACGCCCACGCTTTCAAGGAAGGCGACCGTGTCTACGGCCGCATGCCGCTCGCCAAGATCGGCGCCTTCGCCGAATACGCCGCCGTCGACGAGTCGGCCCTCGCGCCTGTGCCTAGCTACCTTTCCATGGAAGAGGCGGTCTGCGTGCCGCTCACCGCGCTCACCGCGCTGCAGGCTCTCGACCTGATGGACGCGCAGCCCGGGCAGACGCTGTTCATCTCGGGCGGCACGGGCAGCCTGGGCGCCATGGCACAGGCCCACGGTGTGGGAAGGCTGGACCTGCCGCTGGTGATGGCGGCCCTGATGAACCGCTGGGGCGAGGACATCCTGCCCGAAGAGGTGGCCTACGTCATGGAGGACAAGACCACCGGCAGCACCAGCAACGGCGCTTTTGCCGCCGCGGCAGCGGGCTGCTGCGGTTTTCCCTGCTGGCAGGCGTGGATGGACCTGCAGGACCTGCGGGAGCAGATACACGACGGCTGTTCCGTGGCCGTGCGCATCGAGCGCCGCATCCGGCACCTGCAGCTCCACGCCCGCGCGCTCCATGCGTGTGTTGACCGTGCCGAGGAGCTTTTGCGCGATCTGGCGGATGTTGGCGCGCGTGAGTTTGTGAAAGACGATGATGTCGTCGACGCGGTTGAGAAACTCCGGCCGGAACGTCTTTTTCAGGTCGGACATGACCATGCTGCGGATCTCGGCGTCCGTGCGCCCGGCGCCATCGCCCGTCTGCTGCGTGAAACCGAGGCTGCGGCGGCTGTCCGTGATGGCCTTCGCGCCGATGTTCGAGGTCATGACGACGACCGCGTTGCGGAAATTCACCTTCCGCCCGAGCGAATCCGTGAGCTGGCCGTCCTCCATAACCTGCAGCAGGAGGTTGAACACATCCTCGTGCGCCTTTTCGATCTCGTCGAAGAGAACGACGCTGTACGGCTTGCGGCGCACGGCCTCGGTCAGCTGGCCG
>OLPZ01002016.1_pt1 | contig 12391 bp, 15 predicted proteins | sample 1672711 | NCBI WGS metagenome assembly OLPZ01 (sample SAMEA3136716, study PRJEB25190) | human gut metagenome
TGTACTTCTCGCGCAGCTTGTTGAAGTAAGCGCGGACGACATTCAGCTGGTTCAGATCCAGACCGGTGTCGTAGTCGGTGCCCTGCAGAGCGGCGACCAGGCTTTCGGTGGGCATGTGAGAAGTGCCCAGAGCCAGAGGGCTCATAGCGGTATCGACGATGTCGGCACCAGCCTCGATGCCCTTCAGGATGGACATGGAAGCCAGACCTGCGGTGTAGTGACTGTGGATGTCCACGGGGATCTTGACGGTCTTTTTCAGCTCGGAGACCAGCTCATAGCAGGTGTAGGGCTTGAGCAGGCCGGCCATATCCTTGATGCAGATGGAGTCAGCGCCCATCTCCTCGAGAGTCTTGGCATAGTTGGCGAAGTACTCGTTGTTATGTACCGGGCTCAGGGTGTAGCTGATGCAGGCCTGAACATGGGCACCCTCCTTGTTGGCTGCCTTGATGGCAGTCTGCAGGTTGCGGGGGTCGTTCAGCGCGTCAAAGATACGGATGACGTCGATGCCGTTGGCAACGGACTTCTGGACGAAGTACTCGACGGCGTCATCAGCGTAGGGACGGTAGCCCAGCATGTTCTGGCCGCGGAACAGCATCTGCAGCTTCTGGTGGGGCAGCTCCTTGCGCAGGATGCGCAGACGCTCCCAGGGATCCTCGTCCAGGAAGCGGATGCAGGAGTCGAACGTAGCGCCGCCCCAGCACTCAACGGAGAAATACGGGATCTTGTCCATTTCGGGCAGGATGGGGCGCATCTCGTCCATGGTCATACGGGTGGCCAGCAGAGACTGATGGGCGTCACGCAGGACGACCTCAGTAATCTTAATGGGTTTCTTAGCCAATGTGATTCACCCGGCCTTTCTATTAGTTCATGGTGATGAGCAGGTCGCCGGAGTTGACAACGTCGCCCTTGCGCACATTGACGCTGGCAATGGTGCCGTCCTGCGGAGCGCTGATCTCGTTCTCCATCTTCATGGCCTCGAGGATCAGCAGGGTGTCGCCGGCCTTGACGGAGTCACCGGCCTTGACCTTGACATCCAGAATATTGCCAGGCATGGGAGCGGTGACGGAGACGGCACCGGCGGCACCGGCAGGAGCGGCAGCAGGTGCAGGAGCAGCGGCGGGAGCCGGAGCGGCTGCGGGGGCAGCAACAGGAGCAGCAGCGGCAACGGGAGCGCCGGTGCCTTCCTCAACGGTGACATTATAAGCAACGCCGTTAACGGTAACGATCAGGTTTTTCATGGAAAAGTCCTCCCTATTTCAAGGTTGATGATTACAGCGTGATATTGCCGTGCTTCTTAGCCAGGCGCACAGTGCGCTTGCTGGCCAGCATATCCAGAGCCTGAGCGACAGCGCCGCGGGCGGTGGCAGCATCGGCAATGGCGTCAGCAGCACCGTTGGCCACAGCGGCATTGGCGCTGCAGACCTCCTTGGCGTAGGCGGCAGCCTTGGCCTTGGTGGCGTTGACGATGTTATCGGAAGCGAAGATCTCGTCCTTGTACAGAACGGTGACAGCGGCCTCGGGAGCCAGCGGGGCTACGGTGCAGCCCTGCACGGCAACACGCCAGTCAGCGCAGGCGGCAAAGACCGTGTAGGCAGGGCCGACGGCCTCACCGGCCAGTACGGCGACCTTAACGGTGGTAGCCTCGGCGTAGACACCGGCCATACGGGCAGCCTGACGGATGCCGCCAGCCTGATCGTCGCCCTCGCTCTTGCCGAAGCCCTCGGTGTTGACGACGGTCACAACGGGGATGCTGTAGGCATCGCACAGACGAACGAAGCGGGCAGCCTTGGCGGTGCACTTGTGGCACAGAGCGGTCTTCTCGGTGGCCAGGATACCAACGGCGCTGCCGTTGATGGTAGCCAGCGCGGTGACGATGTTCTTGCCGTAGCCTGCGTACAGCTCCACAGTGCTGCCCTCATCGGCCAGAGCGGCGATCGCGTCAGCCGCAGAGTACTTGACGAGGTCAAGCGCCTTGGAGGGAGCGGCAAAGTCGAACAGCGCAGGACCGGCCAGATTGTTGGCGGGCAGCAGGGCGACGATGGAGGCAGCCTGCTTGGCGGCGGCAACGGCGTCCGCAGCGGTAACGGCGGCGACACCGGCCTTGGCGGCAAACGCGGCAGAGCCGGCGTTTGCAACCTTGTCCTCAGCGTTGAACGGAGCGTTCAGGAACAGCTCGGCATCCTCTGCCATGACACAGACGTCCGCGGCAGCGGCGTTGATGGCGTTGGTACCGGCGCAGGTACCGGTGACAACGGCGACCTGAGGCACAACGCCGGAAACGCGCGCGATCTCTGCGGTCAGGCGGGCGTTGGCGTTGAGCAGATCAAGACCACCCTCAAGCTTGGCACCCGTGGAATCATAGAACGTAACAACCGGTGCGCCGGTCTCGGCGGCCATCTCCAGCACGCGGATATTCTTTTCAATATCCTGCACGCCGACGGGAGAACCGTCCTCAAACACGACGTAGGCGTTCTGGCCGTTTGCACAGCCGTAAGCAGCACTCACTGCGCCGTCGGTAAACAGCGGCGAGTAGGTGCCGTCATCAAAAAATGCTGCAAGGATCTCTGCCTTGCCGGGCTTATTTGCTGCCATACAGTTTCCTCCTATGGTAAAGCTGACTGTTTTTTATAAAAATACTTTACAAAAAATCCGCCATTTAATTGAATTATACTACGTTCGCGACGTTTCCACAAGTGGAATATTGCACATTTTTCAGAATTTCCTGCAATTTTAGTCAGAATTTGTGCGCTTTTTAAGGGGACCGGGACGGCGGGCCGGGCTGGCAGCACGGCTCTCCCCTTTGCCGGCAGATTTCATGGCTGCGTTGCGCAGGGCATTGATCTCGCTCTTTTTCAGCTCACGGTACTCGCCGGGCTGCAGCATACCGAGCTTGACGGGACCCTCGGCGCTGCGGCGCAGGCGCACGACCTGCAGGCCGACAGCGGAGCACATGCGGCGGATCTGGCGGTTGCGGCCTTCGTGCAGGGTGATCTCCAGCACACTGCGGCCCGGCTCATCGACCACGACGTGGATGACGCAAGGCCTGGTCTTGACGCCGTCATCCAGCACAACGCCGGACGACATCTCGATGATCTGCTGCTCAGTGGCGCGGGGATTGACCGTGACGCGGTACAGCTTGCCGACACCGCCGGACGGGTGGGTCAGCATATTGATGAACGCGCCGTCATCGGTCATGAGCAGCAGCCCCTCGCTGTCCTTGTCCAAGCGGCCCACCGGGCGCAGCATGGCGGGCACATCGGAAACAAGATCCATGACGGTCTTGCGGCCACGGTCGTCAGAGCGGGTCGTCAGATAGCCGCGGGGCTTGTGCAGCATGATATAGGTGTACTGGCGCTTGCGCACGATGCGCTGTGTCTGCCCGTCAATCATGACCTTGTCATAGTCGGGGTCCATCTTGTCGCCCAGGGTGACCGGGTGGCCGTTGACCTTGACCTTGCCCGCAGCGATCAGGCGCTCGGCCTCGCGGCGGGAGCAGATGCCCTGGTCGGCCAGTACCTTTTGAATACGTTGTTCTGCCATTAAAATTTATACTCCTTATTCGGCGGGTGCGTCAGCACCCGGCTTTTCTTTCTTGATGAGCGCAGCGACCTTGTCCACCAGCTCCGGCAGCGAGGCTATAACGTTGTCAACGGCGGAGACCTTCTCCACCAGCTGGACGGTGCGCACATTGCCGTTGGAAACGACGAGGAATGCCACCGGCGTGACCGAGACGCCTGCGCCGCTGCCGCCGCCGAACATCTGCTTGTTGGAGCTGGGGCCAACGTCGGAGCCGCCGGACACAAACCCGAAGGTGACGCGGGAGACCGGGATGATGGTGGTGTCATCCACATGGATCGGGTCGCCGATGATGGTCTCGGCGTTGACCATGTCGCGGATTTTCTCGATGGTGACGCCCATCAGACCTTGAATAGGATGTTCAGCCATTGTAAGTTCCTCCTTTTATCGAAAAAAGAAATCGTTTATGCCTTTGCGGCGGGCTGCAGCTGCGGGTCCTTCCACAGACGGTGCAGCAGCCGGATGACGAGCCAGAGCAGCACGGCGGCGCAGGACGTCAGACGGAACGAGACGATACGCTCCCCAGCGCGCTCACCGGTGAAATCCGGCTCGAGCCAGAGGCGGTCACTCTGTACGCGGATGTACTGCTGGACCAGAGCCAGCAGATTGTTGGCAAGCGCCATTTCGGCGCCGAACAGCTCGGCGGTGGCGCTGGCCTCGTCGGCGGTCACGGTCCAGAAGATGTCCAGCCCGGACATCCGCACCGAACGCAGCAGGTGGCGCCCCAGCCAGCCTGTGTGGCCCAGCATGCACCGGGCAAATGCCATCGGGTCATTGGACAGCAGCTGCATAGCGGCGTCGATGCGCGCCGAGATGCCGAACGGCAGACCGCTCTTTTTCGCGCTGCCCTCAGCATCGGCGTCTTCAGCGGGGACACTGTCAGCAGGCTTCGGCACTTCGGGCTTCCCCTGCGCTGCGGTCTGTGCGGGCTTTGCGGCGGGCTTGTCCGGCTTGACCTCCACGGTAACGGACGCCTGCTCACCGTCCGCCGTCTTGCGCACGGTCTGCCCGGGCGGTGCGGCGGAGGCGGGCTTTTTCAGTGCTTCCGGCTGGCCCTTGCGCGGCCAGAGCGTGAAGTGCAGCGGTCCGTAGCAGGCCGTGGCCCGCACGCTGCCCGGGCGGTACGCAAACCGAACGCCCAGCGGTATCAGCAGGGCGACGAGCAACAGCAAGAGCACCGCCAGCAGCACCCAGCCGATCAGTCGGAGAAGGAACAACAGAATGGCCATAAGCAATCACTTCCATTCCAGCTGACCGTCGTCGCCTTCCGTCTCCTCCGGCTCGGCGCTCTCGGCAGCCTCGCCGTGAAGCGGCGGCAGGTCGGCCAGACTGCCGAGGCCAAAGACGCGCAGAAATGTGTCCGTGACCTGGAAAGCTACCGGCTTGCCGGGCAGGTCCAGGCGGCCCGCCTCCTCGATCAGTCCCTTGTCCAACAGTTTGGTGACGGTGGACGACGAGTCAACGCCGCGTACCTGCTCGATAAAGCTGCGGGAGACGGGCTGATTGTAGGCGATGACGGCCAGTACCTCCAGTGCGGCGGGCGACAGCGGCGCATTGCGGCGGGTGTCCAGAATGCGCTTGACCATCTCGCCGTAGTACGGGCGGGTCGTCATCTGCCAGCGGTCAGGCTCGAAGTACAGGATGACCATGCCGCTCTCCTGCTCGTCGTAGCGCTTTTGCAGCTTTTGCAAAAGCGTGGTGACCTCGTCGGCGTCCAGCCGCAGGGCGTCGGCCAGGCGGGCTGTCTCCACAGGCTCGGCGTGGGCAAACAGCATGGCTTCAAGAGAGCCGAGCTCCTGTCGTTCTGTCATGGCGTTTTGTCCTTTCTTCTGCGGTGTGTGCGGTCCAGCTGCAAGGTGCCGCTGTCGTCGACCTTGACGCGTCCTGCGCGGATGAGCTCGAGCAGCGCCAGGAAGGTCGCTACGTTTGTGCTGCGGCTTTCCTCGTGGCTGAACAGCTGGCCCATTTTTTGCAGGCTGCCCTTGAGCAAGCCGCGCAGCATGTGGGAGACGCGGCTGGCGACGGAGACAAACGGCGCGGTGACGAGCGGCTCAAACTTTTCCTGCGTGGGCTTTTTCTTGCGGGTGCTGCGGCCCATCAGATTGAACCACGCCTGCACGAGCCAGTTCGGGTCATGGCGGCGGGTGTATTCGGCAGCGCCGACCAGTGGCATCGGCTCACGGGCCACGGTGTACAGGTCACGGGCACGGCTGCCCAGCTGGGCGGCCACCTCCTTGCAGGCGCTGTACTCGATCAAACGCCCCGTCAGCTCGGCCTTCATGCGCTCGGCCTCGGGGCTGCGCGGCAGCAGCAGCGCGCTTTTCATCTGCACCAGATGCGCCGCCATGTCGATGAACTCGCTGGAAATCTCCATCCGGTCCTGCTGCATCTCCCGGATGGCAGCGGTGTACTGCTCAATCAGCTCCATGATGTTGACATCATAGAGGTTCATTTTATTTTTGCCCACCAGGTACAGCAGCAAATCCAGCGGGCCCTCAAAATCTTCTATTTTAAATGTCAGAACTTCCGGCAAAAACTCAATACCCCCAAAGCAGCTCCACAAAGCCTGTCAGGTGCAGCATCAGCCGCCACATACCGTTGACAAGCCAAGACAGCGGCGCGTCCAGCAGACCCAAAAACACCAGTGCCAGCACGGCCAGCATAATATATCGCTCATATTTCATCGCTCTGAAATAGAGCCGCTGCGGCAAAAACAAAAGCGCAATGCGGCTGCCGTCAAACGGCGGCACCGGCAGCAGATTGAAAACCGCCAGGCTCAGATTCATGGCTACCATATAATATAGGAACATCGTCAGCACAGGAACGGCGTCCCCCAGCCCGCTGTACCAGCACAGCTTGTACAGGATCATCGACACCCACGCCAGCAGCAGATTGCTGGCAGGCCCTGCGGCGGCGGACAGCGCCATGCCGACCTTGGGGTTCTTATAGTTGTACGGGTTGATCGAGACGGGCTTGGCCCAGCCGACGCCTCCCACCAGCATACACAGGGCACCCAGCGGGTCGAAGTGGCGCAGCGGATTCATCGAGAGACGCCCGGCGTGCACGGCAGTGTCATCACCCAGCAGGTGGCTGGCCAGCGCGTGGGCCGACTCGTGAAACGGGATGGTGATGAGCACGACAACAGCGCGCAGCAGATACTGCACGATCACCGCGGGAGACAGCAATCCGTCCAAAAGGTAACACCACCCCATTAAAAGCTTAGTCTATTATATCGTAGAAATGGCAGCAAGACAAGCCCTGTAGGCACCGAAAACACAATATTTAGCGCCTGAATCAAACAAAAACGCAAAATTATGAAAAAAATCAAAATTTTTTCTGTCAAAACACTTGCATTTTCGCGCAGTATACGCTATACTATTAAAGCTATTGAAAAGGAGGTGCAAGCAATTATGGCCAAATGTTCTTGCTGTGGCAAGGGTGTCACGTTCGGTATCAAGGTTTCTCACTCTCATCGTCGGAGCAACCGTACCTGGAACCCCAATGTCAAGCGCGTGAAGGCGATCGTGGACGGTTCCCCGAAGTATATCTACGCCTGCACCCGCTGCCTGCGCTCTGGTAAAGTTACCCGCGCGGTCTGATTGGAAGGAAAAAATGCCGGTCACATCGTGTGACCGGCTTTTTCTCTTTTATGCTTGCTTTTTAGGAGGTGAGTCTATGCTCCCCCGTGACCCTGTAATGCTGTTGAGCTATGTAAACACCCAACTGCGGGACCGCGACGCCAGTTTGGACGCGCTGTGTGACCGTGAGGAGACTGACCGTGACGCGCTGTGTGCGGCCCTGCGCGAGATCGGCTATGAGTATGACGCTGCACAGAATCGCTTTGTGTGACGCCGGTTTGTGTGAAGTTTGAGAGAGGAAGTTGAAGTACCCGATGAATTTTATCTTTGTCAGCCCGCATTTTCCCAAGACCTACTGGAATTTCTGTGACCGTCTGCACCGCAACGGCGTCAATGTGCTGGGCATCGGTGATGCTCCGTTTGACGAGATTCCCTGGGAATTGAAGCAGTGCCTGACTGAGTATTACCGCGTGAATGATCTTGGCAATTACGACGAGATGCTCCGCGCTGTCGCGTACTTTACCTTCCACTATGGCAAGATCGACTGGATCGAGTCCAACAACGAGTATTGGCTGGAGATGGACGCCCAGCTGCGCACAGATTTCAACATCAATACCGGTGCAAAGAATGACTTCATCGAGCGCATCAAGTACAAGAGCAAAATGAAGGAAAGCTACATCGCTGCGGGCGTACCGGTGGCGCGCTACCATATTGTCAGCACACTGGCCGAGGCCCGCGCCTTTATCAAGGAGGTCGGCTATCCGGTCATCGTCAAGCCGGATAACGGCTGCGGTGCCGAGGCGACCTACAAGCTGCGCAATTTCACCGAGCTGAAAGAATTCTACGCCGAGCCGCATAACGTCCGGTACATTATGGAGGAGTACATCAACGGCACCATCGTCAGCTTTGACGGTGTGGCCGACAGCCATTGCGTGCCGCTGTTCTACACCTCCAACGTGTTCCCCACCCCGCTGCTGGACATCGTCAGTCAGAACGGCGACCTCTCCTACTGGACGCAGAAGTCCGTGCCCGCTGCGCTGAAGGATGTGGGATTCCGCACCATCAAGGCGTTCGGCGCAAAGAGCCGCTTCTTCCACTGCGAGTTCTTCCGGTTGAATGAGGACAAGCCGGGTCTTGGCAAAAAGGGCGACTACGTCGCGCTGGAGGTCAACATGCGCCCCGCAGGCGGCTACACGCCCGACATGATCAACTATGCGAACTCGGTGGACTGCTACCAGATCTGGGCGGACATGGTCTGCTACGACGAGGTACGCAACGCCGAGCTGGACGGCCCGAAGTATTTCTGCGTCTACGCAGGCCGCCGCGACTGCCATGAGTACAAGCACACCCATGCGCAGATCATGACCAAGTACGGCTCCCGTATGCGGATGTGTGAGCGCATTCCCCAGGCGCTGCGCCTGGACATGGGCGACTGGATGTACACGGCCGTTGTGCGCTCCACCGCGGAGCGCGATGCGTTTATTCGGTACGTGCAGGAGCAGGCGTAACGAAAAGGCTTCCCCCTTGGGGGAAGCCTTTTACTTATATAAAACAGGAGCCTGACCGGCTGTGGTCAGGCTCCTGTTGGTTTATTTCAGTTTCACGCTCTTGTGGTATACGACCATTGAAATGCCCGCCGTGATGACCTCGGTCACCCAGAAGGCGTTCCAGATGCCGTCGGCACCCAGCAGGCGGCAGAACAGCCAGGCCAGCGGCATGATGACAACGATGTAACGGCACAGCGAGATGACCAGTGACTGCACGCCCATGCCGAGACCCTCCAACGAGCCGGAGGCGACGACTGAAATCGTCGAGACGATGAAACCGACGCAGATGATGCGCAGGGCCGACGTGCCGATGGCGATGGTCTCGGCGTTCGAGCTGAAAAGCCCGATCAGCTGGCCGGACAGCGCCAGACAGAGCACCGTACCCGCGGCCATGATGGCGGCACACATGCCCATGGACGTGCGGTAGAGCTTTTTGACGCGGTCATACTCCCCCGCGCCGTAGTTGTAGCCGATGATGGGGCGCAGACCCTGCACAATGCCGTTGGCGGGCAGGTACAGGAAGGTCTGCAATTTATAGTAGATACCCAGCACGACGACATAGCTTTGAGAGTAGACGGCCAGCAGCGAGTTCAGGAAGGTGATGAGCACCGAGGGCAGCGCCAGATTCAGGATGGCCGGTACGCCGATGGAATAGAGCTGCAGGGCCATTTTGGCGTCCGGCTTCAGGCAGCCGGAGCGCAGCCTGACCGGGATAGGGCTGACGAAGTAGACGATCAGATAGAAGATGACGGGGACCATCTGGCCGATGCCGGTAGCCAGCGCCGCACCGGCAATGCCCATTTTGGGGAACGGGCCGATGCCGAAAATCAGCAGCGGGTCCAGAATGATGTTGCAGACCGAGCCGCCCATCAGGCCGATCATCGTAATGTTCATCCGGCCCACCGCCTGAAAGATCTTCTCAAACGCCATGGCGGCCATGATGACGACGGCGAACATAAAGGCAACGCGGGAGTAGGTCACGCCCATGGCAATGACGGTCTCGTCGTTGGTGAAGGAGCGCAGGAACCGCGGCATGATGGCGGTGCAGACGATGGAAATCACGACGCCGTGGATCAGCGAAAGCACCATGCCGTGGGTGGCGGCCATATCAGCCTTTTCTTTGTTGCCTGCACCGAGATGCAGCGAGATCAGCGCGGCAACGCCGATGCTGAAGCCGATGGCAATCGCGTTGATAAGGTTCTGCACCGGGTAGACGAGGGACAGCGCAGTCATGGCTTCCTCACTGATGCGGGCGACAAAGAGGCTGTCCACGATGTTGTACAGTGCATTGACCAGCATCGAGACGACCATAGGCAGGGCCATTGAGGTCAGCAGCGGAAAAATCGGCTTTTCTTTCATGAAGGTATCGTTCATGGGCTCCTCCTTTTGACACAACAAAAACCACACAACGCTTTCCCAGAAAGAAAGCGCTGTGTGGCGAAAAGTAGTATCAGAACTGTAAAAATCCACACCTGTTTTAGGTGTTTCTATTATACAAACCGGCGCGGAATTTGTCAAGCCGCTTGCAACAGCTGCGCAAAAACGGTACAATAAAGACAAAAATCGTATTGCGAGGGAAAAGACATGAAAAAGCTATTGGTCTCCGGCGCGGGCGGCTTTGTGGGGGCACGCATCATGACCCAGCTGGCGGGGCGGTACGAGCTGTGCGCCTTCCCCAAAGGAATGCTGGCCGCAGCGGATGAGCAGACCGTGGCCGACTGGGTGCGGCGCGAGCAGCCGGACGTGATCGTACACACGGCGGCGCTCTCCGACACGGGCTATAGCGAAAAGCACCCGGACGAGTCCTACCGCGCCAACGTTCTGCTGCCGTGCTGGATGGCGGCTGCAGCGCAAAAAAGCGGCGCAAAGCTGGTTGCGTTCAGCTCTGACCAGGTCTACACGGGCCTTATTGAGCACGGGCCGTTTGACGAGGATACACTGCTCTCCCCCGCCAACGTCTATGGCCGCCACAAGCAGGAGATGGAGCAGCGCGTGCTGGATATTTTGCCCGATGCCGTGCTGCTGCGGGCGGCCTGGATGTACGACCTGCCCGGGTACGGCCTGCCGATCCGCGGTAACTTCCTGCTGAACCTGCTGACCGCCGCTATGCGGCAGGAGACGCTGCGGTTTTCGATGCGGGACTACCGCGGCATCACCTATGTACGGGAGGCCGTGGAGCGGCTGACCCAGGCCATGGAACTGCCGGGCGGTGTGTACAACTTTGGCAGCGAGAACGACTGCGACATGGTCACGACGGCCCGGCGCGCCTGTGCGCTGCTGGACATCCACCCTGTCATAGAGACGGCAGACTGGCCGCGCAGCCTGCTGATGGACGGCGGCAGGTTCCGTGCGGCAGCGGGTGTCGGCTTTGACGATACCCTGACGGGTGTACAGCGCTGTCTGCGGGATTACGGTCTGCTGAAATAAAGCTGCAATAAAAAACCTGTACCGGCAAAAGCGGTACAGGAATTTTTTTTACATCTCGCCGCGTCCGGCCATGGCACGGTACAGCGTCGTCTCATCGGCGTATTCCAGACTCGAGCCGACGGGCAGGCCATAGGCCAGGCGGGTCGTTTTGATGCCCAGAGGTTTGATGAGTTTGGCGATATACATCGCCGTGGCCTCGCCCTCCACCGTCGGGCTGGTGGCCATGATGACCTCCTTGACGGTGTCATTCAGACGGGCCAGCAGCTCCTTGATGCAGAGCTGATCAGCACCGATGCCATCCATCGGCGAAATCAGGCCGTGCAGCACATGGTACAGGCCGTTGTACTCGTGGGTGCGCTCAATCGATTTGATGTCGCGCGGGCCCTCGACCACGCAGATGATGCTGCGGTCCCGCTTCTGGGAGGCGCAGATCTTGCAGACATCGCCGGTGGTGTAGTCCTGGCAGATGCGGCAGCGGTGCAGGTCACTTTTGGCGTGCTCAATCGCCTTGGCCAGCTCCATGGCCTGCTTGGGCGGCATCGACATGACCTGATAGGCCATACGCACCGCACTTTTGCGGCCAATGCCGGGAAACTGGGCAAACTGGTCGATCAGATTTTCCAGCGGCTCAACATTGTTGTTGAACATAGGCAGCCTCTTAGCCCAGACCGGGGATGTTCAGACCGCCGGTCATCTTGGACATCTCTTCCTCGGAGTCCTTGTCAACGGCAGCGGAGGCGCTGTTGACGGCGGCGGCAATCAGATCCTCAAGCATTTCAATATCATCGGGGTCCACTGCCTCGGGCTTGATCTTGACGGCGGTGATCTCATGCTTGCCGTTCATCGTGACAGTGACCATCTCACCGCTGGCGGTGCCGGTGTACTCCTTGGCTTCGAGCTCTTCCTGCTTGGCGCGGATGTCGTCCTGCATCTTCTGGACCTGACGCATCATGGCGTTGGGATCGGGTCGGCCATAGCCCTTGGGCAGTCTTGCTTTCATGGTTGTATCCTCCAAAAATAATTATTTATCAACGATTTTCAAATCGACACCAAGCGCCTGCATCGTGTGCAGGGTCTCATCCAGGCTGACGGCAGCGGTGGTGTCGTCGGTCTTTGGCTCCTCATAGGGGCCGATACTGTACTTGGTGCGCGATACACGGTAGATAGTTTCCTTAAGACGCTTGCTGACTTCCCGATTATTGCGGATATAATCGCGGAAGGCGTCGCTGCATTCAAACAAAACGCGTTTGCCGTCGCAGTAGG
>OLPZ01002018.1_pt1 | contig 12369 bp, 10 predicted proteins | sample 1672711 | NCBI WGS metagenome assembly OLPZ01 (sample SAMEA3136716, study PRJEB25190) | human gut metagenome
AATGAAAAATTAAATAATCCTAAAGAAACAACTTTTAGAATATTAAAATATATAGGAAATAAAAGATTATCTCTTATGCTTATATTTGTATTTTGTGTAATAACAACATTAGTAAGTATAATGGGTACAAAATTAAATGGAGATATAGTAGATAAATATATATCAGTAGGAGATATAAGTGGTTTATTTAGAATATGTATAGTACTTGTATTTATGTATCTAGTAGCAACATTATCTACATTTATACAAAATAGATTAATGGTAAGTATAGCTCAAAAAACTTCAGCAGAAATAAGAAAAGACTTATATGAAAAAATGCAACATTTACCATTAAAATACTTTGATACTCACTCAAGTGGAGATTTAATGAGTAGACTTACAAATGACATAGACAATATAAATATGACTATGTCACAAAGTATAACTCAATTAATATCAGGGGTTATAAATATAGTAGGTATGCTTATAGCAATGCTTATGTTAAATAAAACATTGACTATAATAGGCTTAATTACAACACCTATTACAATATTTGCAACTAAAGCTTTAATAAAATATACTCAACCATTTTTCGTAAAAAAGCAAAGTGGATTAGGTGAACTTAATGGGTATATAGAAGAAATGGTATCGGGACAAAAAGCTGTTTTACTATTTTCTCAAGAAGAAAAAGTAAAGAAAGAATTTAGTGAGATAAATAAAAAGATAACTAAAAATTCAATACTAGCAGAAGCTATATCAGGATGTATGGGTCCTATAAATAACTTTATAAATAACTTAACATATTTAATATTAGCTATTTGTGGTGGAGTGTTCCTTTTAAAAGGTATGGATATAACTGTTGGGGTAATATTCTCAATAATATTATATATGAGAAACTTTAATCAACCTATAAACCAAATACTTAATATATCAAATAGTTTACAAGGTGCACTAGCAGGAGCAGAAAGAGTATTTGAGGTAATGGATGAAGAAGCAGAAGTAGATAAACAGGATGCTATAGACGTAGAAAAATTAGATGGCGAAGTTAAGTTAGAAAATGTTGATTTCTCTTATAATAAAAATAAGAAAGTCTTAAATAAAATAAGCTTAACTGCACACAAAGGTCAAACTATAGCAATAGTAGGTCCTACGGGCTCTGGTAAAACTACTATAATAAATTTACTAAACAAGTTTTATCATATAGATAGCGGAACTATAACTATAGATGGTGTAGATATAGATAATATAACTATGGAAAGCTTAAGAAAATCAGTTGCAGTAGTATTACAAGATACTTATCTATTCTCAGTAAGTATAAGAGAGAACTTAAGATATGGTAATTTAAATGCAACTGATGAAGAAATAATAAAGGCAGCAAAACTTGCAAATGCACATCATTTTATTATGCAACTTGAAGATGGTTATGATACTGTACTTAGCGATAATGGAAGCAACTTATCACAAGGTCAAAGACAGTTATTAGCTATAGCTAGAGCTATACTTTCTAAATCATCAATACTTATACTTGATGAGGCTACTTCATCTATAGATACTAGAACAGAGGTACACATACAAAATGCTATGGTTAATTTAATGGAGGGTAAAACTACATTTATAATTGCTCATAGATTAAGTACTATAAGAAATGCAGATGTTATTTTAGCAGTAAAAGATGGAGAGATAATTGAAAAAGGAATTCATGATGAGCTTTTAGAAGCTGAAGGTTTTTATGCAAATCTTTATAATAGCCAATTTAGAAGTGGACTTAGTATATAATAAAAAAGATGATTCTTTATCTAAAGAATCATCTTTTTTATTAATTAACTTGTTGTGTTAGTATAATTAGCACAACAGATTAAATAAGGATTATAAATGTAAAATTAACAAAAGAAGTAAAAATAAAGCGTTGATAAAAAAATGGAAAATATGCTAAAATATGTTTATAAATGTTTTTTATTTGATATTTATTGTTTAAGATATATTTTAAAGGGTATATATAAAATATATCTTAAGTAATGAAAATTACATTGATGATTATATATTAGGAGGGAAAATATTATGAAAAATATTATTTTACACCGGAACGCAGAAATTTTACTTTTGCGGTGAATCTGCCTATGCCGAAGTTTTCTAAAACGGAAATTCAACTCGGGAAAAATCAACTAAACATTACTTTTTCAACAGCTGACTATAATACGGGATGTATTTTTATGTCTGCTTTTATAAAGCAAAAGGACAAGCCGATTCCCGCTCCGCTCGGCAACGAAATGAAACTTGTCAGTGTTAATCTTATGCCGGAAAAAAATGTTACTTCATCATCCGCTGTTGTGAAAATGCTTAGCCCTTTGTGTATCAGATTACATAAAGCCGAGAATAATTCGGATAAGTATATTTCGGTTGCTAATCCGGATTTTACGGAGATTGCAAAACAGGTAATTAAAGAGCAGCTTGTTGAAAGCGGTTTTGACGAGAAGTTAATTTCAAACTTTGAAATTAAACCGTTAAACGCAAAAAAAACAGTGGTTTATCACTACAAAAACTACATTGAATGCAGTTTAGGCAGTTTTAGTATTAATGCCGATAAATCGGTTATTAATTATCTGCTGAAAAGCGGTATAGGTTCACGAAAATCCGCAGGATTTGGCTTTGCCGAGCTTTTATCGGAGGGAGGTGAACCGAATTAATGAAAACAAAGATTGATTACTTTGATTATGACACTTTGCTGCAGCCTACCGATTGGAGGTTTGCAGCAGCCGTTGTCGGTTTATGTAAATATTTTGATTACTTTGGAATTGTTTACAAAGTCCTCTATGATGTTGAAGAAAAGCCCGATAATTATATCCACGGCTTTGACGGTATTATTTACAAAAGTGAAGATATAACAGAAGAAAAATATCTTGAGTTTGCAGAGAACTATTTTGAAAAATATATGACTCACATAAATATTTTAAACATTCTCGAAAGTCAAGAATTCAGTGAAGAACAAATTAAATTGGTAAACGACCTTGTTAAGAGTAAAACAGTTCTTAAAGGGCTATTTGACAAAATAAAATTTGATGGAACAAATAAAGATATTTTTATTTCAACCATTGAAGAAAACAGGGCGGAAATTATAAAGAATATCTTTAAAAACGGCAATAACCTTTATAAGAATTACTGCAATGAACGACTTATTTTTACCGAAGATAACAGCACTTGCAGACTTAGAGGCTACAATGTTGACAAAGACAGAAAAACAAGTAATCTCGGCTTTTGTTTTTCAAAGGAAAGTTTTGAGAGCAATGATATTTTAGAATTTGATTTTATACCGTTTGCTTTTTCAAATTCTGATATGAGAGAAACTTATTTTGTGAATAACAATTTTTCTGTTAAGTCTTTAACTCAAACAAACTATGCTTTTTCAAATCAACTTAGCAGTACAGAAAATAAAGACGACAAAAACAAACTAATGCTTGTTTTGCAAAACTCAAAGGATTATATAAGCTATGATGTTGAAATTATATCAAAATCACAGGATAAGGCTTATTACGAAACATTCTTTGTACGACTTGAAAGATTAAAAAAGTTAAGAGAATTATCGGGAAAATCATTAAACTTTGTCAAAAAAATCAATGATGATTATTGGTTTAATCTTGAGAAAGAAGTTTATATGCGTTGTCTTAACAATGTGTTGCTTGACGATGTAATTTTAATGATGCTTAAGTTTTATTTTGATGATAATGCCGTTAAAGGCTATATAAAAAGCAGAACTGATATGCTAATAGACATAAATGTATCTTGGAAAGGAAATGAAATTATGAATGAAATTAAGTCAGCAAAAAGTTGTGGATTTTTAACTTCCCAAAAACTAATTGAAATGAAAAGCAGTAATAAAATTAATTCATATAAGCAAAAAATAATCAGTGCTCTTTGCGCACATGATTACGACAGAGCAAAAGAGATTATACTTAGTTTGTCTGCTTATGTCGGAATGGAATTTTCATTTTTCTATACATTTCTTGAAAATGCGGAAGAAAATAAAGATCTTGCATTTGCTTTTGCAAGCGCATTAATTGAAGTAAGCTCAAAAAATAACTAATATAAAGGAGATTTTATTATGAAAAATAAAGCATTAACATTAACTGTAATCGCAAATATGACAAGCAACTACGGCGAAAGCCTCGGTAATATTTCAAGTGTACAAAAGGTATTCAGAGGCGGAAAAGAGTACGCTACAAGAAGTCGTGAGAGCCTTAAAAACGCTATCTGTGTTCAGTCGGGTTTTTATGATGATTTACAGACATCAATCGACGGAGCAATGCAAAAACTTGTTAATGAAGATGTAAATGCCGCAACATGCCGTGCGCTTGAGGGTGGATATATGTCAACAAAAGATGTTACATACATCCGTAACAGTTCTTTCTATCTTACAGACGCTGTTGCTACAGAGCCGTTTATTAATGATGCCCGTTTTCACAATAACCTTTACCTTGCAACCAATTATGCTATGGCACACGGTTTAAATGTTCAAAACAATGCAAAGGATTGCGGTCTTATGCCTTATCAGTATGAATATGACAAATCATCTAAAATTTACAGTCTTACAATTGACCTTGAAAAAATCGGTAAGGACGAAAACTTTGGTGCAGAGGCAGATAACGCCGAAAAGTGTGAAAGAGTAATTGCTCTTATTGACGCAGTAGAAAATCTTTCACTTGTCGTTAAGGGAAATCTTGATAACGCAGAGCCGATTTTTGTGGTAGGCGGTCTTTCACCACGCAAAACCCACATCTTTGAGAATGCGGTTTCTGTTTCAGGAAAAAAGCTTATTATTGAGCCTGTCAAGGAAAAACTTGCGCAGGGTTACAGCTGTGCACTTATGCGTAACGGCGAGCTTTCAAACGAGGACGAAATTGTAAGAGAACTTAATCCAGTAAGTATGACAGAATTTTTTGAAAATCTCAGAGGTCAGGTTAAAGAGTATTTTTCGGAGTAAGGCGGAATTAATATGAAAGCAATTAGACTTCATATAAAACAAAACAGTGCAAATTACAAAAAAGAAGAAACTGTACAAAACCGTATGACATTTCCTTTACCGCCGTATTCAACTGTTATCGGAGCACTTCATAAGGCTTGCGGTTATACATCTTATCATCCTATGCAAGTAAGCGTACAGGGAAAGTACGGTTCTCTAAAAACAAAAATGTATAAGGACGATTGTTTTCTTAACAGTCTTAATGATGACAGAAATTTGCTTGTAAAAATGAAAAATCCCGAGATGCTTTCAAGTGCATATCAGGTTGTGGCTACTGCACAAAAGGCTCAAGGAAACAGTTTTGAAAAAGGCATTACAATTAATGTAATTAATGAAAAATTGCTTGAAGAATACCGCTTTTTAAAGCGTACAAAACGCAGAATAGACAAGCATAAAAAAATCATTAATAAAATGAAAACTCGGCTCAAAGAAATGAAAGCCGATGAAAATATTTCTGCCGAAGAAGTAAAAGAATTTGATAAGCGTATTAAGCATATAAAGGCTGTGTATGATGAGTACGAAAAGGTAAAGTATACTATTCCGTATTCCCATTTCAGAACGCTTGCAAAAGGACCTAAGTATTATGAACTTCTCTGCGATATTGAACTTATCATTCATATAGTTGCAGATGAAAATACTATGAATGATATTATGGATAATATCGGAAATCTTACTGCAATCGGCAGAGGAGAGGATTTTGTAGAAGTTCTTGAGTGTGCTCAAACAGAGCTTTTTGATGTTGACGACGATGTCGATTACGGAGAAGCTGATTTTGATGTTTATATGCCTGTCGAGTATCTCGAAATTAATAAAGACGATATGGATATAATTTCAAAAACGGAAGGCGGATACACAGGCGGTACAAAATATTTAATGCCTAAGGATTACAAAACTGTGCAGTTAAAGGGCGGTATGAGAAAACGAGTGTTTAATCGTGTACCTATTATTTTCTGTCAACTTAACTATATTGAAAACGGTTGTAAAGGCATAATGCTTGACAAAACCGAGAATGGCATATATTCAGTGTTTTTAGCTTGAGGTATTTGTAATGAATATAGAAGATAAACTTGCAAAACCCGACAAAACAATCGGACAACATTCAAATGAGCTTATAGAGCAGGCAAAACTGCTCTATAAGCTCGGCTATATAAAATCTGATGATTTATACTCTGATTTACTTGTTTCATGTTTAAAACATGATAATGGTAAGGCAAATTCTCAATTTCAAAAAAGAATTACTAAAGGCGGAAATTTTCAACCTGAACAAGAAATTCCACACAGTATACTTTCGACTTTTTTTATTGATAAATCAGAATGTATAAAACCTATAAGTGTATATTTTGCTGTGCTTTATCATCACTATAACAAAGACTCTCCTGTTACAGTGTTTAAAGAAAACCGTGAGCTTATAGAAAAATTCCTTGCTGAATTTGGCTTTGATACAAATTCTTACAATAAAATGAAGAGGAATATTAAGAAAATCAAAACTTTATTTGAAACCGAACTTTCTGATGAAGAAAAACAATACGCTGTTTTATTAAAAGGTCTTTTACATAAATGTGATTACAGTGCAAGTGCAGGTCTTGACTGCGAAAAGGTCAACGATTTTTTGACTGATTCTTTAAACAATTGGAAAAATACCCGAAATATACATTACAATGAATTGCAAGAATTTTGCATTAAAAATACCGACAGCAATTTAATTGTAACAGCACCTACAGGTATGGGCAAAACTGAGGCGGGATTGCTTTGGTGTGGGGACAATAAATGCTTTTTCGTTTTGCCGTTAAAAACAGCTATCAATGCGATGTACGAAAGAATTAAAAAGCTTTGCGGAGATAATTCTCAAGAAGATTACAAGGAAAGAGTGGCACTTGTTCACTCCGATATGAAATCCTATTATTTGGAAGATTCAATAATTAGCGGAAAAAATTATGATTTTGCGTATGCACAATGCAGTAAACAGCTTGCACTTCCGATTACAATTTGTACGCCTGATCAGATATTTGACTTTGCATTGAAATATGCAGGTTATGAATACAAACTTGCGGTAGCGTCATATTCAAAGTTTATTATTGATGAGATACAGATGTATTCACCTGATGTTTTGGCTGCAATTATTTATGCAATTGAGATGATTCATACTTTGGGTGGTAAAGTGGCTGTAATTACCGCAACTTTGCCTCCGTTTGTAAGAAACGAGATTGAAAAAATACTCGGAACAGATGTAAAAACATCCGATTTTTCTGATAAAGGAAAGCTAAGGCATAATGTAAAAGTATATGAAAAAAACTTGCAGTCTGACGATATTATAAAAATATTTGATGATACAATATGCGATAAAGTAAAAAAATATCTTGTCGTTTGCAATTCAATTGATATCGCAAATAAGATGTACACCGAAATAAAAAATTCGGATATTAACGCAAGTGTAAATCTGTTTCATTCCAATTTTACAAAAAATGACAGAAAAACTAAAGAAAATGCGATTTTAGCAGCCTCTGAAAAAACTAACGAAAGTATGAATATACCTGAAATATGGATTTCAACATCAGTAGTCGAAGCAAGTCTTGACATTGATTTTGATATTCTTATTACCGAGTTATCGGATTTATTTTCCCTGTTCCAACGCTTTGGCAGAGTAAACAGAAAGGGTAATAAAGACTTTTCATCTTACAATTGTTTTGTATTTACTGAAATTCAAGGTAATGCACATCGTTTTGTTGACGATGCTATTCATTCGTTGTCAAAACAGGCGATTTTAAGCGTTGACGGAATTATCTCTGAAGTTCTTAAACAAGAACTTATAGATGAGTACCTTTCGGTTGAAAAAATCGAAAAATCAAAATATTTTCAAGAATATCGTAAAATTTATAAATATTATAAAGAAAATGTCGATTATCTCTCTCTTAAAAAAGATGGAATAAGAAGTATTGACAGAAGTGACGCTGTGCCGATTGATGTTTATAATCAAAATGAAAGTGCCATAGAAAAAGCTTTGGAAGTTTTAAAATCAGATACTTATTCAAGAGATGATAAACTTAAGGCAAACGAAGAAATACTTGGTTTCACGGTTTCCGTACCTAAATTCAGAATTGACGATTACGAAATAAAAAAATTAAAAATGCCATATACTGAATTACCTGTTATTAACAGCAGTTATGATTCCGAATGCGGCATCAGATTTGATAAGGAAAAGAAAACCAAAAAGCAAGATAAATCTGATGATAACGGAGAACCTGATAATTTTATATGAGGTATGATTATGGACGAAAATAATATTTCGGGTATGCATATTTATTATTACTATGTTTGTAAAAGAAAGCTGTGGTATTTTTCAAACGGTTTGGCAATGGAAAGTGAAAACGAAAATGTCAAAATCGGAAAACTTATAGATGAAACCACTTATAAGCAAAAGAAAAAACATATTATGATCGACAACACAATCAATATTGATTTTATTACCGAGCATAAACTTTTACATGAGGTAAAGAAAAGCAGAAAGATAGAGGAGGCGGGTATTGCTCAACTTAAATACTATCTTTATTATCTGAAAAAGCGTGGGGTAGAGGGAATAAAAGGCAGAATTGATTATCCTTTGCTAAAGCAAAGTCTTAATGTTGAACTTAGCGAAGAAGATGAAAGAGAGCTTGAAAGTGCGGCAGCTGATATAGTAAAAATTATATCGGCTGCTTTGCCGCCAAAATTTGAAAGTAAAAGAATTTGCAAATCATGTGCTTACTATGATTTGTGCTGTATTTGAGGTGATAAAATGCAGGAAAGTTATTACATATATTCGTCAGGCAATTTAACTCAAAAAGACAACACATTAAGATTTACTGCAATTGATGGAAATGTAAAAGATCTTCCGATAGAAAATATTAAAGAAATTTATATTATGAATGAAATAACGGTCACATCTAAATTGCTGAACTTATTTTCAAAATACGGAATACTTGTACATTTCTTCAATTACTATCAATTTTACATAGGAAGTTTTTGCCCAAAGGAAACAAAACTTGCAGGTCAGCTTTTGGTTAAGCAAGTGCTTGCTTACGGCGACTATTCAAACAGATTATCAATAGCAAGAGAATTTATAGTTGCTGCGTCTTATAATATTTACAGAAACTTAAGATACTACAACGGCAGAGGCAAGAATGTGTCAGAGCAAATGGCCGCTATTGAAAATTTGAGGAGGAAACTTGCAGATGTAGAAACCATAGAAGAGTTGATGGGAATTGAAGGTAATATTCGTCAGGAATATTACAAAGCGTGGAATGTAATTATTGATCAGAATATTGAATTTGATAAAAGAGTTTATCATCCTGCCGACAATATGATTAACAGCCTTATTTCATATGTCAATTCTCTTGTATATACAAAAACTCTGGCGGAAATTTATAAAACCCAACTTAATCCTACAATAAGCTATCTTCATCAGCCGGGTACAAGGCGATATTCTCTTGCACTTGATGTTTCGGAAATTTTCAAACCGCTGATTGCGGATCGTCTGATCTTTTCTTTGCTTAATCGAAAACAAATAACAGAAAGCAGTTTTGTAGAAGGACTTAACGGTTTGCAGCTTACCGAAAGAGCGTCACGAATAATTACATCTGAATTTGACGAAAAATTAAAGACAACTATTTTTCACAAAGAACTTAATAAAAAAGTTTCTTATCAATTCTTAATCAGACTTGAACTTTATAAACTGATAAAGCACATTATAGGAGAAAAAGAATATAAAGGCTTTGAAATGTGGTGGTAAATATTGTATGTAATTCTTGTATATGATATAATATGTGATGAAAAAGGCAGAAAAATACTTCCAAAGGTATTTAAGATTTGCAAAAAATATCTTGTACATATTCAAAACTCTGTTTTTGAAGGAAACTTAAGTAAAGCAAACTCACTTGCTTTGCAAAAAGAACTTGATGTTTATATCAGAAAAGACAAGGATTCGGTAATAATGTTTCATACCCGTGAAGAACGGTGGATGAATAAAGATTTTCTTGGAAAAACGGATGATAAAACATCAAATTTTTTGTAACGCTTTTATTGTCGACCTGACATAGCACAAAACCCCCGGCAGGTTGACAGAACCTAAAAATCAAGTAATCATCGGTATAGTTGCTTTTGATATATTGAAATGGCAGTAATATTTGATAAATATTTGGTATATCGACAAAACAGCACAGAAAAATGCCGATGATTACTTATCATTTTATCCCACGGCTATAAATCTATCCATATTGGATTTTAAATATCGCATTTCGTTGCCGGAGCTGCATACAATTTCTTAACTATAAATCTATCCATATTGGATTTTAAATGCTCCTTTTACTCCTCTTAAAACTTTAAAAAGTGTCTATAAATCTATCCATATTGGATTTTAAATTAAGGCGGAAAGGGATAATATTATGACAACAAAACACTATAAATCTATCCATATTGGATTTTAAATCGTAAGCTCGGGAGTAGTAATCGATACTATTTCAGCTATAAATCTATCCATATTGGATTTTAAATTGTAGTTAAATTGCACAAAGGAGTTGATAAAATGTCTATAAATCTATCCATATTGGATTTTAAAACATATAATTCGATAATGACAAAATATCCTTAAAATCTATAAATCTATCCATATTGGATTTTAAAATTATCAAAAACACCGTTTGTGCAAACGCTACATTTTCTATAAATCTATCCATATTGGATTTTAAAAGATATAAGTTTTGAACGATTAACGGTTCTCGGAAAAACTATAAATCTATCCATATTGGATTTTAAAAATCAATGGCAAAAAGATAACGGAGTTGTTAACAACTATAAATCTATCCATATTGGATTTTAAAATCCCGACACGCACGACTACACAAACGACATTGACTTACTATAAATCTATCCATATTGGATTTTAAAACAAAATTTCTTGTAGGGCGATAATTGAAAAGGTGACTATAAATCTATCCATATTGGATTTTAAAAGATAACTACGGCGCAACGGTCGGTTATGCGTGTAGCCTATAAATCTATCCATATTGGATTTTAAAAGTTTTTGTCAAAGGTATGTTCAAGATATTATTTTCACTATAAATCTATCCATATTGGATTTTAAAAACGTTGCAAACATTGATTGATATTCAGCAGTATTTTTCTATAAATCTATCCATATTGGATTTTAAAATTGCCAATCTTTGCAACCTTGCTGTCAGCAAGATCTATAAATCTATCCATATTGGATTTTAAAACTAATTATATTTACAACGGCGGTAATCTTGAGGTTCCTATAAATCTATCCATATTGGATTTTAAAACTACATTCAAGCACATAAAAACTGTCACGCTGATATTCTATAAATCTATCCATATTGGATTTTAAAATAGATTTTTATGTATCTCGTATCAGCTTAAGGGCTCTATAAATCTATCCATATTGGATTTTAAAATATGACTTTTTAATCAAATATGCAAAATACTTTAATGCTATAAATCTATCCATATTGGATTTTAAAAAAGTTATATTACCGCTATCTGATGTCGAAGTTAAGCCTATAAATCTATCCATATTGGATTTTAAAATTTTATGATTTTGAAAATGATTACGGTGCATATGCCTATAAATCTATCCATATTGGATTTTAAAAGAATATATTAATCAACAAATAGCTAATCGTAATGATCTATAAATCTATCCATATTGGATTTTAAAAGAAAATCATCATAAGCAACATCAAGACGTGTTACATCTATAAATCTATCCATATTGGATTTTAAAAGGGAATTTTAAAGTCATTAATCACATGAGTAAATCGCCTATAAATCTATCCATATTGGATTTTAAAATAATTTGTGACATATACGGAATTGCAGTCAGATTGGCTATAAATCTATCCATATTGGATTTTAAAAGTACTTAAACTTTGCACCGGGCGCAGGAGTAAACATCTATAAATCTATCCATATTGGATTTTAAAAAATATTCTTGCTGCTAACGGCACATCAAGTACAACACTATAAATCTATCCATATTGGATTTTAAAACTTAAATGGCTTGTACGGGTTTAAACAGTCAAGCACTATAAATCTATCCATATTGGATTTTAAAAATGCAAGATATACAAAAAAGACATATAAAAATCGCCTATAAATCTATCCATATTGGATTTTAAAATCACGCTTCAGGCAAGCGTAAAAATATTGTGTTGCTGCTATAAATCTATCCATATTGGATTTTAAAATGTATTCAGCTTCAATGTAACTGCATCCGCTGTTTTCCTATAAATCTATCCATATTGGATTTTAAAATTAATAAATCCAGAGCTTTTTCTTCGTCAATCTTTACCTATAAATCTATCCATATTGGATTTTAAAATTGC
>OLPZ01002020.1_pt1 | contig 12361 bp, 9 predicted proteins | sample 1672711 | NCBI WGS metagenome assembly OLPZ01 (sample SAMEA3136716, study PRJEB25190) | human gut metagenome
GGTCGTCGATCTGGCACAAGTTCTCCAGCGTAGCGAGCACGCCGTACATGTTCACATAAGCCATTGCTTTTGCTTCTTTCAAAATAATTCCTCCTCGTGTTTTGCCTGCGATAGGCAGAGTTCTTGCAGGGGTTGCACAGGGCACCCACCGGGTGACAGAGATCATTTGTACAAAAAATGACACGCCGCCCGCCCTCTCAGGGCGTATCGGCAATCCGGTATATACGCACTTATTACATACATATATACAATGCAAGTTTATTATAACACACATTTTATAGGCAGGTCAACGGCAAACCGCCCAAAAATATGTTTACAAATTGGTGAAATTGCCCATATTTCCGCATGGACAAAATAAAAGAGCGCACGCCGGTGCTGCCGGTGTGCGCCCTTGCACATTTTTATTTCAGCAAAAAGCCGATCTTCTTCATGGCCTTATCCAGTGTACGCTGGCTGACCCGCTGGGCCAGGTCCGCGCCCTTGGTCCAGCATGCCTGCAAATAGGACTTATCCTGCATAAACTGATTAAAGCGCTGCTGCACCGGCTCCAGCTCAGCGATCACCGCCTCGCCTACAGCGGTCTTAAAGTCGCCGTAGCCCTTACCGGCAAACTCCTGTTCGATGGCCTCCATCGTCTTGCCGGTCACGGCGGCGTAAATGGTCATCAGGTTGTTGATGCCGTCCTTACCCTCGCCGTAGTGCACACTCATCTCGCTGTCTGTCACCGCAGAACGGAACTTTTTCATAATAACGCCGGGTTCGTCCGTCAGGTACACCGTACCTTTGGGGTTGGGGTCGGACTTACTCATCTTGCGGGTGGGGTCCTGCAAGCTCATCACCCGGGCGCCGCTCTTGGGAATGTAGGCTTCCGGCACGGTAAACACATTGCCGTAAATGCCGTTAAAGCGTTCTGCAATATCTCTTGCAATTTCCAAATGCTGCTTTTGGTCCGCACCTACCGGCACAATATCCGACTGGTACAGCAAAATATCCGCCGCCATCAGGCAGGGATAGGTAAACAGCCCGGCGTTCACATTATCTGCGTGCTGCTTGGACTTGTCCTTAAACTGGGTCATACGGGACAGCTCGCCAAACTGGGTGTAGCAGTTCAGCAGCCAGCCCAACTGGGAATGGGTGGGCACATGGGACTGGATAAACACAATACCCTTGTCCGGATCCAAGCCCAAAGCCAACAGCATAGCGTACAGCTCCGTGGTCTGCCGCCGCAGCTTTTGCGGGTCCTGGCGCACGGTAATGGAATGCAGGTCTGCCACGCCGTAAATGGTGTCATATTCTTCTTGAAAAGCGCTCCAGCCCTTCATCGCCCCCAGGTAATTGCCCAAGGTGGGAATGGAGGTGGGCTGAATCAGCGACAGGCTGCGCTTTTTTCGTTCTACTTTTACTTCTTCAGACATAATTCTTTGCTCCTTTATTCGCTGCGCAGATCGGCAGCCACTTCACCCAATCGGTGCACACCGGCCACAATGGCCTCGTCAGACGGGGTGGAGAAATTCAGCCGAATATGGTGGCTGACTGCCTTGTCGTCCATCATAAAGGCGTTGCCGGGCACCACAGCCACCTGTTTGGCAATGGCACGCTTACAAAAGTCCAACATATCCACATCGCCGGGCAGCTTGCACCAAATGAACAGACCGCCCTGTGGCCGCACATACTCTACAAAATCGCCCAGATCACTGTCAATGCAGTTGCACATCAGCTCCAGCTTTTTGCGGTAAATGCCACGAATCTTCTCTATATGGGCGTCCACATCATACTGCCGGAACCACTGGTACACGATCATCTGATTCAGCATAGCGGTATGCACATCCTCCGCCTGCTTGCCCACGGTCATCTTGGCCAGCACCGGCTTGGGACCCACGCAGTAGGCTACCCGCAGACCCGGGGACAAGATCTTGGAGAAGGAACCGGCATAGATCACAATGCCGTCCGTATCCATACTCTTAATGGTGGGCAGCGGCTCACCGGCCACCCGCAGATCGCCATAAGGGTTATCCTCCAGGATCAGCACACCATACTGCTTGGCAAGGGCGTACACCTGCTGCCGTTTCTCCAGGCTCATGGTGGCGCCGGAGGGGTTTTGGAAATTGGGAATGGTGTAGATAAATCGGTCGCCCGGGTTCTCCTGTAACACCCGTTCCAAGGCGGCGGTGTCCATACCGTCTGCCTCCATAGGCACACCGGCCAGCTTACAACCGTAGGAGCGGAAGCAGTTCAGCGAGCCGATAAAGGACGGTTCCTCGCAGATCACCGTATCGCCCTCGTTGCACAGCACCTTAGTAACCAGATCCATAATTTGGGTCGCGCCGCTGACGATCAGCAGATCGTCCCCGTCGGTACCGATCTTTTCCCGACGGGCAAGCCAGTCCCGCACCGTGTCCCGCAGGGGCTGATACCCCTCGGACACGCCGTACTGCAAGGCGTCAATAGGCGTTTTTTGCAGAATATCGGCGGTAATGGCCCGTACCTCGTCCACCGGAAACGCATCCGGCGCCGGGTTGCCCGCTGCCAGCGGAATAATGGCCGGGTCAGCGGTAGCCTTTAAGATCTCTCGAATGGCGCTGGGTTGCAGTGCGGAGATCTTGTTTGAAAATGTGTATTCCATTAAGAATCGCTGTCCTTCTTTTGCAGCAAAGTCAGCACAAAGTTGGCTAAGATGGCTGCGTTATTGTTCTTGGTATTCTCCACATATTTGGACTGAAACGCATAAAGCGCGTCATAGTCATAAGCCGCCGCGCGCAGGCTGTCTGCCAGCGCGTCCGCGTCCGTAAAGGTGGCAGCAGGCATCTCCTGCCGCAAGTCCACATTCAGCCCCCGATCCCGCATATACAGATCATAATCCGGCACAAAGAAATACAGGGGTTTCATTAAGAGGGACGCCTCAAAGGCGCAGGCGGAATAGTCCGTTACGATGGCGTCTGCCAACTGCATCAATTCATAGGTGGAGTAGTTGCCGTGGATACTGAATTCCGGATCCGGCTTTACCTTGCTCAGCGGGTGGGTACGCACCACCAACCGGTAGGTCTCCTGCTCCGCAAAGGCCAATTTCAGCTCCTGGGCCACATAGGCCTCTCGATCTCGGAAAGTGGGCAGATACAGCACCAGCCGCCGGTCACTGAGGCCCGGGTTCTCTGCATAAAAGCGCTGCGCCAGCCCCTCTTTGGGAGTCACAATATCGTCCACCCGAGGCAGGGAGCAAATTTTGATCTTCTCCGCCGGGCAGCCAAAGGCTTCCATATAAAACCGAGCGGTGGCTGCCGAGGGGCACAACACATAGTCGTAACCTCGGTGCATGTGCATGGCGTGGCTCAAGCGGGCGTCCCGCCCCTCCTTGGTGCCCAGGGATTGCAAGCCGAATTTCTTAACGGCCCCCAGTGCGTGCCACATCTGCACCACCTGCACGCCGGCTTTATGCCGCAGGCAGGACACGGCGATGGAGTAAGTGTCTACGATCACCACTTTGGAGGAAGCCAGGGCTTTCATATCCCCTACCAAATGGCCGAAATAGCGAAGCTTGCCGGCAAAGCCGTCCTCCATCATTTGCAGCCGAAACACCTGGCGGGTGCCGGGGGCTTTCTCCTCTATGGCCTGTTCCAGCAGCTGCATATCCAGACTCTTCTCGTTGCTTTGACGAGAGAGATAGACCACCTGATCCTGCACCTTGCAAAAGGCTTTCAGCGGCAGATAAATCAGCTGCAGCAGCGCCTGAAACAGATAAACAAACAGAATTTTCATAAAATTTTACGCATAGAGCGGGTATTTTTTGCAGATTTCTGCCACGCCCGCTGCAATGTTCTCTTTTTGATTGTCAAAGTCCGTGATGGCCAGGTAAATATACTCGGCGATCTTGTCCATATCCTCCGTATTCAGTCCACGAGTGGTGGCTGCCGGAGTACCGATCCGCACGCCGGAGGTGATAAAGGGAGACAGGGGCTCGTTGGGCACGGTGTTCTTGTTCAGGGTGATATGCACCTCGTCCAGCCGGTGCTCCAGCTCCTTGCCGGTCACATCGGTGCCAATCAGGCTCAGCAGACACAGGTGATTATCCGTGCCGCCGGACACCAGGTTCAGCCCACGGTCGGTAAGTCCCTTAGCCAGTGCTTTGGCGTTATCGATCACCCGCTGCTGGTAGGCTTTGAATTCCGGCTTCAGCGCCTCGCCAAAGCACACGGCCTTAGCGGCAATAATGTGCATCAGCGGGCCGCCCTGGGTACCGGGGAACACGGCGGAATTCAGCTTTTTGATCAAATAGGGATTGTTGCACAGGATCAGGCCGCCCCGAGGACCGCGCAGGGTCTTATGGGTAGTGGTGGTCACCACATCGGCGCAAGGCACCGGGCTTTGGTGCAGACCCGCTGCCACCAAGCCGGCAATGTGGGCCATATCCACCATAAACATAGCGCCGTTGGCATGGGCAATATCCGCCATAGTCTGGAAGTCAATCTCCCGAGGATAGGCGGAGGCACCGGCCACAATCAACTTGGGCTTCACTTTATTCACCTGCTTGGCAAATGCCGCATAGTCAATAAAGCCCTCGTCATTGACGCCGTAGGGCACAAAGTTAAAGTACTTGCCGCTGATGTTCACGGGAGAGCCGTGTGTCAGGTGGCCGCCGTTGTCCAGCGCCATACCCATCACCGTGTCACCCGGCTTTAGCAAAGCAAAATAGACAGCCGTGTTGGCCTGGGCACCGGAGTGGGGCTGCACATTGGCATACTTGGCACCAAACAGTTTGCAGGCGCGCTCAATGGCGATCTTCTCCACCACATCCACATACTGGCAGCCGCCGTAGTAGCGCTTGCCGGGCAGACCTTCGGCATATTTGTTGGTGAGCACAGAGCCCATGGCCGCCATCACAGCAGGAGACACCAGGTTCTCCGATGCGATCAGCTCAATATTATCCCGCTGGCGTTGCAGCTCCTGATTCATTGCCGCAGCAACTTCCGGGTCCGCACCTGCCACCTGGGCAATGGAATCATAGTAATCCGAATACATATAATCGTCCTCCGTTCTTTGTTTTTGCTTAGAACTTATACGCATTATCATACCATATTTTAGCAGCATATACAACAGAAAGTTGCGATTTCGACCGGGAAGTGACCCGCTCGGCGGCTGAATACGGATTTTGCACTTGATATTGGCGGGGCTTTGTGGTAAAATTGACGGGTATTTTAGACTAAGACTGAAGGAGTGATTGGATGAGCGGACATTCCAAATGGAGCACCATTAAGCGCAAAAAGGGCGCCAACGACGCCGCCAGAGCCAAGGTCTTTACCAAGATCGGGCGCGAACTGGCCGTTGCCGTAAAGCAGGGCGGCCCGGACCCCAGTGTAAACACCAAGTTAAAGGACATTATCGCCAAGGCCAAGCAGAATAATGTGCCCGGCGACAATATTGATCGTATGCTCAAGAAGGCGGCCGGCGAGACGGACACCGCCAACTATGAGGAGATCATTTATGAGGGCTACGGTCCCAGCGGCGTGGCCGTGGTGGTAGAGGCCCTGACTGACAACCGCAACCGCACCGCCGGTGAGGTTCGCCATTACTTTGATAAGGCCGGCGGCAATATGGGCACCCAGGGTTCCGTGACCTTTATGTTCAACCGCCAGGGAGTCATCGTCATTGAGCGCGAGGATGTGGACGAGGACCAGCTGATGGAGGATGCACTGGAGGCAGGCGCTGCCGACTTCTTGACTGATGATACGGATATTTTTGAAATTCGCACCGAGCCCAACGATGTGGGTGCCGTGCGGGACGAGCTGGAGGGCAAGGGCTACAAGATCCTTTCCTCTGAGCCGGCGTATATCCCCACCACCTACACCCGCCTGGAAAGCCAGGACGATATGATGAAGATGGCCCGGATGATCGAGATGTTCGAGGACAACGACGATGTGCAGAACATTTGGCACAACTGGGAAAACGAGGACGAATACGAGGGCTAAAGCCGAATAGCAAATATAAAAAAAGAGTTCCCTTTGATTGGGAACTCTTTTTTGCGTTTGTTGGCGGTTATGAATGAACCCCCACAGATATTTGCAGCCAAAACAAGGAATGAAGTTCGTTTATATAGGGTGCGGCGAGTGAATTGTGCGTAGCACAAGAGACACGAGGCTCCAAAAGCGCCAGCATTTGGGAGAAACAGTCCGGTGGACTGTTTCGTAGCAAGTACATTATTGCACCGCGGGTCGATGTAGGCATCGACCCCTACAAAACTACGGCGGGAGCAAGCCCCCGCCCTACTTTTCTAAGATGGCAGACCGATGTGGGCATCGCACCGCATTCGTAAAAATCGCGGGCGGATACTATCCGCCCCTACGATATTAAGGAGTTCCAAAAAAGCAAAAGTCTTTTGGGGGAGAAGAAATATTATAAAACCCGCCACAAGCAATATGCAGTCAATGCAGACAAGGTAGGGGCGGCAACCTGCCGCCCGCAATCGGATCATATCCACTCCCTACAAAGAGCCACGCCGGGCTTAAAGGGTCTTGCGCATATAGTCCGGTCGGTATTCCACATAACCATGCTTGGGATAAAAATAGCGGGACTCAAAATAGCTGTTTTTTTCGCCCAAGTGCAGCTTCATCACCGTTCTGCCGTGGGCTTTGGCAAAGTCCTCTGCCACCTGCAAAAGCTGGGAGCCAAGGCCCCGACGCTTCAAATCGGCTTTCACATACAAGCGGTGGATCACCGCCTCGCCGTCAGGCAGCAAATTGCACCCCACTGAGCCGACCACCCGGTCCCGCTCGTCCAGCATGATCCAAAAGCAGTCACCCTTGCTAAAATAAGCCCCGTCCAGATCCAAAAGGTCCCCATTGAGCGTAGGCACCCGGCCTAAAGCGTCCTTGGCTGCCAACACCATAAAGATCAGATCATCACGGTATTTGGGCGTATAAACGATGATTTTCATGCTTACCCTTTCTAAAAAACCCGGCACAAGTGAGAAACTGCGCCGGGTATGTTGCGTATGGCTACGCCGTATTTTCTTTATCTATGCACCGGGGGCGGCAGGTCCGGCGGGCCGTCCTGATCCCGATTGCCGGAGGTCTGCATTTCCTCGTACTGGCGCATTTTCTCTGCCCTGCGCTTGCTCTTGCGGCGCGCATTGCGGATAAACAGATACAGGTACACCAGCACAAACAGCACCGCGGCGCCCAGCACGATCCGCACCACAGTTAGGGAAAAGAACGCTTTGACCGCGTTCAAAATCTTTAAGAATGTGGACAGTTCCACCCGATTGGCAGCCACCAGCTGCACCGTTGCCACCACCTGGTCTGCGTAGACGATCTCCGCCTTGCAGATCTTCTGTCCTTTTTCCACCGGGGCTTGCACGCTCTCCGGCTTATCCACCGCCCGAATAATCACGGCGGATTTATCCAGTCCGGCGGGCACGATGGTGTTTACATCTTTCGCTGCCACCAGCTGCACCGCGTCCGCGTCCTTGCCGTTCTCTACCGGCACCTCGTCGATCACATCGCTCTCGCTGACCAGGGTGGTATATTTCAGCGAGTCAAAGGCCCAGTCAAACAGGGACGCAGCGTCAATAAACGAGCATTTCTCCACATAGCCGTCGCTGTTATAATCGATCACCGGCGCGCCAAGCACCACCGCCAAATAGTTGTAGCCGTCCTTGGATGCCTTAGTGATCACGCAGTAGCCCGCCTCCTCGGTGGAGCCGGTCTTAATACCGCTGGCGTACTCGTAATAGTAAGACACATAGCCGCTTTGCAGCATTAAGTTGGTGTGGGTAAAGGTGGTATTCTTATACTTGTACTGCACGGTGGTGCTGATTCTCTCAAAGGTGTCATTTTGCAGCGCCTTTAAGGTGATCTTCGCCAGATCGGCAGCGGTGGAATAGTGGTTGGGGTCGTGGAGGCCGTCCGGGTTCACAAAATGGGTGTTCTTGCACCCCAGGGACTGAACCCAGCTATTCATCTCCGCCACAAAGGCGTCCGTAGAACCGGAAACAAACTCCGCCAGCACCTGGCAGGCGTCACAGGCAGAATGGACCATAGTAAGATATAGCAGCTGTTCAATGGTCAGGCTCTCCCCCACTTTCAGCCCGGCCGTCTGTGCTCCGGTGCCCAGCACGGCGTCATAGGCACTTTGGCTCACCTTGGTCTTTTGGCTCAGGTCCTTCACTTTATTCAGCACCACCATGGTGGTGACGATCTTGGTCAGAGAAGCCGGGTACATCCGCTTGTCTTCATTTTTCTCCGCCACCACAGGGAAGGACGGATCATCCAGGCTAAGGAGCATATAGGCCTGGGAATACAGCTTGCGGTCCGGCTTATACACTGCGGCAGAGGCAGAAAAGCCCGGCACGCAGAACACGGCGGACAGCAGCAAAACGAAAGATAAAAAGAAAGAGACAGTTTTTTTCATGGAACTTGACACCTGAACCAATTAAAGATATTATAATACTTAGTCTATCATCTTTGGGCCCAATTGAAAAGCCCAAATGCGTAAAAACTTTTTGAATTTTTCGGAGCGAATTATGATTTACATTACCGGCGACACCCACGGGGATCTGTCCCACTTCAAAGACCCTAAACTCAAGCGCCTGGGGGAGAAAGATATTGTCATCGTCTGCGGCGACTTTGGCTTTCTTTGGAACCCCAACGACCCCAAGGAAAAGCGCAACCTGGAGTGGCTGAAAAAGCGCAAGTACACCATCTGCTTTTTAGACGGCGCGCATGAGAATTTTGATATGCTGGACAGCTATACCCCCTACCGCTGGAAAGGCGGCAACACCCACAAGATCGCCGACAACATTTACCACCTAATGCGGGGCGAGATGTTTATGTTTGAGAACAAGACCTTCTTTGTGATGGGCGGCGGCGAAAGCGAGGACAAAGATATGCGAGAGGACGGGGTCAGCTGGTGGAAAGCGGAGCTGCCCACCGCCGAGGACCTGAAAAACGGCCAAGACAACCTGCGAGAGTATAAGTACGCCGTCAACTATGTGCTCACCTACGAGGCTCCGGCCATTGCCAAGGACTTCTTAAAGCTGCACACCAACAAAGGCGTGCACATTACCCCGCTGAACACCTACTTGCAAGAGCTGATGAAGCAGGTGGAGTATATGCACTGGTACTTTGGCAGCCTGCACACCGACCTGGAGGTCAGCAAAAAAATGACCGCCGTGTTTAACGAATTCATCGAGATTTAGTGCAGCTTAGCAGATAGAACGACAAAGCACCCACATTCTTTACGAATGTGGGTGCTTGTTTATTTTATGAAAATGCGATTAAACCGGCAGGGGCGGATCGTATCTGCCCGCTTTTATCCCCTCAGTCGCATAAATGCGACAGCTCCCCTTACAATAAGGGGAGCCTTTTTGTGTATAATCAGCCTCCCTTGTGTAAAGGGTGACTCCCCGCTGTGCGGGGAGATGTCGCGCAGCGACAGAGGGGACGGGCACCGGTTAGGTGGTGGCAACGCCGCAAGGCGTTGACGGAGGGATTGTTCGGCGGGAGCAAGCCCCCGCCCTACGGTTCTCTCTATCCAAAATAAACTTACTTCTTGGTGGTCACGCTCTTGGCCTTACTCCACCCGGAATAGAGCTTTACGCTCTTGCCACCGATTTTTACGGTCTTATAGGTGCGTACCCGCACATAATACTTCTTCTTAGCGGACAGCTTACCGACACTCTTAGAAGTCGTCTTATTTTTGCTCACCGTCACCGTCTTGGCGCTCTTAAACTTGCTGCTGGTACTATACTGCACCTGATACCCGGTGGTTTGGGAAGCCTGCTTTTTCCAAGTGACCTTAAAGCCTTTCTTGGCAGCTTTCACCTTAGACACGCTGGTACCCTTGGGGTTAATGTTATAGGTCATGGACTTACTGCCGCTGTAATTGCCCTTGAGGGTCACTTTTACGGTGTATTTGCCCACATTCTTCATGCCCTTGGGATAGCTGATTTTGTAATCCGTACCGTTCTTCAGGGCCTTGCCCTTGCTGTTTTTCACGGTCACGCCGGGGCGCTGCACCTTGCCGTTATAGGTATAGGCGGTCTTATTCAGCTTGATCGTATTGACCTTATAATAGGTCTGCAAGGTCTTGGTGTATGTGACCTTGCAGCCGGTACGGGTACAAGCATAAGTTGCCGTCCGCTTGCCGTCCTTAGAAGTCGTGGTCTTGGTCAAGGCACGACTTTTTTCTTTGTAATTATGGCCCAGTGCCGGGACAATATCCCGGTGCACCTCATCTGCACAAATGGAGCAGAAGTAGGGCGTGTAGCCCGCGGTGGTGCAGGTGGGCAGTACCGAATCCCCCGCCTCGTAATTATGCTCGTGACTGCGGATTTCAAATTTCACCTCAGCGCGATAGCCCTGGTAGTACACCGCCATGGTATTCATACCCTCGGCGCCACAGCCGGACATATCCACGATCACATCGACGCCGTTAATGCTCAGCACACCGCCGGCATTTTTATAACACCATTCCAAGGGCTGGGTGGCGTTCTTAAATCCCACCAGCAGTTTCAATTCATCGAGCACCGCTTGGGGGTTGTAGCCGTTAAACACTGTCTTGCCCTGCAAGTAAGCACGCAGCCCCAGTTCCTCCGTCAGCGCACCGCTTGCACCACTGATAAATGTAATATCTACATCGGAACCCTCACTGGTAGGCAACCATCCCCAAACATGGTAGGTATATGTTTTGCCCTTTTCCAAGGTGGCGGTTATATAAGGTCTGCTATAATCCTTGGCGTTGGGACGGTATGGATACTCCCCTTCCTGCACCTTTCCGCCCGGGAAAGTCAAACTTGCGTGCGCATTGCGTCCGCTTTCGCCGTTCGGATTGTGTACAAAAAAGCTCAGAGTATACTCCGCCGTGTACTGGGGAGTAAAGGTCAGCGTGGCCTTTTCGCCTTTTGCATAGGAAACTACATGTTTTTGGGTCTCAGCAGAACGAAACAAGGCATGGCTTAAATCATAAGATGTTGACGCCGCCCATGCCGTCACCGGCAGGGTGCACACCAGCAGTAGAAACGCCAGTAGAAAACTGCCCAGGCGTATAGTTTTTTTCATAATCGCACTCCTTTGCTGCCCTTATTGTAGCACAGGCCGGGCGGATTGTAAACAGGAAAGTTTGTCAATAGGTATAGCGCAGCACGGCGGAATACACCGTGTGCAGGGCGCCGTCTGCGTCTGCATAAGTCAGGTACGCCCGTGCGGCGGCAGTGCCCACATGGGCGGAAATGCCGTAGTACAGCACAAACTGGCCTTCCGACTCCGTAGAGCGGTTTTGCGCGCAGCGCACCGTGCCGGCGTCCGTACCGGTGTCCGGCTTACCGGCCATCTCCAACACCAGGTCATCGTCTGCCAAATTCTTGCCGTACAGGAAGCCGGAGGTCACCAGTCGGTTCCCCTCCCCGGCCATGGACCGGGTGGCGGCAAACATCACCCGCCCGGTATCCGACTGCAACTGGGCGGAAAGCAGCGACACAGAGGGTACCGGCGTCAGATCATCGGTGCGCTTCTCCAGCGCCAAATCGGCAACCGCATAGAAGCTGTACCGGCTGCCATAACCCAGCACCCGCCCATCGGCTGAAAAGCCCTTGGCATCTGCCGCAGACACAGTAACCCGCGCCCCATAGGCAACAGTCAGACTGTCCCGGGCAGTTTGGCTGCCGCACTGCAAGGTGCAGCCGGGGGCGGTGATGGTCAGCTGCTTGGCTCCACCGGCGCGGTACAGTGCCTGCACGGTCAGGGATCCGGTGGAGCTGTGGATCTGCGTCGGCGTGTAGGACCAGCCGACAAAAGTATAGCCGGTGTAGGTAGGCGGCGTGGGGATCTTTACATCCGCGGCACTGTCCACCTGTTGATAAGACAGCACATTGGAAAACGGGTCAATAAACAAAAAAGTCAGCCGGTCGCTGTCGTCCAAAAACAGCGGCGTGTAGGTGGCGCTGGCCACCGGGGTAAAGGTATAACTGGCATCGCCGGACAGAATCTTATTCCCCTGCTGCCAACCGGCAAAACGGCAGCCGCTATTGGGCAGAGCCAGCAGCGTGCAGTCCTTGCCCCGATCTACATAAATCCGGCCGCCGGCGGTCACGTCCGTATCGTTAAACAGCAGTGCGCCCATATCCGCGCCGGGGGTAGCAATGCAAAAGCCGTCGTAATCTACAAAATTCGCCCGGGTGGTCGCGCTGCACCGGCTGCATCCCAGTAGGTCATAACCGCGGGCAGTGGGCGTAGCCGCCACCCGTTCCAGCAGCACAGAATAGTCGTGGGCCAAATTAAAATCCGCCGTGGCGGTGTAGCCCATATAGTGCACCTGTACCGTGTTCTTGCCGCAAGCACCGCAAGCGGACAGATCCACGATCACATCGGCGCCG
>OLPZ01002023.1_pt1 | contig 12350 bp, 10 predicted proteins | sample 1672711 | NCBI WGS metagenome assembly OLPZ01 (sample SAMEA3136716, study PRJEB25190) | human gut metagenome
GGCGTCGCGACCGCCATCGCCACGGGCGGCCCGGGTGCTGTGTTCTGGATGTGGGTCATGGCCTCGATTTCCGCAGCATCGGCCTTCATCGAGTCCACGCTCGCGCAGATCTGGAAGGTCAAGGGCGAGGGCGGCGAGTTCCGAGGTGGACCCGCCTACTACATCCAGCAGGCGCTGCACTCCAAGGTGTGGGGCAACGTCTTTGCCGTGTCGCTCATTTTGTGCTTCGGCCTTGGCTTCAACGGCCTGCAGACCTACAACATGAGCTCTTCGCTCGCGGCATACATCCCCAACTACTTCGACACGGGCGCCCCGATTGCGCTCGGCATCGTGCTCGCCGTGATCGTCGCGTTCATCTTGTTCGGCGGCACGCGCATCATCAGCTTTCTGACCTCGATTATCGTGCCCATCATGGCAATCGGCTACATCCTGCTCGCGCTCATCCTCACGGGCATGAACATCACGCAGCTTCCCGTGATTCTCGGGATGATCTTCTACGAGGCGTTCGACTTCCAGTCCATCGTCGGCGGCTTTGCCGGCTCGATGGTCGTGCAGGGCATCAAGCGCGGCCTGTTCTCCAACGAGGCCGGCATGGGCTCGGCGCCGAACGCCGCCGCCTCCGCTTCCGTCTCGCACCCGGTCAAGCAGGGGCTCGTCCAGACCTTCTCCGTCTTTCTGGACACCATCGTCATCTGCTCGTGCTCGGCGGTCATGATCATGTTCTTCGTCTCGCAGGACACCGGGGTCATCGCCTGGGGCGGCGCGGCAAAGGACGTCGCGCTGACGAACATGGGCCTCGTGCAGGCGGCTATGCAGAGCGCTTACGGGCAGCTGGGCCTCCACTTCATGACGATCGCCATCTTTGCCTTCGCGTTCTCGAGCCTCATCGGAAACTACTTCTACGCCGAGTCCAACTTCAAGTTCATCACGGACAGCAAGGTCGCTCTCGCCATCTTCCGCCTTGCCTGCTGCGTGGTCATTTTCTTCGGCGCGAATTCCGACCTGACGCTCGCGTGGAACCTCGCGGACATCTTCATGGGCATCCAGGCGACCATCAACATCGTGGTCATCTTGATTCTCGGCAAGTGGGCGCTCAAGGCACTCGACGACTACACCGCGCAAAAGCAGCAGGGGCTCGATCCGGTCTTCGTCTCCGACTCGATTCACGGGCTCCCGGCGACGGTGTGCTGGCACGAGTCTCGCGAACATCTAGACGACGCCTACAACGCGGCGCCGCTCGACGAGCGAGAGCTGCCTGAGGACGATCCCGCCGAGTGGACCGAGCTCATCTCCAAGCCCTAGGCGGGTACCCTTTTAACGTGCTTGCAAGACGCCGGCGTTCGCTGTTGCGAGCGTCGGCGTTTTTTTCGAAGGAGAGGCTGAGTATGGAAGTCGTTTGCACCGAGGAACTCAAACGCTACATGGCGCGTAAGGGCTACACGCACGTGGAGCTCGGGCTGGCCGAGGCCAACACGTGCTGCTCCGGTTTTTCCGAGGTGTTCGCGACGTTTCTCACCGACGGTGCCGCGCGGCGCGTGTCGGAGAAGGCGGTCCGCACGATCCCCTGCGAGGTGGGCGATGTGCTCGTCACGGCGCGTGGCCTCGAGTACGACGACGTGGTAACGCTCGGCCTCAAGAGCTTTCTCGGCGTGAAGGACATCACCGTCGAAGGCGTACGCGCCTGGTCCCTCTAACTGACACGAGGGGCCATGAAACTGCAAATTGGGGACTGTCCCCAATTTGCAGTTTTCAGGAGAGCCAGGCGCGGCGCAGACGCGCGATCCCCTCGGGAATCATCTCGTTCTCGATCGAGGAGTAGCCCAGCAGCACGTAGTTGTTCAAGGGATGCGAGCGGTTCATCCAGTACTGGCTCGTGCCGTACACGCGCACGTCGTGCGCGCGTGCGCGGTCGATGAGCACCTGCTGCGGCGTCTGGTCGCGTGCTCCCAGCAGGACATGGAGCCCCGCGCTCGACCCCATGACGTCAAAGCAACCGCCCAGCTCGGCCTCGATGCAGCCCAGCAGCAGGTCGTGGCGCTCGCGGTAGTCCTTCTTCGCCTTGTTGACGAACTTCTGCCAGTGGCCGCGCTCGAAGAACAGCCGCAGCACCTCCTGCGAGAGCCAGGGCACGGGGGAGAGGTAGTTGGGAAAGAACACGTTCCAGCGCTTCACCAGCGCCGGCGGCAGGACGAGAAACGACAGGCGCAGCGCGGGCGAGAGGATCTTCGAGAGCGTGCCCAGGTAGATGACGTGGTTCGTGCGGTCCAGGTCGAAAAGGCTCGTGACGGCGCTCCCGTCATAGCAGAACTCGCTGCAATAGTCGTCCTCGATGACGTAGGAATCGTTGTCCGCTGCCCACTCGATCACCTTGAGCCGTGCGGAGAGCGGCATGACGTTTCCGGTCGGAAACTGGTTGGAGGGCGTCACGTACAAAAGCCGTGCATTGCTGTCGTCGAGGGCAGAGAGGAAGCCCGATTCGCCCTGGTAGACGGGTATCGGGTCGATTTGGCACGAGCGGGACGAGAAGACGGAGCGCGCGGCAGAATACCCCGGGTCCTCCATCGCCACGCGCCGTTGCGTGTGGTCGACGAGCGTGACGATGTTGTGCAGCGCCTCCTGCGTCCCCGCCTGCAGCACGATCTGCCTCGGACTGCAGGTGATGTTGCGCGATTCCTTGAGGTAGCGGGCGATGTGCTCGCGCAGTCCGGGAAGCCCGAAGCGGTCGGAATACGAGGTCGCGCCCGGGATGCTGTCGCCCGAGAGCGCCTCGGAGGTCAAGGCGCGCCAAGTTGCGCAGGGAAACGAATCGCCCGTCTTGTTGCCGTAGCAAAAGTCAAACGTGCAGCCGAAGTTGTCCCCGAGCGGGTTGGTGCCCAACTCCGACCCGGACGAGACCCGTGGCTCTGCCGTGCTCTCCGTCTCACGCGATGCCCCGAGGATGGAGAAATCCAGGTCGTTCACGACGTAGCCCGAGCCGCGCCGGCTGCAGAGGTAGCCTTCCTTCACGAGCTGGGCATAAGCCGCCTCGACGGTGTTCCGCGCGATGCCCAGATCGTGGGCGAGCGTCCTGAGCGCGGGGAGCTTGGTGCCGGGACGATAGACCCCGTTCTCGATGTCCGAGCGGAGGGCCAGGAACAACTGCCGGTAGGCGGGGGTGTGAGAGTGCTTGTCGATGATGACCATGGGGTACCCCCGCGCTGCCGTGAGATGTGTTTCGTAAATAGTAGCATCGATTGCCGCACATACGGCTCTCGAGCCGTTCGTGCGTCCGTTTGGCGCGAGAAACGTGGCACTGCCACACATCCCGCGCATCCGGGGGCACGCGCTTGTTACGCAACCGTGGGAAAGAGGATGCCGCGCGTTCTTCTGGGAGTCGTACAATACCCCTCACAACAACCCCATCGAAGGAGTAGACAATGGCATACATGCCCGTTGCTCAGCAGACCGCCTGGCAGACTTCGAACGATATCGACCTCTCCTCGACCGCGATTCTCGTCATCGACGTGCTCGGCGGCACCGACCCCATCCCCGAGGCGTTTGCCGAGCCTATCGGCGCCTGCGTCTCGATTGTCAAGGCCGCGCGCGCGAAGGGCGTGCCCGTCATCTTCTCCGACGACAACCACATCCCCGCCTACGACCGCGAGATCGAGCTGTGGGGCGAGCACGGCATCCGCGGCACCCAGGGCGGCGAGCCCGTCGCCGCCTTCGACCTCCAGCCGAGCGACATCGTCATCCCCAAGCGCCGCTACGACGGCTTCTTCCAGACCGACCTCGACCTCACGCTGCGCGAGCTGGGCGTCGACACGCTCATCGCGGTGGGCGCCGATGCCAACATCTGCGTGCTGCAGACGCTCGCCGGCGCGTACTTCCGCGGCTACAAGACGATCGTTCCCGCCGACGCCGTGTGGACCTTCCTCGTGGGCACCTACGAAGGCGCGCTCGAGTACTACACGCGCTGCTACGACACGCGCGTCGTCGAATCCAAGACCATCCTCGAGGATTACCTCGCGTAACAGATACCGCCATCACGATATAAGGAGAGTGATTTCATCATGAGCACGAAAGACACCGCCGCAGGGGCACCCGCCGGCGCCATCACCGTGCAGGCGCTCGACGCCGCCGCAAAGAAGTTCGCGGCCGAACGCGCCAACGTCATCGCCAAAAACGCCGTCACGAGCAAGGGGCTATCCGCCGTCGCAAAGAACCCCGAAGCCGCCGCCAAGAACACGACGGTGTTCGACATCGAGGTCAAGCAGGGCGAGCGCACCGACCAGAAGCGCTCGGGACGCTGCTGGATGTTCGCATCGCTCAACACGATGCGTGCCCGCGTGATCAAGAAGTACGACCTCAAGAACTTCGAGTTCTCGCAGGCCTACCCGCTGTTCTGGGACAAGCTCGAGAAGTCCAACTGGTTCTTCGAGAACATCCTGTCCACGCTCGACGAGCCCACGGACGGCCGCATGATCGCGTTTCTGCTCTTCGACCCGATCGGCGACGGCGGGCAATGGGATATGTTCCGCGCCCTTGTCGAGAAGTACGGGCTCGTGCCCAAAGAGGCGATGCCCGAGTGCGCGAACTCCGAGAACACCACCAGCATGGACAAGTTCCTGACGCGCTACCTGCGCGGGTGCGCGGCCAAGCTGCGCCATGCGCATGAGGACGGCGCCACGGACGAGGCGCTGCGCGCCATGAAAGACGAGTTCATGGGCAACGTCTACAACTACCTCGTCATCTGCCTCGGCATGCCCCCGAAAAGCTTCGACGTGCGCCTGCGCGACAAAGACGACAAGCTCGTCTTGTCGGGAACCTTCACGCCGCAGGCGTTTCGCGAGGAAGTGCTCGACATGAACCTGCAGGACTACGTCTCGCTCATCTCCGCGCCCACGAAGGACAAGCCCTACCTGCACACCTACACCGTCGACAAGCTCGGTAACGTCGTCGAGGCAGGCGGCGTGCGCTATCTCAACCTGCCGCCCGAAGAGCTCAAGCGCGCCGCGATCGCGCAGCTCAAAGACGACCTGCCCGTCTGGTTCGGCTGCGATGTCGACCAGTCCTACCTCCAAAACGACGGCATCATGGACCTCGACGCGCTCGACATCGACCCGCTGGTGGGCTTCGATATCATCGGCGGCTTCGACAAGGCCGACCGCCTCGATTACGCCGAGTCCGTCATGACGCACGCGATGGTGCTCGAGGGCGTGAACCTCGACGAGAAGGGCGCCCCGACGCTGTGGAAGGTCGAGAACAGCTGGGGCAAGGACCATGCCAAAGACGGCTTCGACAGCCTGACCGACGACTGGTTCAGCGAGTACGTGTACCAGGTCGTCGTCGACAAGAAGTACCTGACCGACGAGCAGCGCCGCGTGTTCGAGTCTGAGACGCCCACGGTACTCGCGCCGTGGGACCCGTTCGGCGCACTCGCATAGCACTTGATGCAGCTCTCGGCACCGCAACAGCACCTGGGCGCACGCGGCTTCCTCGCGTGCGCCCTCGTCATCGGCACGCTCCTCATCTTCGCCATCGACCTCTACGTGCCCGCGCTTCCCGTCATGCAGCGGGAGCTGGAGGTCTCGGCGTCGTTTCTGAACCTCACGATGTTCGCGTTCTTCTTCTTTGGCGCGTTCGGCGTGCTGCTCGGCGGTCCGATTTCCGACCGCCTCGGGAGGAAGCGGCCCTACCTTGCCTCGATCGCGCTGTTCGCCGCAGCGTCGTTCGGGTGCATGCTCGCGGGCGGGGTATGGGAGCTCGTCGCCTTTCGCTCGCTCCAGGCGCTCGCCTTCGGCATGGAGGCGGCCATTCGCACGGCGCTCGTAACAGACGCCTACGAGGGCGAGAGCCTCAAGCTCGCCATGACGCTCGTGCAGTCGCTCATGATCGTCGGACCGGCGCTCGCCCCGTTCCTCGGGTCGTTTCTGGTACTGGCGCTCGGCTGGCGCGGTGTCTTCGGCTTCCTCGCGGTCGCGGGCGTGGTGAGCCTGTGCCTCGCGTGCCTCATGAGCGAGACGCTCGGCTCCGAGCATCGGCTCCAGGGCGGCGTGCTCGACTCGTTTCGGGGCACGCTCGGCAATACGCGCGCGCTGCTGTCACAGCGCGGCTTTGCCGCGCTCGCGCTCATCATGGGCGTGATCGCAGTACCATATTTTGCCTGGATAGCGACGGTCTCCTACATCATGATCGACTTCTTCCAGGCGGATTACCTCGTCTACAGCCTCATGTACGCGGCGACCTCTGCTGTGAGCATCGTCGCGCCCTACGTCTACATCGTGCTCTCGAAGCGCATGGGCGTGCGCCAGCTCGTGGTGCTGTGCATCGCGTTGGGCGCGCTCTCGACGGCGCTGCTCGCAGCTTGGGGCGCCTCTGGGCCGCTCGCCTTTGCCATCGCGTTCGTGCCGTTCGCGCTCGCCGAGGGCATCGTGCGTCCTATGGCCTACGTCGTGCTGCTCGACCAGCCCCCGCGGCTCGTCGGCGCGGCCTCCTCGTTCACGAACTTTCTCTACAACGTGATCACGGCGCTCGCAACGGTGCTCGCGACGCTGCCCTGGGCCAGCTACGTGACGGGGCTTGCCGTGCTCGGGGTATGCTCGGTCGCGCTCATCGTCGTGCTCTACCTGTGGGGCGTTCGCGGCGAATCGTTGTCGTTCAATTCCGAGAACGGCGAAGGGCGCGGCTAGATGACGTAGTAGTCGGCGCCGTCTGCCGCGAGCGTCAGGTCCGCGACGGTCTTGCTCTCGAGGTATCCCTCGATCAGCTCGTCGAGCTCGCGCCACATGTCGAGCATGCGGTACTGCGACATGCGGGTGAGGCTCGAATGGTCCTCGTCGAGCCCCTCGACGGGGGAGAGGCTGCCCTCGGCAAGGCGCAAGATCCGCGCGACGGTGATGTCTGCGGGCGGGACGTTGAGCTTGTAGCCGCCGCCCTTGCCGCGCATGCCCACGACGATCTTCTCCTTGACGAGCGTCTTGATGATGGCCTCGAGGTACTTGCTCGAGATGTCCTGCCGCGAGGCGATGTCCTTGAGCGGTATGTAGCCTTCCGACATATGCTCTGCCAGGTCGACGACGGCGCGCAGCGCATAGCGCCCCTTGGTGGAAATCAGCATGCTCTCGATCCTCGTGAATTCATAAACCCGATATATCTATAGGTTTATGTTACTACGTGAAATGCCGACAAACTGCCAGCGTTCTTCTAATAACCCACCAGTTTGCTTGACTATGATTTTTAGCAGTTGTTTAATTTTGAACATTACGAGAAAGGGGCCCACGAGCAACGGGCCCGCGCTCACGAGGAGACCATCATGTCCAAGATATACAAAAGCGTAGACGAGCTCATCGGCAACACCCCGCTCGTCGAGTTGACGCATCTCGAGAAGCTCGAAGGGCTCGAGGCGACGGTCCTCGCCAAGGTCGAGTTCTTCAACCCGGGCGGCTCTGTCAAAGACCGCATCGCGAAGGCCATGCTCGACGACGCCGAGGCAAAGGGCGTCATCACGGAGGGCGCGACGATCATCGAGCCGACCTCCGGCAACACGGGCGTCGGCCTCGCGCTCGAGGCTGCCGCGCGTGGCTACAAGGCCATCATCGTCATGCCGGAGAGCATGTCGATCGAGCGCCGCAAGCTTGCCATGGCCTACGGCGCGAACATCGTGCTGACGCCTGCCTCTGCCGGCATGAAGGGCGCCATCGCGAAGGCTGACGAGCTTGCCAAGGAGATTCCCAACAGCTTCATCCCCGGTCAGTTCACGAACCCCGCAAATCCTGCGGCGCACGTCGCGACGACCGGCCCCGAGATCTGGAGCGACACCGACGGCAAGGTCGACATCTTCATCGCGGGCGCCGGCACGGGCGGCACGCTGACGGGCGTTGGTGCCTACCTCAAGAAGCAGAACCCCGACGTGCAGGTCGTCGCGCTCGAGGCGGACAGCTCGCCGGTGCTTTCCACCGGCAAGGGCGGCCCGCACAAGATCCAGGGCATTTCCGCGGGCTTCGTCCCCGAGGTTTTGGACACGAAGGTCTACGACGAGGTGCTGCGCTGCCCCGACGATGCGGCGTTCGAGTACGGCCGCAAGGTCGCGCGCTGCGAGGGCATCCTCGTCGGCATCTCCTCCGGTGCGGCGGTTTGGGGCGCCATCCAGCTCGCGAAACGCCCGGAGAACAAGGGCAAGACCATCGTCGCGCTGCTGCCGGATACGGGCGAGCGCTACCTCTCGACGGCGCTGTTCGGCGAGTAGGGGCCTTGGCAGCGTAGCTGGGACGAGCGAGTCTTTTCGGGGAGAGACATGGCAGCTTCATTCGGCAAGAACGACCTTGACAGCATCGACGCCGCTTCGCGCGATATCTGCGTCAGGCGAAGGATCGACGAGGCGGCGGAAGACCTCTGCGGCAAGGAGCGCATCGATGACGATGCGGCGGATATCTGCGGCAAGGAGCGCATCGAGGGCGACGTGGCCGATATCTGCTCCAAGCAGTCCATCGACGACGCCGCGGCTGCTGCCTGCCCGCGTGACCAGATCGACGCGGCGACGCATGACCTGTGCGGCAAGGAGGGGCTCGGCAAAGACATCGCGGGCATCTGCACCCGGCCGGTCCCTCCCGTGATCGGTATCGTGCCCACGCAGATGCCCCAAGAGCACCTGTTCCGCGTCAACGACTACTACATCAACTCCATCGTGCTGTCGGGCGGCGTGCCCCTCATCTTGCCGCTCACCTACGACAAGCGCGTCTACGAGCGCCTGCTGCCCATCTGCGACGGCTTCGTGCTCACCGGCGGGCAAGACGTCGACCCCGAGCGCTATGGCATCTCGCCCGACAACCCCGCCTACGAGAACTTGGGCGAGGTCACGCCCATGCGCGATGTGGTGGAGCGCCTCATCCTCGAGTTCGCGCGCAAGTTCGACGTGCCGCTGCTCGGCATCTGCCGCGGCATGCAGACGATGAACGTCGCGTCCGGCGGCACGCTCTATATCGACCTTCCGACCGAGTTCGATGGGGTCGACAACCTCACGAAAAGTCTGCTCAACCACTGGCAGACGCTCGAGGCGACCGAGTCTGCGCACTACATCGACGTCGTGCGCGGCACGAAGCTGCACGACATCATCGGCGCCGACTCCGCGGCGGCCAACTCGTTTCACCATCAGGGCGTGAAGGTGGTCGGCCCCGACTTCAGGCCGGCGGCCTATGCGACAGACGGGCTCGTCGAGGCAATCGAGTGCGAGGACATGAGCTTCATGATCGGCGTGCAGTGGCATCCCGAGTTCTTCTTGGGCGACAAGCACATGGGCAACCTGTTCTCGAGCCTGGTCACCGCGGCGGCGCAGGCGCGCGAGAGCGGGCGCCTCGACGCGGCGGAAGGCTATCAGATCGACGACCTCGGTTCAGACGAGGCCGTCGAGGGCAAGGGCCGCGTCTTGCTCCACAGCATGAAGAAGCGCTACGCGGTCTAGTTTGGCACAAGGGGCCGTGGGTATCGTGTCATTTTTGTGATGGCAGCGCGCGTGCGAGGGCGGCGAAGGCCTGCTCGAGCGTGGAACGCGGGCAGGCGATGTTCACGCGCACGAACCCCGATCCTCCTTCGCCGAACATCGTGCCCATGTCGAGCCACAAACCGGCCTCGTCCTCGATGAGCTGCTGCAGCCCGTCATCGTCCAGGCCGAGCGCCGAGCAGTCGATCCAGAGCAGGTAGGTGCTCTCGGGCTCCACCAGCTTGAGCATCGGCAGCCGCGTGTCCAGAAACTCCCGCACAAACGCGAGGTTGTCCTCGAGGTAGCTCTTGAGCTGCGCGAGCCAGTCTGCCCCGTGCTCGTAGGCAGCCTGCGCGGCGACAAGCCCAAACGCGTTGGCCTCGTCGAGTCCGCCGCTTCTGTACTCGGCCTTGAAGCGCTTGCGCAGCCCGGGGTTAGGTATGAACACGTTCGAGGTCTGGAGCCCCGCCAGGTTGAACGTCTTGGAGGGGGCGGTGCAGACGATGCAGCTTCTCGCGGCGCTCTCGCTGACGCTCGCGTACACCACGTGCTCGTGCCCGGGGCGCGCGAAATCCTCGTGTATCTCGTCGGATGCGACGATCACGCCGTGGCGCCCGCAGATTTCCGCCACGCGCTCGAGCTCGCCGCGCGTCCAGGCGCGCCCCACGGGGTTGTGCGGGTTGCACAGCAAGAAGAGCTTGACGCCGTTTCCTGCGACCTTGCGCTCGAAGTCGTCGAAATCCATGCGGTAGCGGCCGTCCTCGTAGACGAGCGGCGAGGTGACGAGCGTGCGGCCGTTTTGCGTGACGTCGGAGAAGAACGGGTAGTAGACCGGCGGCTGGACGAGCACGGCATCTCCCGGCTTGGTGAAGGCGCACACCGCCGTGGCAAGCGCCGCGACGACGCCCGGGGTCCGCACAATCCACTTCCAGTCCGTCTCCCAGCCAAAGTGGTCGAACATCCACCCCTGCACGGCGGCAAAGTAGGCGGGGGAGGCAAACTCGTATCCGAAGATGCCGTTTCTCGCTCGCTCGACCAGCGCGTCGATGACGGGCTGCGCCGTGGGGAAGTCCATGTCCGCGACCCACAGGGGGAGAAGCCCTTCCTTCTTGCCCAGGAGCGGGGCCGCATCGTACTTGATGGAGCTCGTGTTCTTCCGGTCGTGGAGCTGGTCGAAATCGTAGCGTGTCATGAGGCCTCCTCGGCGTGCGGTTGTCCAGAGGAAAGCATACAGGTGCGAGACGGCCAGATTTGGCCGTCTGGTAAAGAAATCTTGGAGGGCTCGTGGAGCACGGGCCGTCTTCGCAGTTTCACCATATGTGCCCCCTAAGCTTACTGTCATCGATGCACCGAGTGAAACGCATCACGCAAACGCGCCATTCACATCGCAAAACGGACGCAGCAACAGCACTCGAATTGAAGCAATGCTTCTGCGCAATCGAGCAGATCGATATCACGGCGACTCGGCTCAGGTATCGACGGTGCCATCGAGGCATGAAAAAGCGCCCCTGGAAGGGGGCGCTTTTCGTTTATCTGCAGCGTGGATGTCCTGCGCGCGAAAATGCGCGTCAGTCGCTTAATCCCGCTGGCCTTCCTGCTCGTCAAGCTCGTCGAGCGCGTCTGCAATCTCGGGCCTGAGCTTCCAGATGTAGTCGCCCTTGCGCTCCTCTTCGGCGTTCTTGCCAAAGAACACGAAGGTCCACCACGAGCCACGGTAGTTGGAGCGTCCCATCTCTCGGGCTGCGGTGCGCGAATACCCGCGCAGCATGTCGCCGTAGTAGTCGCGGTCGTGGCCGCGGTCGTCAGCCAGCTCGTCGAGCGTCGCCTCGTCGCCCGCTGCGTGGATACGCTCGAGCACGCGGCGCACCTCTTCGGGGGTGATCTCCGGGTCGCTCAGCAGCACCATCCACTGGTGGATGCTCATGTCCGGGTCGTAGTCGCGCAGGTCAGGCCACCAGGTCTTGTCGCCTGCGGCGTGGTAGGCACGGGCGCTCAGAAGGTAGAACGGGTCGTCGGCAACCGCCTCGACCTCGTCGAGCAGGCGCAGGTACTGCGCGCCCTTCATGATGACCGGCGTCTGGATGCCGAACCTGCTGTGCAGAAACTCGCGAGACTTCTCGCCGAACGGCAAGAATGCCTCGGGCCTCATCCAGTAAAGCGTGCGGGTCAGGCGCGCCTTGGTGACGTTTTCCTGAAGGTGGACCTTGTCGAACAGCTCGCAGAAGCGGCCGGCAGTCTCGGTGTTGGGGTTGTCGGCGAGCTCGATCGCGACCTTCGCCAGGTCCCAGCAGTCCTGCGCCGCCTGCTCGGTGTTGTCGAAGTACTGCCACAGCTCGTGGTTTGCCGTGGGAATGCCGATGAAATCGGTGGGCACGGGCGCCTCGACGTTGAGCGTGCGCATGATGCTGCGCATCATGCTGCGGCGGTCGACGGCGATCATGCCCCGGTTGAACGCGGTGAAAAACGTGAACGGGTCGATAGCCGCACGGTCGTCTGCGCCGGTGATGTCGACGTAGAGATCATTGAGTTTTTCCGGGTTGTCCTCGAGCTTTATCACGGCATCCGCGATTGCCTTGTAGGCAGGTATCCACGAAAAACGGTTGTCAGACACGGTATCCCTCCAAAATATTCCTTGTCGCATATAGATTCTACCGCGAGTTTTCTGTGGTGAAACTGTTCGTAATGCATTCGATTGCCAGACGGTGCCCGGGGGCTGCTGCTAAGATGGTCGTAAAACCAAGCAATCCCCGAGAGCTGGAGGAACCATGGAACTGCCTCAGGTCGCAAGTCTGCAGGACAACGCACAGTCGGTCGTTCGCGCCGCCCAGTACGTGGGGAGGGCCGCAGACGAGCTCCGCCCGCTCGTCGTGCCGGCTGCGCGCACTGCCCTCGA